>Ga0114996_10000422_pt1 | contig 59032 bp, 47 predicted proteins | sample ArcticOcean_MG_C_4_FD_87039 | JGI IMG/M metagenome (GOLD analysis project Ga0114996, IMG submission 87039) | Marine microbial communities from western Arctic Ocean - ArcticOcean_MG_CB4_134 | ecosystem: Environmental > Aquatic > Marine > Oceanic | place: Arctic Ocean: Canada Basin | collected...
CTCGTCGCGTGGGCGTAGTAGTCCATCATCTCGCGCATTCCTTCGCTTGCAGTGAGTATCTCCGATTCGGTCACCGGCGGCATGTTCGCGCCCGGTTGCGTGAATAGATCCCCGCACAGCAGCGTTTCGGTGGATTGATCGAAGAGAATGCCGCAATCCCAGCCATGCGGAACGTGCGGCGTATAGAGCCACTTCATGCGGCGACTGCCGATAGAGAACTCCTCACCATCCCCAAAACCCCGGGGCGGCCTGTCGGCAAAGTCATTGAGCGATGTCAGCACACCGATTTCGGCGCCAAACGGCGTCGCTCCCGGTGCGACCGCCAGCAGGTCGTTTAGCGCTCCGAATTCATCGCCTTCAAAGTGCGACCCGCCGATCCAGCGCAGCTTCTCGACTGGCATGACCTTTCGTATCGCTTCCACCGTGACGGGGAACATCTTCCGCCACCCAGTGTGGAACAGCAGCGGCTCGTCGTCATCAATCAGGTATGAATTGAAGGTGAATCCCCCGGGAATCACGTCCAATGGCGTCGAGATTCGATAGATCCCTGCCGCGACTTCGTCAACACTGGTATTGGTCTCTTTACTTGCGATCACTTTGCATTCTCCCTTTCATTATTGGATGGCCCATTTGGATGGCCCGACGCTTGGACGGCCCGTGTCTAACCCGCGGCCCCGTCAGGCGGCGAGAAAAGCGGGTCAACACCAGGACGTGTAACGACCTGCTTCCTCGTTACACATAAACTGATAGGAGGATGCATGTTGAACAGAGCGATGCCGAGCTGGTGCGCCAGATCGGCTCCGGGAGCAACCGCGATGCCGAGGCTGAGTTGTACCGCCGAATGGCCCCGCGCGTTCGGCTCTACGGCTTGCGGCACTTGAGAGATGAACATGCTTCCCAGGACCTGGCGCAGCAAGTTCTTATCACGACGCTGGAAGCTCTCCGGGAGGGTCGCTTGCGTGAACCGGAGAAGCTCGCATCTTTCGTGCTCGGAACATGCCGCATGACGGTGCTTAACTTGAAGCGCGGCGCTCATAGAAAAGAACGCCTGCTGGCACGGTTTGGGGCGGATCTGGTGACACAGGCCCCCGCGCCGGCACCGCGCTTCGATCATGAAAAACTGGCCCGCTGCGTGCAAAATCTGAAGGAGCGCGAACGCTCGGTAGTTGTCATGACTTTCTATGACGAACAGACGGGCGCTGATGTCGCCAGTTTCCTGGGCGTCTCCCAAGCGAACGTACGGGTGATTCGCCATCGGGCGATTCATCAGCTTCGAGCGTGTATGGGGGTTGCGGCATGAGGATTGGATACCGGAAGGTCAGCGCATGGCTTGCTCAAATCCCATCGACGCAGCCGTCCTTGCCGACTATTGGCTTGCCGCGCTGACAAGTTCCGAGGAGGAAGCCGTGGAGCAGCATCTGCTCGCCTGCGACCCGTGCGGGGCGCGGCTGCGCGAGGTGATTGCGCTTGCTGAACGAGTCCGCAAACTTGCGCGCGAGGGATCTCTGCGGATGATTGTGAGCGATGCCTTTCTTCGGCGTGCGGAAGAGGAAGGCTTGCGCGTCCGTCAATACGCCCCTCCCTCAGGGGGTGGCGTGAATTGCACCGTGACCGCCGGAGACGACCTTCTGATCGCGCGCCTAGCCGCCAACTTGAGCGGCTCCAAGCGCGTTGATCTCTGCTTCTGTGATGAGCGCGGCGTCGAACAGCACCGCTTGCCGGACATCCCTGTTCACCGCGGCGGAGATAGTGTTGTCTACCAAGAATCGGTCACCGCAATGAAAGCGGCGCCGACGACCAAAATCATCGCGCGTCTGGTCAGCTTCGATGAAGCGGGCGGCGAGAGTCTGCTTGGCGAATATACGTTCAACCACACGCGCTCATTGCCGGGTCCGGGTGCTTGGTAGCCGCTGCTTTTGTCGCTGTTGCTCTTGTCCTACTTACCCCGCCCGCTCCGGGTCATGCGTTCGACGTAGAGCTGATTGAAGCCCTCGGCATCGACGTCATACTCGACCTGCATCCTCCGCGCTCCCTCCATGCCCGGACCGATCTTTTCGGCTCCCACCGAAGCGCCGTAGTTGTCGCCTCGATGGGTGTCCACATCGACGTAGAGTTCTTTCATCTTGAACAGCGCCGGATCGATCAGCGTCGCCGCGGCAAGCTGGTCCCACATCATGCGGGGAAAGCTCAAGGGCTGGTTTCGCCCGGCGAGCCGTTGCTTAATCAGACGAGTCACCGCTGTGTCCGCGCTCAACAGCTTCTTGTGCCACTCAAGGGTAAAGCGAGCCTGCGCCGCGACGTTCAACGGCGAAAGAGTCATCGGGATACCGGAGCGCAGCACGATCTTGGCGGCTTCCGGGTCCACCCAGAAGTTGAATTCAGCGGCCGGCGTTTGATTGCCCGCGCCGCCGGGAAGACTGGCGATCGCACCACCCATGATGACCATTCGCTTCACGCCCGCGGCGAAGCGGGGCTCCTGGCCGATGGCGAGAGCGATGTTTGTCAGCGGCCCGACGGCCAAGATCGTGATTTCACCCGGGTTGTCGATCACTGTCTTGACGATGAAGTCCACCGCGTTGGCGCCGGCTAGCTTCTTGCTGGCGGCAAAACCGCCGGTGGGTTCCTCGGCGGGATCGGTCGACCACCATTTGCCCCATCCTTCGACAGCGTAGTCGCTCTTTTTGTGCTGGAGAGGCTGGGCGGCTCCGGCGTAGACCGGTATCTCTTCGCGCCCCATGATCTCGAGCAGCCGAAGCGCGTGTGCAACCTCTGTTGCCAGGTTGTGGTTGCCCGCGACGATCGTGATGCCAACGACTTCAATCTCGCCGGGCGAGTTCAGCGCCAGCACCAGCGCGCTTCCGTCGTCCTGCGGAGGCATCAGGAAATCCGTGTCGAAGATGATCTTGTGGGTCGCCGCGCCGGCGCCCGGCAAAACGGCGGCCATCACCGCAATCCAAACCAGCGCCGCCAGGAATCGAACCGCCTTTCCGTGTCGCATATCGAGTCGTCTCATTGATTTGACGGCTTCACCGCTTCCCAAAGGGATCGCAATCTAGTCGCGCAGAAGCTTCTTGATGCCGCGCGTTGCCTGGCGCGTGCGGTGTTCGTTCTCGACGAGGGCGAATCGAACATGGCCCTCTCCCTCGACACCGAAGCCGACGCCTGGTGATACGGCGACCAGCGCCTTCTGCAGCAGCAGCTTCGAAAACTCGAGGGATCCCGCCCAGCGGTGTTTTTCGGGAATTTGCGCCCACACGAACATCGTCGCTTTCGGGGCTTCGACCATCCAGCCGGCGCGGTGCAGGCCCGCCACGAGAACATCTCGGCGCTTCAAGTAGGTGGCGCGGATCTTGACCGTATCCTCTTCACACTCTCGCAACGCAATGATCGAGGCAATCTGAATCGGCTGAAACACGCCGTAATCCAGATAGCTCTTGATGCGCCCCAAGGCCGCGATCATCTTGGCGTTCCCCAGGCAGAACCCGACCCGCCAGCCGGCCATGTTGAAACTCTTCGACATCGAAAAAATCTCAACAGCAACATCCTTGGCTCCCGGCACTTCCAGAATGCTCGGCGCCCGATAGCCCTCGAAACACAGATCGGCGTAGGCAAAATCGTGGACAATCATCGTTCCGTGCTTATGAGCCAGGGCGACCAAATTTTCAAAGAACGACTTTTCGACGCAATGCGTGGTGGGATTGTGAGGAAACGAAACCAGCACCATCTTGGGCGGCTTCGACGACGTCCGGTAGAGGTCTTCCAGCCGGTTGAGAAACTCGTCCGGGGTGGGCATCGGCAGGTTGCAGGCCTGCCCTTCGGCCATCACCACGCCCCACTGATGAATGGGGTAGGAAGGGTCCGGGGTGGCAACCTTGTCGCCCGGTCCAATCACGGCAAAGAGCAAGTGAGCGATGGCATCTTTGGCCCCGACGCTGACGATGGCTTCGCGCTCGGGGTCTAGCTCGACCCCGTATTTGTCGCGGTAGCGCTTGGTGATCTCCTCACGCAAACGCGGGATACCGCGAGACATCGAATAACGGTGGTTGCTCTTGTTGCGAGCCGCTTCGACCAGCTTGCTGACAACGGTTCGAGGAGTCGCACCGTCGGGATTGCCCATCCCGAGGTCAATCACATCGAGCTGCGCCGCCCGCGCCTTGGCCCGCATCTCGTTGATGACAGCGAATACATAAGGCGGCAGCTTGCCGATGCGATAGAAAGGTTCGTCGTCAAATAGGCCCATGCTCTCTCACTGGACGATGGCCGGATTATTCTCGATGCCGCCGCTTACATCGATCATAGCGCGAGTCACGAAATGGCCCGGCGCACCCTTGAAATATAGGTGGAAAAAGGTCTCAGGAAATGGAGGCCTTGACAGTACGGGAAAACGCGCGCAGGTAAAAAACGCATCGTTGCGTTTGTGTCACGCGACTCGGCAGGTCGCCGGCCACATCCCGGCGCGGCAGCCCTGGGGCGGGAGTTTCCCCATTCAGGGCGCTCGAAGTGGGGCAGGCATCCTTGCCTGCCATGCGCCGGCCTACTGGGTCGGCGCAGAGCCCGCTTCAGCGGGCTTGGTCTTCCTTAGGCCAGTCGTTTTACGGCTGGTTCATCCGCAACGCCGCTGAAATGTGGCCCAGCCCGTTCACGGGCTTCCACGCGCTCATGCGTCGAACCGCGAGCATGGTGCTCCTTCTGATTTCGAATATACACGACTACCCGCGACAGCCCCTTCGTCCCAAAGCTGACAATCCCGTAGCCGGTTTGCCATTCGAGAACCCTGGGGTTCGCAATTCGATGGTTGATATGGTGGGCGCTAGTGGAACCCTTGATCTGGTCGATCCACCTGCCGACGTTCAGGGTTGGCGGAAATCCCCCTTTTGCTTAGGGAATGACCGGGTCCGGGGGCGCTTGTGCGATCCCCTCGCGCTCTCCGTCGTAGGTGTAGGTGACCCCGAAGGAGCCGTTCCAGGGGTGATCGAGCGGTACTTCGCCAACTCTGTCCGCAAGGGCCCCGATTTGTGAGCGAACGCCCGTGACATCGAGCACGGGGTTCGCCTGCAAGATTCTCGCGACGACACCCGCCACTAGCGGAGCCGAGAAGCTGGTTCCTCGCGCTTCGAGCCAGCCGCCCGGGGACGGTATCTTCCTTCCGTAGGTGCCGTTCACTTCGTCTGGCGCCGGCGGCTCGTTCGCCGGAGATGTCGTCGAAAGGGTTCCATAGAAGAAACCCGTACACCCTCCGATGGCATCGGTGCGCTCGGCCCCTGGAGCGGAAATATCCACATCCGTGCCGTCGGTTGTAAAGGATGTCGCCGTGTCGGGCAGCACCTTCGGGATACCGAATCCGGCACAGGCAGCGAGCCCCTCGGATGCGATCGTCGCCGCGACGGTAATCGTTTCGGGCCAGGCCGCGGGCATCAGCGACGACACTTCAACGGTCGATGTATTCCCCGCGGAAACCACCACGACGATGTCCATGTTGTAGAGATCGATAATGCGGTCGTGGTACATCTGATCGATGATCGGATCTTCGAATGGCCCCCCGCTGCTGATGTTCACGACCCGAATGGGGGGACTCAGCGTGGGGCCCTTGGCGATGATCCACTCGAGCCCCGCAATGATGTCGGTCGTCGCGATCTGGCCGGCTGGAGTTGCGTCGACCTTGACCGAGTACAGCGTGGCGTGTGGAGCGACTCCTAAAGTGCCGTAGTTGTTATCAAGAGCCGCTATACGCCCCGCGACGTGGGTTCCGTGACCCCATAAGTCGGTAGCCGACTGCCCTTCGTTGGAGCCGTTATAGGAAGTTCCGTCGTTGTAGACGCCGGGCACGGTTTGGAACGCCGGAACGTCCGGAGCTGGATCGAGATCCTCGTGGTCGAAGTAGATACCTGTATCGACGACGGCTACGCCAATCCCCAGCCCATTCGAGGCGGCTGTTGGAATGCCGACTCGAATCACCCCATCGGGCGGCTGCTGGCTCGTGCCGCGTTCGTTTGGCGGAGGCGGCAGGGGAGGGCCTGGCTCGGAAGCCGTCGTCACATCAGCTGTATTGGAATAAGCGGAGTTTCCATCACCGTTGATGGCTCGCACACGGTAACGATAGGCCGTCGAAGCGCTCAAACCAGTGTCTGAATAAAGCACGACATCCGCCGCCACGATGGCGATTTGACTAAAGGTGTTGCAGCCGCCTCCGGTGCAGCGCTCGATCTCGAAGTTGGTTTCGTTACCGGCGTTATCCACCCAGCCCACGCTGACCGATGTATCGGACGTGGACCCGGCACCGAGGCTCGTAGGCGCTGCCGGCGGCGAGCCGCCGCCGCCCCCGACGACGACCGTGTCGGTGTTGGACCATGGAGACGACGGCCCATTGCCGCTGTTGGTCGCACGCACGCGATAACTGTAGCTGTCCGCTGGCAGGCCGGGGTCGTTGAAGGCGGTCACGTCCGGCGCCGTTGTGAAAACTGTCGAGAATGAGCCGCAGCCGGGTCCGCTGCAGCGCTGGATTTCGAAGCCACCTTCCTGTCCATTGCCACTGGAGTTGTCAGTCCAGGTCAGATCAACATCAGACATGTTTACGCCGGCGGTCAGGCTGGTGGGCGCGCTCGGCTTCTTCGCAAAGAGATACATGACCCCTTCAGGACTGACGCTCACTACGGAGCGGTTGTTGCGCAAAGCGTTCAGCGCATTCTCATTCGGAATGATCACCGTTGCGGCGTTGGCAAAATTGGAATTGTGACGCACTTGCACACCGGCGTTTTGCGCGGCCTCGGCTCTGCCCGAGTGATCTGTTCCCGGCGAAAAGGTGATCACATAGCGATCACTGAAAGGGTTCCCGCCGTTGCCGCCGTTACCGCCCTGCGCGGCTCCCGAGGAAGGCTCCTGCTCCGACGGCACAACGTCCTGAGCCTTGGCCATCGGAGACGCTAACAACAGCGCGCCGATAGCGAGAACAGCATTGGCGGAACCCGCCCGAGCCCGGACCTTGGGGTGGCGTTTCCAGTTGATTCTAAACAGGCGCAACCAAGTTTCGTTGGACATCAGCGTGGCTCCTGATTGGCAGCGAATCACCGGGCGGTCTCGCTCCTTCTATCTCTTTCGAGAATGGAGTCGCCGACCCGCGGATAATGACCGGCGGCAAGACCCACCGCTCCCAATTTACTATTCCTAAACAACCTTTACACTCATTACAACCTAAGTCAATAATACGAGGGGGCTATTTTTTAATAGGACTTCCGTACTGGAACTATATAGGCACACGGATATTCGCGATTCGATTGTATCTCAGCACCTATTTCTTAGTGAGCCCGCATTTCTTACATTGTGTCGAGGGGAAGTGCGTGATAGGGACGTCAATACGCGGCGCGCTGGTCGCGCCCATTCGATCAGTGACGCATATGCTCGATACTACGGCGAGCAAGCGCCACGAAGGAACGGCGCGTCTATCGAGTGCTTCGGCTCTAACCCACATTTCTCACCACCTGACGACCGAAGCACGCAATTGGCGCGCCAGTACTTCGTCTCGCCACGTGGTGAGAAATGTGGGCTAAGGCGGTGAGAAATCCGGGCTGGTCCCGGTCATGGAGGAGTTTTCATCGGTGCGGATGGGTGGAAAGGCAAAATCTCTGCCCGTCTTTGTCTACCTGAGTCGCCGACGCGAGAGGCGCTGAGCGTCACGAACAGAGAACACCTCTCTTTATTGGGCCCGCACGGCTGACCGCGGAAGAAATCCGGAGCGAAAAAGAGTTGTGCTGGGGCCAGTGTTCAACCGCAATCCGGCTCCCATTTCTCAAAATCTTGGAGCTGCAACTTACAAACGGATGGGGCTGCCGCTAGCGGCAGCCCCAATGTTTTCAATCGATCCGCAAGCCCAATTCTTCTCCGGGTTCGCAGGTAAGCGCTGTGATCACTGCTGACAGGTTTTGGCGCCTCCGCCGCGAGTTCCCTTGCACTTGAGGCTGGCGCAACAATCGGTGCGATCGATGCAAACCTCGCCTAGGTCGGAACACTCCCCGCCCGTGTCGCAGGCCGGATCACTTGTGCAATCGGAATCGGCGCAATCGATGGGACCATCGTTGTCGTTGTCGATGCCGTCGGTGCATAAACCTGTTTCGTTGGTTATCGTTGTGGAGCAGCTTGAGGTGTCAAATGCCGTGCAGGAGCCGTTGCAGCCTAGGGTCCCCGCGTCGAAGCCCTGGGACAAGCAAGTCGCGCCACCCAGATTGCTGCCGTCGCACACTTCGCCGCACTCGAGCGCGCTACCGTCACAGGTGGATTGGCAGGTGCTGAGCGTGCAGTCATAGAGCGTGTTGCGGCCGGCGAGGTCGTCCGGCTGTAACAGTTGATTGTCACAGGATGCAATTGACGAGTTCATCACCGCGACAACATCATTTTCGTGGCCGAGGCCAATCAAGTGCCCGACCTCATGCGTGACGACCGTCTCCAGAAAGACCTCACCGGAACAAGCAGCGCCGCTCGCCTCTTCAGATTCCGATGTCCAGGCGCTGCCAAACGGACCGCTGTTGTTGAAGACAATGTCGGAGTCCTCAATCTCCACAACGGTCAGGCCGTCACACGTTCCAGTGACGTTTGCGTTATAGAAGCCGGTGTATGTGGCCGCCAGGCAGAGGCCCTTGCAGACATTGAAAGGGTCGCTAAACGACATGTGGCTTGTCGTGTCGCCAAGGATCATGCCGCTCGTGTCGCCGGGTACCGCGTGCAAGACCAACCCGGCACTGTTCCAGACCTCGACGGCCAGTACGGCATCGGCCACGCCGCCGTCTCCGGCCACGCCCAATTTTCCGCCCGAATCAACGATGATTTCCTTGGCCGTGCCAGGCGTATCGAACCAGCGCCGCGGGGGCTGGAGCAGCTCAGCCGCCGGGGCCATCAGCGGCAACAGCAATGCGGCAATCATACATGCGGTAAACAAATAACGGGTCTGCAATCCTATGCGCTTCATTAGCGGCCTCCTTCACTGAGCTGACGAGCTAGCTGCCCCAGCGTTAATCCATCAGCCGTACCGCCGCTCAAAATCTAGTTTTCCAAATTGTCACGCGAGACCCGGGAAACTCCTTGGACGTACCCGACCACTCTGGGCGCACCGTCGTCCCACGAACCGATGAATGCTACCACCTGCGAGCCCGCTTGAAATTCGGGGGCCCCTTCCATCTTCACCGTCCGGCCGTCAATCGTCCCTCCTGGCACCCGGACAACAACCTCGTCGCTTGCGTTGCCATGAAGCGTGCGAATGACATTGAGGGAGACCTGGGTGAAGATCATGCCGCGGTCTCCCGCTTCGGCTCTTATCTCTCCGACTCGGGCGTGAACAACCGACTCCGACATCTTCTTCAGGGTGGGTATATCCGCCTTGATAAAGGTGGTTGCGAGGGCACCCGCGGCCCCCACTAGCGCTAGGACAAAAGCGCCTCCTATCAACTGTACTCTGCCGCGCATAATATGACTCCTTGTACTTGGTCTCCGCTTTCTTTGGTTTCCGCCAGGCTGTGAAGCAACTCAGCCGACATCATCCGGCGCTCGTCCTTGCCCACAGCCAACCGCGAATCTACTATAACCGACCTCACACTTAATGAGTAATATGGCAAGCAGGCCGCGTCGAGCAAACGACCTAATTGTACGATCGTAACACGCTAACTCTTTCCCGTCCAGACCCAAAGAGTAATAGTACGATCGTCCCATCGGGCGATAAAATGCGGCCTTAAAATCAGTTGACGCCATTGAAGCCAAACGCGGATGCGACCTTCAGCCTTTCCCGGTCGTCTGGAAAAGAATCGTCTGATTGCGCGGCTGACATCAGTGGCTGGGCCGTTTCCGTGGTTAGTCACCTGTTCAAGCGGTTAGTCACCTGTTCAACAGGACCCGTCACTTGCGTTTTGGGCTCTGAATCATTACTGGCTAGCTATCCCGGTAATAGACGAACTCGATCACGTGGCCATCGGGGTCGCGGCAGAACACCTGATCCATCCCAAGGCTGCTGTTGCCCCCGTCCTGGTATTCGATGCCGTTGTCGGTTAACGTTTTCTTGACGGCCTCAACGTCCCGAACCTCGAGCGCCATGTGGTCGGCGCGAGTGAGCCGTTCGGGTCCATCGGGGGCATTCGCGGGTTCTTGAATCAGATGCAGTTGGCGGTCACCCAGGGCGTACCAGGCGCCGAGGAAACCGAACCCCGGGCGTTCCAACTCGGAGAGCCCCAATATCCCGCCGAAGAAACTCTTCGAAGCGTCCAGATCTTTGATAGCAAAAGAAACGTGATGCAGTTTAACTAAATCGACCATTTCAACTCCTTCGGGAGGGTTTCGGGCTGCTACTGCTAAGCCGCATTTCTCACCACGTGGCGAGTCGAAGTGCGTAAGAGGCACGTCAGTACGAGGCGCGCGCCGCTTGACGAGCGCAGGCGTACTCTCACAGTCCGTTGAGCACGGCGAGCAAGCGCAACGAAGTACTGGCGGGCCTATTGCGTGCTTCGACCGTCAAGTGGTGAGAAATGCGGCTTAGCCGTTCCCACAGCATACTCGCTCCGCTACGGCCCCGTAAACACCGGGCGTCCAACGAATCTTTCCCAGTTGCGTAGACTGTTGCGCCAGAGTTCGAACAGGAGTTCACACCAAGCGTGGACTTCCGTCCACGCCTCCGTCCGATCGTCTGAATATGTGCAGTCCGGGCGCTACGTCAGACGACGTACCCAGGCCTCACGGGGGTGGGCCGCGGAGGATCTTCCTCCAGCTAGCGAACCGCTACCGCTATCGCAGGCGCTGCCAGGCGCACTTCCAGCGCATTGCTGCGGAACCCGTCAACCAGCAAAGAGACATCGACGGCACCGGCCGCAGTCTGACGAGGCGCCCGAAAAGCAACTCCGAAAAGTCCCGGTTCGTTCGTGATTTGCCGTATAGAGATCGGCCGGACTCGAACATTCCCGACGATCAAATATGCCGCGGAAATCGCGGATACATTGCCGTTGGCCGTTTGATCCGTGATGGTTTGATCCGAGAAGAACCCGCTGCCCAATCCCGTGGCAACGAGCGCCAGCTCTTCCCCGGGCCGGGCTGGATTCGCGCGATCGACCAGACTCTCGTCCTGATGCACGACGCCGAACAATCCCGGCGACGCCCGGCTGATTCGCACCAGGATCGGCTCGCTCTCGGCAACGCCGTTATGGACTCGGAGTACCGCTTGGCCCGGTTCGATATCGGCAGGAATTTGAAGACGAATCAGGTCGGGTTGGACATCAAACAGTGTGGCCCGTGCGCCGTTCAGCGTCACACTGACTTGAGAGCCCGCGAGCTCGCCCGAGCCCGAACTGCCGACAAGGTTTTCTCCGATCAAGGTGGCCCGCACGCCCGGGGACAGTTCCGCTTCCAGCGTGGCGCTGTTGACCAGCCCTCCGAATCGGACCAGCGGCTTCTGATCATTCGCCGGTTGGCTGTCGAGCACTCGAAACGCCGCCGGAGAGGTCACAACCTGGAGCCCGCTCGTCACGCTGAGCATATAGCTCCCAGGGAGGGCTTCCTTGCGGATCGTAATCGCCGCGAGCAGCCGGGTTGGACCGACGACCTTGACATCGCGAGTGACGATATCGGCTGTCCCCATCCCTACGACGGTTTCGCCCGGCACGAAAATAACGTTCTGGCCCTGTATGTCGAGCAAAATGTCGTTGTCAGGGGCCGCTGAAGAGGGAGTAAAACCGAGCGCCGGAGAATCCCCTGGCGCATAAGAGAAAGTGATGTTCCCGTCGGGCAGCGTCAGGGCCGAGCTTTGCCCATCGGGGTTGTAGACGGTGACGACGGCCCGATGGCCGGGCGGCCCCGGCGGGGGCTCGACGAGTATCTCTCCTTGGTTTGGGTTCGTTTCTTGGTCTGGGTTCGTTTCGAGAATCCGAGCGGGCAGACCGTCGAAGTAAACCGACGAGCGCGAATCGAAGCCGGTGCCGCTAAGACTCCACACGTTTTCCCCGGCGTCGAATCGCGGAGTCAACCAGTAAACCAGCGGAGCGGGGGCCGAAGTCAATCGGACGGCATTGGGCAAGACATAGGCGTCATCGCCAAGCCGGAACAACAGATGCACGGACCGGGCGCTGTCGAACGGTGACATTTGGAAGTCGAGCCGTGCGAACCGAAGGTCTCCCGCGAACAACCTCGGGCCAACTACTTGCGTACTGCTGTTGATCGGCTCGACCTGAAGTCCTGGCAGGTTTTCCGCAAGCCCCTGTCCGGCCGCGAGCACGAATCCGGATTCCTCCGTTGTATTCAAGAACGCCGGATGCACTCCGGGGGCGCCGTTTCCAGGAAAGCTATAGATCGTGACGCTGTGAAGCGGAACGTCCTGGCGAGAACGGACGCGGAAGTCGATCCCCATCGTCGTCTCCCCCGGTCTTACCTCGATGGCCAGCGAACTCTCGGGTCCGCTGTCCCCGCCATGGAAGATCGTCCGGAACGGACTACCTGGGAGGATCGGCCGCCCGTCGCTACTCGTCGGCAGGAGGATGTTGGCCGGCCCCAAGCCCTCCTGCGTGGCCGGCGGCAAGGGGTGTGTGTAGAGCAGATAAGAACCTGGCCGCAGGCCTTCGATTTGGTAGGTTCCGTCGGGCGCTGTCAGCCCGCTGACTGCCAACCCGCCCCGGCTGAGGGCGACGACCGATGCCAGGTGAACGGGAATTCCGCGATCCGCGCTCACCCGTCCGCTAATGCTCCCGAAGCGTTCGCGGAATCCATCGGCCGGGTAGGCGGCTGACAGCCCGGCGACATCATCGGGCGCCAGGGGAAGCGACCGCGTGGTGGACCGTGTGAGGTCGGTGCTCATCGCCGAGCTGGCCAGAGAGTGCTGCAATCCCAGCGCGTGACCGATCTCGTGAACCAGGCTATTAAAGAACAGCTCGGAAAAACTCGTGCGGGAACGAAGGGTCCCGGTCAGCGTATTCGACAAAATTACCTGAGAGCGGACGATCGGCACGAATCCGTCCGCGGCCTGGCCTTGCGTGACCGGTCCGCCCAGTCCAATCACGCCCGGAGGAAGCTCAGCGAATAGAATCTCTCCCGCTGGGCTTTGGGAGCGCAGCCCGCCGTCACTGATGCCTCCGTACCTAATCCGCAGCGCTGAACTGGGAACGCTATTCCAGACGGCCAGGGCTTGGCGTACCTGGCTGACGAGAGCCTCGTAGCTGTCGTTGGCCGCGAGCGTTGGCTGTTGATTCGACGCGTAGAAGTAGACCGTGTCGTCGAGCAGGGTCCGGCGGTCGAATTTCTCAATGACCGCTTCGCTGGCTGTTGCATTGGGTCCGTAATGAACGAAGTGATAGTAGGCGTTGATGGGGGGCGCCGCCAGTCCCGCCAAAACCAGGCAGGCGAGCAGGCACGTCAGGCTGGGCCGCATTCTCACAGCGTTCCGCTACCTGTCCTTCCCGACCAGTGAACGAATACGATCGCGAAAGTTCCCGAGCGGCATGGCCAATGGCGCGGCCTGCACCGGCTGGCCGCTTATGGGAGAGAGCATCAGATCGCTTGCTGGATTGTGGCTGATCAAGAGCTGTCCGTCGCCTTCGGCACGCACCTGGAACAAGCCCTGGCTTAACCCGATGATATGAACGCGCCCGCTCGGGCCTTGCCACAAAATGACGACGTAGCTGCTTCCGGGCCGCAACCGCGGCACGCCTCCAAACTGCTGACTGAGTTGGCCGAGGCGTCCACCGGGCGCGGAAACTTCCAGTTGCCGGGCGGCTGTCCCTTTCCACTGCTCGAGAACCTCAAGCTGAGTGACGGTGTAGAGCAGCGCGCCGCTTCGTTCCGTACGGCTCTGGCCCGCGCGGGCCCGGACGATGGCCGTGGACTGTTGCACCATCTCCTCGAGCGTCATCAGTTCGAGCGTGGCCGCTTGGGCAGGCAGAACTACTAGTACCAACAACACGAGGGCGAGACGGGGCAGCATCATGAAGGGAAAGGCAACTAGCCAACCAAACCTAAGTTATTCTAACATAGCAGCTTACGGGTGACACGTGCTATCCGGCGAGCCAGTTTGACACAGGGCTGTCCCGTTCGGCCACACATTGGCGCCTTGGACGCCGGAAGGGTTTGCTGGGCGAAACAGAGCCGCATCCGTGCGGGATGCGGTCGAGCTTGGCGGGCGCATCTGGCAATTGGCTGGAATTTGGCCGCTGCCAGACTTGACCGCACCCTTGCGGGCGCGGCTCTGTTCAGTCACCTACGCTGGAAACGGCGAAGGGCGTCCGACCTTGGGTGCTGCGATTGTAAACTGAATCGACGGATGTTAGGCGCGCGTCCGTCCGAGGCGCGTCCGAATCTGAACATCCGGGCAGCGGACGCCGTATATCCTGAGGGAGAAGAGAAACTATGGCTTTTTGCAGATACTGTGGGGCTGATGAGGCGGATGCGAAGTTTTGTGCCCGTTGCGGGATGGCGACCGAACTGCCTGGAGCCAAATCGAAAGCAGCTAGCGACGCGGTGACCGAAAATTTTCTCTCCGGGGATACTACCGCCGGAGCGCTGGCGTACTTTATCCTTCCGGCTATCTACTTTCTCTTCCTTGCGGACGCCTATAAGCAGAATCGATTTGTGCGGTTTCATTCGTTCCAGGCGTTGTTTTTTTGCGGCGGTATGTTCGCCCTGATCTGGATTGTCTGGAATATTTTGGGATTCATCCTGGGGTACCTTGTGTATGTGGCGGCCTGGCTCATGACGATGGCATCTTTCGTGTTCTGGGCCAAGCTGATGATTCGAGCCTACCAAGGCCAAACGTACAAAATCCCCTTGATAGGCGATCTGGCCGAGAAACAGGTATAGGCAGCATTTCTCGGTGCCTGACGGCGGAAGCGCGCGAGAGGTCCGCGATTCCTTCGTTACGCTTGGGCGCCGTACCGGCGCTGGCCACTAGCCCGCATTTCTACCCATATGGCGAGACGAAGTGCATGAGAGACCCGTCAGGCTCTGAGAAATGCGCGCCAGAGCGGCCCGCCTAATCAGACACTCAGAGCCCCGCGCGTGAGCGCGGGGTCAAGTCAACAAACCGGCCCGACAGCGCAACCAGCTCTATACAAACACTCCGAGCCCCCGCCAGCGAGCGCGCCACCTCCGACCCTGGCTTCCCAACAGAGCCGCGCCCGCAAGGGTGCGGTCGAGTCCGGCTGCTAGCCCACATTTCTCACCACCTGACGGCCGAAGCACGCAATAGGCGCGCCATTGCGTTCGTTGCGCTTGCTCGCCGTGCTCAACGGACGGTCCTAGTACGAGTTTTTGCTCAAACTGGGGTCGTCAAGCGGCGCGCGCCTCGTACTGACAGGCCTCTCATGCACTTTGCCTCGCCACCCGATGAGAAATGCGGGCTAGTCGGGCGGTTCTAGGATATCCAGTGCTTCGAAGATTTCTTCGCGCTTGGTGAACTTTACGCGCGGACGGCCCTCGGGCATGCCTCTGGCGGTTTCCAGGCGGTCGATGTCTTGCCACTCTTCGTAGGAAACGTAACGGACTCCGCGATCTTTGAGCAGCCGGTCAATGTCCTCGCGCCCCGGATTGCGCGGTTCTCCGGCGCGGCCTCGCTCGAGATCGGCCAGCATCGAGGCAACGGTTTCCTTGGAATCGGCGTTGTTGGTACCAATCAGTCCGGTGGGACCTCGCTTGATCCAGCCGCTGACATAGACGCCGGCCGTGTCTTGCAGGCCTTCCGGATCAACGACCCGCCCGTTGTCGTTGGGTACGACACCACGATCGTCGAGGAATGGCAGACCCGCGAGCGGAACGCCCTTGTATCCCACTGACCGAAACACGAGACCGGTTTCGATTGTTTCGAACTGCCCGGTGGCTTTGGGCCGCATGACGCCCTTCTCATCGCGGTAGAGCCTATTCTTGACAATTCTCACGGCACGCACTCGTCCGTTTTCGTCGCCGAGAATCTCCACCGGCGAGACGAGAAAGCGGATGGTTAGCTGCTGGGGCTTTTGCGACGGTTCCTGGCCGGCGTAGCTTTGCAAGATCTCGATCTTCTTGGCGATGGTACGATCCGCCGCGGCCGCCGCGCGGCTGTCATCGTCAAGCACCAGCTCTTCGGGCAGCGTCCGGGCCTCGGTGCCAGCCAGCTTGCCGACCTCGGAGATTTCGGGATTCGAGAAAGCTGCTTGAGCTGCGCCGCGCCGCCCCAGCAGATGGACGTGCTTCACGCCGCTAAGTCGCAAGGCTTCGAGCGCGTGATCGGCAATATCGGTGGTGCTCAGCTCTTCCGAGGTGCGGCAAAGCATCCGCGCAACATCAATCGCGACGTTCCCTACTCCAATCACAACCGCCGCCGGGTGGCTGAGATCGAATTTGAAACTGGCGTAGTCGGGGTGGCCGTTGTACCAAGCGACGAATTTCGTTGCCGGATAGCTTCCTTGCAGGTCCTCGCCCGGGATGTTGAGGCGGCGATCTGATTGAGCACCGGTTGTGAAAACGATCTGGTGATAGTGTGCTTGCAGGTCGTCGATGGAAACGTGGGTGCCGTATTCGACGCTACCGAAGAATCGGAAGCGCGGGTCCGCCGCTAGTTTGTTGTAAACCCCGACGACGGACTTGATCTTTTGATGATCGGGAGCGACACCCATCCGCACCAGCCCGAAAGGAGTCGGGAGGCGATCATACATGTCGACCTCGACGGCGAGATCGGTGGTCTGAAACAGGTGCTGAACCGTGTAGAAACCGGCGGGGCCCGAGCCGATCACGGCTACGCGGAGCGGGGTTCCTGATGTTCCTAAGCGACTCATAGGCGGCTTATAACAGTACCAAATGGACGGGGGCCTTGGCTATTTGGGGCGGGAGAAATGGCGAAAGGTAATCGCCAGCCCGCGCCCCATCCCAGGTCTGACGTCTCGAAGCTCAGAGCCGCGGGTGGGAACCCGCGGTCGACCGTGCGCCGAATCGCCCGCCTGACCCCGCGCTGACGCCCGCCTGACCCCGCGCTCACGCGCGGGGCTCTGAGTGTCGGTTCGCACACCTTAGCCTGCTCGTGCCGAATCGCCGGGTTGAGCGACCCGTTGGCGACTCGGTCCGCCGTCTCCCGGCCCGCAGCCTCCCGGCCGCGGCAAGCGTGGACTTGCGTCCGCGCCTCTGTCGCGTCTTCTTGCGGAGGTCGTGGGAATTAGAAGCGCTCAAGCTCGGCGATTAGAGCGTCCAGGCCCTTGTTGAGGTAGAGGCCGGTGAGCCGTTGCTCCTCGGGGGACGGCGGAGTGACGTCGAGGAGACGGGCTTTGTCGAGGCTCTCGCGGCTGGGGATCCAAATACTGTCGTCTTCAAAGACAACGTGATTGACGTAGCCGGTCATGCCCTTGATCGCAAAAGGTGAGTCGCCACTTCGCGAGCGGGGAGAGAAAACGAAGCGCTGTTGCGGATGGGTCGACACCGACTGCCCCGGACGCAGGTCAACGCGGGAGGCCGGTCCCGGCAGCGACCCGGCGGCATAGCGTTTGTCGTCAGCGTCGTCGACGAGCCAGCCCATTTCGAAATACCGGACGGCTTTGGGCGAGCGGTTTCTTACGGTGACGTGCGGCGACTCGGAAGAGGGGCCATCGACCATCGCGGAACCGCTGAGAGCTTCCAGCGGTGATTCCGGGACATCTAGAAACGCTAGTGCAATCTGGTTGCCAGCGCGAGCGCCGGCAGCGGCCGATAGCATGCGTCCGCCTCTTCCGGCGGGGCGGGCCTGCAAACGCGGGCGGTTCTGTTGGCGCCGCAGGCCGCCCAAGATCTCTTGTCGCAGTTTTTCCTTTCCACCCGCTGCCAGGGCCTCTTTGAAATACGTCCTATCACGGCCTGCTTCGCTTTCCCAAACCATCAGACGGCGGCGCGAGTCGAGCTTGTCGGGACCGAGAAAAGTAAAGTCGGAGAGCAGAACCCCGTCGACGACCACGTTGACGAGTCCGTTTTCAGGCGCGGGAAGCGGACGCAGCAAGCGCAAGTTCAGCCGAACCGGGAAGGTCCCATCCGAGGCGACATTCAGACTCGGCACCGCGACCGAAGCTTTGCCGCCGACGGTCCCTTCTTGCGTGAAGACCGAGAAGCTGACGCTGCGAACCGCCGCTTTGCCGGTGTTGCGCACCGACAGCGTGCAGCGCAGATCAATCAATAGCGCCCCGCCGCTGGAATTGATTTCGGTCTCGCCCGCGTCGATCGAGGCAATCGAGAGCGGCACTCCGGCTGGAACGGTTACGTTCACGGCCGAGTCCGAAAGAACCACGGCCCCGGCGGCTCCGGGCCGCTGCGCCGGAGCGTGCGAGATCCCGGCGCCAAGCAGCGCCAGTACCGCGACGAGAACCCTCTTAGTGCAGATAAACATTGGTAATCGTAATCGTTCCGGTGGCGGAATCCAAAGCGCGAATCATCATGCCGCCGTCGGCCGCCACGCCGACTTCGGTGTTCGAATCGTTCCACGCAGCGTGCAAGACCGAGAACTGGCCGTTCGCAAACGTCTCGGCGTTCGATGTCCGGTCCGACGCGACGCCACCAGACACGAAGCCGCTCTTTTCCAGTTCAGCGAAGCTTTTGCCCGCACCAGCTTCTTGCCCGATGGTTCGGGATTCGGCAGGCCCCTTGTTGACCGCTAGCGTGACGGGTTTTCTGGCTCCGGCGACTCGCTGCAGTTGTTCATCTGAGTCTGCGGGAGCGTCCTTGTCGACCTGATCGGCGCGCAAATCCGAGCGTTCTTCCAAAGCAGCCCGCGGGCGTCCCGGAGTTGCCGATGCGGAGAGGTCGGCTTCTTTCAGCTCGCTCAGCAGCACGGAAGCCGGCGGCTGGGCTGGTTGTGATCGCGGCGAATTGTTGTCCCGTGATTGGACGTTTTGGATTTGGGCGTTGAGCTTGACTGATTCTCGATACGCGCCTGTCCGGCCGTCCCCAAGCGAGGCTGATGACTCCTTTTTGGACTGGACTTCGCTGGAGGCCAAGTCGACCTTGGCGTCAGAGGCCACGCGGCGGATTTTCTCATTAACGGCTAGCTCGGCAGTTGCGGGCTCGCCGTTCTGTAGCCGCGTGTTTGCTAGCTCCGTGTTCGAGCGCGGCCTTTCTTCTGACTCGTCGGCGACGATAGACGAAATGCCTTCTGCCGTGCCACCGATTCTGCGGTTGACCTTTGCGAGAGCCTCCAGCGCGGGGCTATCGGCGCGGCGCGAGACACGCTGAGCCGGAACGGCGACGCTCCTGCTAGTTGGCGCGGTCATCTGCTTTGCCTTTTGGCGCGCGCTCTCCGAGTCATCGAGGTCTCTGGCGGCATCGGACTTACTCACGAACCCTTCCAAGCGGTGATCAGCGAAGGTTCGCTGTGCCTCTTCGTCGGCTGGGGCCGATGCTTTGGAGTATCCTAGCTGGTCTATTGCACTGGGGTGGGCTGACCCTGGACTGACGTCCAGGGCTCTGAGTGACGGATTGGAATATTGACGCTCGGCTTGCACGCCGCCGCCGAGCGCATCGTTACTGCCGAGCACATCGTTACCGCCGAGCGCATTCTCACTGCCGAGCGCATCTTTACTTGAGACGATGACGCTTTCGGGCACGGTCTTGACTAGCGGGAGTTGGTTATAGATCACAAAGGCGCAGAGAGCTGTAGCCGACACCATTCCCACCTGCCAGGCGGCGGGCTGCCGGAACCAACCAGCCACCGAAACCGATTCCGTCTCCGGCTGCGCCTGAGCAGCGGCGACTTTGATGCGGTGGGCCAGGGCCTGAAAGTCGACGGCAGGCAGTTCGGCCACCTCGCTCAAATCGCTTTGCAGATGAAAGAAATCAGCGACTTCCGTTTGGCAGCGGTCACATTTGTCGAGGTGCCGCTCAATCCGCCAGCGTGCAAGGGGTCCCAACTCGCCGCCGGCGAACAAAGCCAGGTCGGTCTCTCGCGGATGATTGAGGAAGAAGGACGTCATTGCTTGCGCCCCTTGGCGTAGCGCCGAAACTTCACTCTGGCATTGGCGATGTGCGAGCGCACCGTTGCCGGCGAGCAACCCAGATGCCGCGCCACATCCGAGGCCCGCAGACCTTCGACATCCCGCAAGATCAGCGCAACCCGCTCGCGCTCGGAGAGCAGACGCAAACCGTCCTCGATATAGGCGCGTTTTTCGCCGCGCAGAACGGCTTGCTCCGGATTCTCGGCCGGCGCTACTGGGGAGTCGTCCAGCTCTTCGAAAATGACGCGCTTGCGGCGGCGCATGAAGTCGAGAGCCGTGTTGACGGCAATGCGTCCCAGCCACTGAGACGCTTTCTTGTCATCCTGCAGTTGAGAACGGCGGGTGAGGGCTTTGACGAACGCTTCCTGAGTAAGGTCTTGGGCGTCGGGCACGTTGCCGACGACCCGGTAGATCAAGCGGAATACCCGCTTCATGTTCGCTTCGACGAACTCGTCGTCGCTCGAACGGGCCGCTTCGGCTTCTACCGATGAGAAGCTCTCGGTCTCCATAACCGTTGATACCGCGACTGTCGCCATTTCCGCGTGCTGCGCCCTCTCAATAGAGACTGACGCCTAAGTCCGCGAAACGTGGAGGAATAAATCCGGCCCCGGTTCGTCAGCGGAAACTGGTTCGTCGGCGGAAACTGTTTCGCCGCGGAAACTTCAGCGGTGACCCTGGAACGGCGGCTCGCGCCGTCGTGGCAGGAATCACACGTCTTTTTCGAGCTTAGCATCAGGGTCCGGGGGCCCGCTGGCAGCCATCCGCTAAGATAGAGGCACACAAACCTCTCGATGACATACCCGCTGGTTGCGCCGCTGGCGGCTCTGATGGCGGGCATTGCGGTCGCGCAATACGCAACCTTTAGTTTTTGGGAAACGCTGATTTCCATTACATTGCTGGCTGGCTTGGCCGTTCTCGCGCGGCGCGCGGGATCGCTGCGTTTGGGGGCGGCAGCTTGTTTGGCGGGGTTCGCTTTCGCCGGCGCGCAGTTGGCATCTCTTCCTGATCGGCCGAACCCGCTGCTGGTCTCCGCCGTCATTGACCAGACACAGAATCAGACGCAGGACCAGAAGCAAGGTCGCGAGCAGAAGCACGAGCAGGCCAACCTTGACGACCCGGTTCGGCTCCGGGGGTACGTCCGAATCCCAACCGAGCCGCTCGATCTGGCCGACCGGTTCGTCCTTGAAGTCGAGTCGATCTTCGAGGACACCGCAGCGAGGGGCGGCGTGCGGGTGACGGTACGCCGGCGGGCGGGGGATCCGCCTCTGACGCTCGAGTACGGGCAGCGAATCGAGTTTCTGTGCCGCCTGCGCCGGCCGCGCAACTTCGGTAACCCAGGCAGTTTCGACCTGGTGGGATACCTCGAAAAGCAAAACATTCATTTGCTGGCGACCGTGCGGCCAGGGACTCCGATTCATGATCTTGGGGATGGCGGCGGGGCGGCTTGGGAGGCGGCGATGTGGAACGTTCGACGCGCCGCGAAACAGCGTCTCGACGCGCTGCTGCGAAGCGAGGCCGAGCAAGCGAGGGGCGGGCACTCCGAGGCCCAGGCTATTCTGCAGGCGATGTTGCTGGGCGACCGCTCGTTGCTCAACCGCGAAACAACGACGGCGTTCCAGCGTGTGGGGACCTACCACGCCCTGGTGATCTCCGGCTTGCACGTGGGCGTGGTTGCGGCCGTGTTGCTCTTCGCACTGAGACTGGCGGCCATCCCGCCACTGCCTCGCTACGCGGTTGCTCTGCTCGCTGTCGTTTTCTATGCAATGTTGGCGGGAGCGGGACTGCCGGTGGTGAGAGCGAGTTGGATGTTCGCGCTCCTGCTAGTGACTGTTCTCGTGTATCGCAAGCGGCGCGCGTTCAACGCCGTTGCGGGGGCGGCGTTTTGCTTTCTTGTATACGAACCGGAACTGCTTTTTGATGCGGGTTTCCAAATGTCCTTTCTGGCGGTGGGGCTGATCGCGGGAATCGCGGTGCCCCTCCTGGAGATGACGGTTGAACCTTGTCGCCGGGCGCTGGTTGATATCTGGAATGAGGACCGAGATCTGCACGCCGAACCCGAGGTGGCGCAACGACGAGTCTCGCTGCGCATGCTGCTCAAGCCATTGCAGTCGGTTAGCGGATTGCCGAAGCGTGTCCTCGGAGCCTTAGTATGCGTGCCGCTTCGTGTGCTGGCTTGGATGGCCGCTTTGTGCGTCGTTTCACTGATTGTGCAAATCGGACTCGCTCTGCCGATGGCCGCGCACTTCCACCGCGTGACGTGGAGCGGCGTATCGGCCAACTTGTGGGTCGTCCCGCTGCTATTCATTGCCGTGCCGGCGGGGCTGCTTGGTCTGGTTGCCAACTCGACGGCGATGATTGACGTTGCGCTGCTGGCATCGCAAATGATCGTCACCGTTGTTGAGTGGCACGCCGAGAACATCCCAGTAGACTTTCGCACGCCCCCACCTCCGGTTTGGCTGGCCGCCGCGTTCGGCCTGGCACTCGGATTGCTGGCCATTGCGCTGGGGCGCCGGGAAGCGAGAAAGTGGCAGTTGGCATCGGCTGGGCTCGTGGTGGGGCTGCTCCTGCTGATCGTCACGCATCCCTTCCCGAACGACTACTCACCCGGCCAACTGGAGCTGACTGCCATCGACGTCGGCCAGGGTGAAGCGCTGTTGCTGGCTTTGCCCGACGGCAAGACGATGATGGTGGACGGGGGCGGATTCCCCGACTATGGGGGAACCGTTCGCTCGACGTTCGATGTCGGCGAGCAGGTGGTTTCGCCTTATCTATGGTCGCGGTCGATTCAGAAGATCGATGTTTTGGCTGTTTCTCATCCCGATGCGGACCACGCTAGGGGAGTTCCCGCGCTGTTGCGGAACTTTGCGGTGGGAGAACTTTGGCTGGCGGCAGGCCAAGCACCCGCCGACTACGCGGATCTGAAACGCTTGGCCCGCCAGCAGGGAGCCGCCATCGTTGAGCTTCGGCGCGACGACCACCGGGTGCTGGGCGGGGTCGACTTCGATGTGATGGGGCCGGCAGTCGTTGTCCAGAGCCCAGGCGTGCGCGCTCTCAGCAGCAATGACAGCTCACTTGTTCTGCGGGCCCGATTCGGCGAACACCGCTTTCTGTTGACGGGCGATGTGGAAGAGCGGGGTGAGTTGGAATTACTCAGCACAAGCGCTGCCACGAAGGTGGATGTTCTCAAGGTCGCGCATCACGGCAGCCGAACCTCCTCCCACCCGGCTTTTCTGGAACGGTTGCGGCCTACGTTCGGACTGATTTCCGCGGGTTTTCGAAATACCTACCGTCATCCCCACGAGGAAGTGCTGGATCGGCTCAACGGCTCGGGCGTAACCATTTTCAGGACGGATTTGGATGGCGCCTCGACGGTATCTTCCGACGGCCGGCGGTTTGACGTGACCTCCTTCCGTGGCCGCCGTCTGGGGCTGTGATCATGTTCGACGAAGTCGCGCGATCGGCCGCGATGTTCGTCGGCCGTCTATAGCCGGGCGCATAGCTACTGGAACCGTCCTGCAGGAACCACCGGCCAGCCGCCGATATAATAACTCCAACGTGAGTATTCGCCTCTTTCCACCGGTGGTTGTTGTGCTGGCGCTACTGCTGCCGGCGCCGGCCTATATCCGAAATCAGCGCAGCCGGGGAATCCCTTATGTCCGCGCTGACTTCGAGAACATACAGTTTGTGCTCCATAAGTCGACCGCCCCCGGGCTCACCAATCGCGACGGGCAGACGGTCATCACCCCGGGGAGCCTGCCGGTGGCGGCGATCTTGGCGGCCATGGAGAGCTGGAACCAGATCGAGTCGTCGCAGGCACACTTCGCCGAGGTGCAGCCGGGGAGCCTGGAGCCACGTAATGACGGCATCCATGTCATCACGTTTGCCGATTCGCTGCAAACCCGCTCGCTGGTCGGAAACGCGGTAGCGATTACGACTCTCACTTCTGAAACGAACGGAGAGCTGACCGACACAGACATCATCTTCAACCGCTCTCTGCCTTTCTCGACGAATCTCGCTGACCGCTCGTTCGACATCCAGTCCACGTTGGCGCACGAGCTGGGGCACGCGCTCGGGCTTGATCATTCCAATGTCGCCGGCGCGACGATGTTCGCGCAGGTGGCGCGGCAGAACCGAACCCTCGCGACGCTGACGGCGGATGACATGGCGTTTGCGTCCGACGTTTACCCGCAACCGGGCGCCGGGGCAGCGTTTGGAACTCTCGAAGGGAATGTGGGCCTGCCAGCGGGAGCCGGCGTGCGCGGGGCCGTTGTGAGCGCCTTCGACTCCGCCAGTCACACAGTGATTGGCGGGATCACGGGCAGCGACGGCAGTTATCAGATTGGCAAAGTGCCTCCGGGGAACTACCTGGTCTACGCCGAGCCTCTGGACGGCCCAGCCCTGAGCGGCCAGCTCGGACCGGCGGGCAGCCTGGCCAACCTGGAATTCCAAACGAACTTCTTCGGCGGGCGCCTGAACCCCCAGAATGTGGCCTTGGTCGGCGGCGAGACAGTGCGGGCTGACATCACGGTACCCAGCGGGGCGGGGACGATCAACGTCGAGGGGGCCGGGGCCGCTCCGTTTCCGGCACCCGTGCGCAGCTTCGTTGGAGCGCTGATTGAAGCAGGCGCCGACTACACGATTGCTGTCTACGGCGGGGGCCTGGATAGCCTAGAGATCACCGAAGCATCGCTGTCTTTTTTGGGGGCCGATGTTGGGATTATCGAAGGTTCCTTCCAGCGTGACACCGTCATGTTCAGCGACGGGTCAAACTTTCCGCGCATCCAGTTTCGAGTGCAAGCGTCTTCGGACGCTCCGGCGGGGTTGGTCAGTCTGATGATCTCGACAGAAACGGAGGCGACAATACTCTCCGGCGGGGTGCGTGTGGTGCGTCCGGTGATGCCGCCGCAGTATTCCTCCAGCGGCATTGTCAACGCCGCGAGCTTTCTCGGGGGGCCGCTCTCGCCCGGCGGGATCTTCTCGATTTTCGGCGAGCACGTCGGACCCGAGACCGAGCAAGGGTCGCTGGGGCGGCTCAATCCGATCAGCGGCGATCTCATGCGGACGACCGGGGATACGATTGTGCTGGTGAATGGCGTTCCGGCGGCATTGTTCTTCGCCAGGCAGGATCAGATCAACGCCCAGGCTCCATTCGAGATCGCGGGGGCCGCCACGGCCGAGATTGTCGTGAGCTATCGGTTCGCGCCAGGCGCGCCCGTGACCATGCCCGTCGCTGCCGCCAACCCCGCCATGTTCACTTTCCCGGACGGCACGAGCGCCATCGCGCTGAACCAAGACGGGACGCTCAACACGGCATCGGATCCGGCCCCGAGGGACAGCATCGTCGCCATCTTCGGGACTGGCCAAGGGGTCGTCGACCCGTTGATTGAAACCGGGGAGCGGGCGGCGGCCGCCGAACCACTGAACCGGGTGACCAGCGACGTCTCGGCGATGATCGGAGGGGCGGGGTCCGAGGTGCTTTTCTCAGGCATGGCTCCCGGATTTGTGGGGCTGGTGCAGGTGAATGTTCGCGTGCCGCTCGAGGCTGAGGCCGGACCCCAGATCCCCTTAAAGATCGACATCGGCGGCGCGTCAACCCAGCCGGGCTTGACGCTCGCGGTGGAGTAAGGATTGCGGGCCTGGCTCGGGTGGCCCGATGCCGTGGTGATAGGCTGCGCACTTCGGGCCCGCTGCGAATGCTGGTCTTATTACTGCCCCTCTTGCTACTCTTCGGCTCGGCGCCAAACCAGCATTGTTCGGTGCGTGCGATCCCCGGCCGTCCTCGGGCCCGTCTCGATGACAAGGTTGTGGGGGTCCTCGCGAATATATCGAACCTGATCGGTTCATACCCAATTCGGATACCAGCTTCCGGCCACGTGGTGAGTGACGACGCGGGCGGCTTCGTCAACGCTGTAGGTCCCGAAGTATCCGAGGTAGCCTCGAAACGCCGCATTGGTTTCTTCCGGCGTGCCCGCTCGGCCTTTACCCGCGAAGGCCGGCACGCCCCGGCGCATGAGATGGCCCGACATGTGCCCGCTCGAGGTGTAGACCAGCAGACCCTCCGGGTCCTCGCCGTAAGGGAGACTGACTTCTCCATCCGACCAGTGAAGCTCACAACGGACCAGCCGGTATGTGCCTACTAGATCCACGGGATCTCCTTATCTCCTTTCGGTTTCGACTTCTCGCGGTCTTCGTAGGTCACAATGCTCCCGCGCCTGCTTGGCTGCCGGCATCGTGGAAGGCCGACGTCCAGTATGGCGATTTCCACGAACTCGATGCGGGCGCTAAGTTCTTGCCTCGCTTCCCTGGTGTTTGTATCTTAGTCAGGGTGAAGCATCGTCAGGGAAAACCATGGGGTTCAATGCCGTCGAGGTGACGACCTGCTTGCGCAGGCGGGGGGGGGCATCGGACGGGGGCCGCTCTCTGGATGAACACCAAAAAAACAGATTCCATGGAGCCCTGTGGCGCGGTGCTGCTTGAGCGCCTGGCGGCCAGGAATGGCGGTATAGTAGCCTTAGAGTCACTAGTATCCCGTGCGAATAAACGCAAAACCCTCGGCGTTGCCCGACTTCGGTCAAGGCGTGTATTCGCTGAACGAGGTGGCTCGGTACGCCTCTCTGCATCCCTCAACCGTGAGAGCATGGTTCAAAGGCCGCAGTGATCAAGTGGGCCGTGGTCCGCTCTTCCGTTCAGATTACCCGTTAGTGGACGACTCCTACGCTGTGAGTTTTCTAGATTTGATCGACGCGTGCGTCGCAGGCCGATTTCGGAAGGCGGGAGTGAAGCTCTCTAAGCTGCGCAAGGCGTACGAGCTTCTCAAAGAGGACCTCAACACACATCACCCGTTCGCCCACGATCGTCTTTATACCGACGGTAGCAATGTGATTGTCGGCGTGGAGGGACGGCTCAACCGCAACTTGCTCTACGATGCTGTTTCGAGGCAGCAGTTGTTCGAAGAACTTCGGAGGGTTCTCGAGAAAGTCGACTATCAGGTAGAAACTCACCTTGCCCGGCAATTCAGAATCGCGGATGGAGTCGTCATCAACCCTGACATTAGTCTCGGCAAGCCGGTGATTTGCGGTACGGGTACCGAAACGTGGGTGATCAGCAGGCAGTTTTTTGCCAATAGGCAAAACGCGCCGCTTGTGGCTGAATTGTTCGATATCAGCGAGCGAGACGTCGCAAATGCTGTTGACTTTGAAAGAAACTATAGTACAAGTGCCGCTGCGTGATATTTGTCGCCGACGAAAACTTTCCTGTTCGGGGCGTAGGCCTGCTTGAGGCGTTCGACCCGCAAAACGAGATCAGGCACTTAACCAATTCTTTCCCAAAGGGAACGCCTGATACAACCTGGATCCCCTCGCTGGGGGAGCGGGACCCAAAACCAATCATCATTGGCGGCGACGGTCGTATCCTCAAGAACAAGGCTGAATGCGCGGCGCTTCGCCAGGCAGATCTGTCATTTGTCTATCTGACTAGCGGGTGGACCAATCTCGAATGGCCCGTGTTTGCTTGGAAAATCATAAAGGTCTGGCCGGACGTGGTGCGGAATGTAGAGACCGCGATGAGGCCGACCGTCTATGAGGTAGGGCCAGGGAATCTCAAGGTGAAAAGAATCGGGGAAACCGCAAGACTGTGAACCCGAGCAGAATCGCAAGCGGGGCTGCGGGTTGCTGAATGCAAGGTACTGTCTCAGTTTGAGAATCAGCCGGGCTGGAATCGATCCGTGGCCCGTGGAACAATGAGAACGTGTTGGAACCGGTTATGGAAGAGACAATTGCAGCAACGGCTACGGCCACTGAGCAGTAAAAATGAAGCCCGGGTGCCCTGATGGACTACAGCGTTGTAGTCGAGGAACCCGCTCCGTAGCGGTGATAGACGGCCGTCCGGTTTCGGAATGGATGGCAAATGGCGCGCGGAGGCGGTGATGAGCCTAAGCAAATGCAGGGATTAGCCGTGATTACAGCCCTTGTTCTCACTGGATTCGGATACGGCTCGGTCGGCTTGCTTGGCGCATTGACAGGGCTCGTGGTCGCGGTGGCCGTTGGAAGTGGAATATTAATAGTCTTGGCCGTGATAGCGTTTTGGTCATACGTCACCTTACTTTGGGATACAAAGAAAGCCTTCAAAGTACAGGACATTTGATCGAAGCGACGCAAGAAGCGAAAATCGGGAAGTTCTCGGCGGCACTGATCAGGCGGCCCGCCAAACTGAGACACTACCGAATGCAATGCTTCCCTGCTCAGCCCGACGACTCACCGGTCAGCTCCGTTGAGCGGCGCATACGAACGGATACCCAGACAAGGCGACGGCTGGCCGAGTTCACTTCGCAACCGCCGTGATTATGGCAATAATAGGGGGCCGCATTTGTCGAGGCGCTTATGAAGAAAATTGCATTTGTTTTGGTCGTGGCTCTCGCGGCCATCTTCGCGTTTGCGAGCCGGCAAGAAAAGGTTCGTGCCCAGTCGAAACCACCGAACATTCTGTTCGCGATCTCCGACGATCAGTCCTGGATGCACGCCGGCGCCTACGGCGACAAGGCCACGAAAACACCAGCCTTCGATCGTATCGCCCGCGAAGGTGTTCTCTTCAATTACGCCTACACGGCGGCGCCGTCTTGCGCTCCCTCGCGCAGCGCTATTCTGACCGGGCGCCATATCTGGGAGCTAGAAGAAGGCGGCATTCTGCTCGGTATCCTGCGGGCGAAGTTCAAGGTTTTCACTTTGATGCTCGAAGACTCCGGCTATGAACTCGGGGCCACGGGCAAAACCTGGGGTCCGGGACGGCTCGAGGGCTGGACGCGCGAAATCTTCGGGAAGACCCTCGATTCCCACCGCATCCCCGACCCCCCGCCCGGGATCCGGCCGACCGACTACGCCGCCAATTTCGAGCAGTTCATCGAAGAGCGCGACAAAGCGAAACCGTTCTTCTTTTGGCTGGGAACCGGCGAGCCGCACCAGAGCTACGACGTCGGGGCCTGGAAGCGAGCCGGCAAGAAACTCGAAGACGCACGGCTGCTGCCATGGCTTCCCGACGACCCGGTGACGCGCGGCGAGATCCTCGACTACGGCGTCGAAATCGAGCACTTCGACAATCATCTCGCCCGAGCGCTCCAGACGCTAGAGGAAGCGGGCGAGTTGGATAATACCCTTGTCATCGTCACCAGCGACCACGGTAACCCGTTGCCACGCTCGAAATGCAACCTCTACGACGGTGGGACACGCGTACCGCTTGCTGTCCGTTGGCCCGGAAAAATTCCCGCCGGCCGCAAGGTGGATGACTTCGTCAGCCTGACTGACATTGCGCCGACGATCCTCGACATAGCGGGCGTTTCTATTCCCGAAGAGGTCAGCGGCCACAGCCTGCGCTCGGTCCTGGAGTCCCCTCAATCTGGACGGGTGGATGAAAGCCGAGACTTCGTCGTGACCGCATTCGAGCGGCACACGGTGGCGCGGCGCAACGCAGTCGGCTATCCGATGCGGGCGCTGCGGACTCACCGCTTCGCCTACATTCGCAATTACGAACCTGATCGCTGGCCCGCCGGTGATCCTGACTACAACGCGCCCCCGCAAGGCTTTTATGGCGACGTCGATCGCGGGGCGTCAAAAACTTTCCTGATCGAGAAGTCGCAAGATCCGGACATGCGCCGTTACTTTCTAATGTCCTTCGGCCGGCGGCCCGGCGAAGAACTCTACGACATGGAAAAAGATCCCGATCAGCTCACCAACCTAGCCGCGGATCCGGCCTACGCCCAGCTCAAGCAACGGCTCGCGAAACAACTCGAGGCGTTCTTGAAGCAACACGACGACCCGCGTATGCGAGGCGAAACTCCGTGGGATTCTTACGCCTTCACGACCACCGAAGTGCTTGAGAATCCGAATTGGCGCATCGAAGGCATGCCTTCAGCGCTGCCGGAGTGAGTTGAACCGGTTCTTACCAAGAGCGCGGGTTTCATCCCTCAGAGAGACGAAGCGCAGTTGCGGATAGGCGCTCGAGCCGCGGCTGGCCCCGGGCCGGCCGTAGGCCGCTTCGTTGCGCTTGCTCGCAACGATTGGGCGTCGCCGCGTTGCGGCGCTGGACCGGCAAGATTGCCGGTCCCTACGGCGCGCGCCTCGTACTGATCGGCCTCTCATGCACTTCGCCTCGCCACGTGGTGAGAAAGGCGGGCTAATCGGCAACGATTTAGCTATTTGTCTCGAACACCGCGCACTCCGCGGGAACCTACAGCCATTCTTCTGATCCGCCGATCTTTAATAGGTCCGAGCGCATCACGCTGCTCGGCGATAGGCTCCTCTGGTGATGCAAATGACACCCGAATTCAAACAGACGGCAATCGCGGCGGGCCCCAGGCTGCCGCGGAGCGTCATCCATCGCCTGCGATGTCCGGTCTGCCGCTCGAAACTGCTCCTGCGGAGCGACCGCTGTGTCTGTGAGGGCGCGAGGTGCCGGCGTGAGTTTCCTCTCAAGAACGGTATCCCCATTTTGATCGACTCCCGGCTGAGCGTTTTCGAAGAATGCAGTCAGCCTGAATCAAATCCGCCGCCTTCGGGCCCGGCAGCGACGGCCAAGCGGCTCGCGGCCGCGCTGCTGCCGAGCCTCGGCCGAAACATCGGGTCCAAACAGGCCTACGCCAAGTTCGCGGAAATTCTGTTGGCCATCTCGACGAAACCGAAAGTGCTCGTTGTGGGCGGTGCGACCATCGGGGCCGGCCTGGAAACCATTCTTAAAAAAAACTCGATCGAATTCATCGAGTCCGATGTCTACCTGAGTCCGCGAACCGCTCTGGTGTGCGACGCCCACCAGATTCCTTTTGAAGGCGATACGTTCGACGGTGTGATTGTTCAGGCTGTCCTTGAGCACGTGGCGGACCCGGCTGCCTGCGTGGAAGAGATCCACCGCGTATTGAAACCGCAGGGACTGGTTTATTCCGATACGCCGTTCATGCAGCAGGTTCATGCCGCGGGGCACGACTTTTCGCGTTTCACTCATGTCGGCCACAGGCGGCTGTTCCGGAAATTCGACGAGGTAGCGAGTGGCGTGAGCTGCGGGCCCGGCATGGCACTGGCTTGGGCCTATCAGTATTTCCTTCTCAGTTTCGTGCAGTCGAAGATGGCGCGCGCTATCGCCGTTGCATTCGCGCGCCTCACGGGGTTTTGGCTGAAATACCTCGACTACTACTTGATTCGAAAACCAGGAGCCCTCGACGCCGCGTCGGCCTACTATTTTCTGGGGATGAAGGCACGGCTGTCGATCTCCGACCGGCAAGCCATCGACCAATACAGAGGGATTCAGCGAAGTCTTTGAGCCGCGCCGTGGCGTGCGCCCCCAGGGGGCCGCGTAGGCCGTCGCGCTGGTTTGCCCTCGGCGTGGGAGCCCGGAAAGGGCGCGGGAAAACGCACGCGCCGCTGTGACGACACATGAGCGGAGTCTTGTATGAAAACTGAACGCCCCCAACCATGAACGTAACGGTCGCACTGGAGCACCGTTTCCTGCGCAAGCCCGACGGCACGGTGTGGACCGACGGCCCTTTCGGCTATTCCTTCTTCTCCCGCTACCTGACGGTCTTCGACAGCGTGCGCGTGGCCGCCCGGGTCACCGACGAAACAGACTCGCCCGGCCATCTCATTCGCGCCGGGGGAGCCGGCGTTTCGTTTCTGCCGCTCCCCTACTACGTGGGACCGGCGCAGTACCTGCGACGATCCTGGAGCCTCTGCCGAGCGGCCCAAAGCGCGGTTCGCGCCGCTGACGCTGTGATCCTGCGCGTGCCATCGCAAGTCGCGATCAGCGTAGCGAACGCTCTGGGCAAGGCCGGACACCCGTTCGGGCTCGAAGTGGTCGGTGATCCATACGATGCTTTCGCCCCGGGCAGCCACTCGCACCCGCTCCGCGCGCTATTCCGCTGGCACCATGCCCGCCAGCTCCGGCGGCAATGCCATCAGGCTTGCTGCGTTTCCTACGTAACCGAGCGCGCGCTCCAAGAACGCTATCCAGCCCAGAAAAACGCCTTCGCGACTTACTATTCGAGCGTGGAGCTTCCGCCCGCTGCCTTTGTTCAAAACCCTCGCAACTATTGTGAGTCACGGGATGGTGAGTCACGGGATGGCGAGTCACGGGATGGCGAGTCACAGGATGGCGCGCCACGGGATGGCGAGCCAAACAGGGACGAGCCACACAAGCCATTCCGGCTGATCAGCGTGGGATCTCTCGAGCATCTCTACAAGGGGCCAGACACGCTGATCGAGGCCATGGCATTGTGCGCGAGAAAGGGGCTCGATCTGCAACTGACGCTCGCCGGAGATGGCCGCCGCCGGCCGGAACTCGAAGCCCTGGCGGCACGGCACGGCCTGCAAGAGAAAGTACGATTCAGCGGCCAATGTCCCCCCGGCAGCGCTGTTCGTGATTTACTCGATCAGGCGGATTTGTTCGTCCTCGCTTCGCGCCAAGAAGGTGTTCCTCGGGCGATGATCGAAGCCATGGCGAGGGCGCTTCCGGCGGTAGGGACCCACGCTGGGGGGATCCCGGAACTTCTGCCCAGCCAGTGCCGGGTTCCGGCGGACGACCCGCTTCGCCTGGCGCGAATGCTGGGAGAATTAGCTGCTTCCGGGCAACGGCTGGCAAGCATGTCTCAGCGTAATCTTGCCAAGGCGCGTGACTATGCGGAAGAGCGATTGCAGCCACGCCGGGACGCCCTCTACCGCCACTTAAGCGAACAGACGCAAGCGTGGAAACGGCGGCGCGTGTCAGTTGCAACGCTTGGTTTCGCGGGCTGGGCGAAGGGCATCTCGCGTTCCAGCTAGCCCGCATCTCCGGTCGCCTGTCGAGCGCGGCACGCCAGAGGCCCGCGTCGCCTAGGAGCATCGCGCGTCTCCGACTGACGGGCCTCTTTCGCCCTTCGCCTTGCCAGGCGATGGGAAAAGCGCTTTAGTACCTACGTAGTGAAATCCTTGCCAAACGTGGCAGAAATTCCGGGAGTCAGATTCAGAGCCGCGCGCGTAAGCAAGCGGTTTCCGCTTCCATGCGATCATCCGACAGCGGCCAACGCTCCTCCTTTCGGTTGCGGCTGGTCCGCGTTAGGATTCAATCAGACCCAGCGGTGATGGAATTCAGGAGCATATGGGAGCAGGTCGGTTCGATGGAGGGCAGGGCGTTTTCCACTGGACGAGGAGACTCCTTCACATACCGCTACCGCAAAACCTACATTGTTGTGAGCCCCGGGGAACAGTCCATCCCTAGAACAAATTTCGAGAAGGTATGGCGGTTTCGGCAGCAAAACGATTCCCGCGCCCCCACGCCCGTGCAGGGAGTGAAATTCATCGAAGCGATCTTATGGGACCCGCGTTTGATGGGGTCTTGATGCGGTCAGAGTGGATGCGTAGAACGGTTTAACCTGGTTAGGACCCGGCAGCGCGCTGACCAATAATACGACAACGGAATCGGCTCCGGCTTCCCGGAAACGCTTGTTGTACGGGCCTCCAGCATGCGTTGGCACGCTCTCCTTCGAACCGCAGGGCCCAAAAAAAGCAAGGACCTAAATCGGCCCTTGCTTGGGTTGAGAAAAGAGGGAGGAGTTATCACTACACAATCTGGAACAAATGCACCCGCTTGGCGGCAGTTTCGATCCGCCAGCTAGCAGGAAGTTCCATCACCAACATACACCTGCAAGTACCGCCATCCTATTGGGAAACCTACCTACGACCCCGAAGAACTAACAGCGTAGCCATGTTCACTTGCTGCATTCCGTGACGCCCGGATCAAGCCCTACGCGGCGCCTGCCGTGCGGGTTTCTTGGTGCCGTAGCCGCCGGCTCCGGGCGTCTCAATTGTGAGCGTGTCGCCCGGTTTCGTGCGGAACTGGCCTTTCCCGGGAAGCGGCTGGCCATTGAGGAGATTGCGCCCCGGTTTGCCGGGCGCGCCGCCCTCGAGACCATACGGCCCCCGCTCTCGACGTTCGGAGAGAATCGCGATGTCGGTATCGGCCAGCAGCTCGAACTCGCGAATCACTCCATCGCCTCCCCGGTGGGTTCCCTCCCCACCCGAGCCGCGCCGCACGGCGTAGCGCCGCACACGAAGCGGGAGTAGATGCTCCATCGCCTCGACCGGCGTGTTGAGACTGTTCGTCATGTTCGTATGAATGGCGTCGACGCCATCGGTGCCCGGACGCGCTCCCATTGCTCCCGCGATTGTCTCGTAGTAGGCGAAGGGCTTGCCCGAACGCGGGTCGGCGCCGCCCAGCGTCAGGTTGTTCATCGTCCCCGAGCTGGCCGCCGGAATCTGACCGGGCAGCGCCCGGTGCAGCGCACCCAGCAAGACGTCGGCGATCCGCTGCGAGGTTTCGACATTCCCGCCAGCTACACTTGCGGGCATCCTCGCGTCGACAACCGAACCCGCCCGAGTCACGATCTCGACAGGACGCATCATCCCAGCGTTATAGGGAATGTCTTCCTGAATCAGGCAGCGGAAACAAAACATCGTCGAAGCCGTGGTCACCGGAAGATTGGCGTTGACTCCGCCTCGTACTTGCGGATCTGAGCCGCTGTAATCGACCGTCGCCTTCTCGCCCCGAACCGTGAGCCGGCAGTGGATACGAATCGCGTCGGCCGAGAAACCGTCGTTATCAAGAAAGTCCTCAAACTCGTACTCGCCGTCGGGGATCTCGCCGATTCGAGAGCGCATCATGCGCTCAGAGTAGTTTTTTAGCTCGGCCATCTGCCCTGTGATTTTTTCCGCACTATACGTACTTGCTGCATCTAGTAGGCGGCGTTCACCTACGCGGTGTGCCGCAATCTGCGCGCCAAGATCGCCGCGGCGCTCCTCAGGCGTGCGGACATTGGCGAGGATTAGCTCCAGAATATCCCCATTCATTTCGTTGTTGCGGATCAGCTTCACGGGCGGAATGCGCAACCCTTCCTGAAAGATCTCGGTTGCTAGCGGCATCGAACCCGGCGTCATTCCGCCGACATCGGAATGGTGGGCGCGGGTCGCCAGATAGTAGGCCGGCTGCGGCTGCTCGTCCACGAAAACGGCTGAAACCGAGGTGATATCAGGCAGGTGAGTGCCGCCCCGAAACGGGTCGTTGAGCAGCACCAGGTCGCCTGGGTTAAGCGAATGAGCCTTCAGCGCTTCCGTCACGGAATAGGGCATGGCGCCCAAGTGCGCCGGCATGTGATCGCCCATCGCGATCGTCTCAGCGTGCTGATCATAGACCGCACAGGAGTAGTCACGCCGCTCTTTGATATTGGGCGAAAAGGACGTCCGCTTCAGCACGATCCCCATTTCTTCGGCGATCGAGACGAAGAGGTTTCGGAAGATTTCGAGTTCGAGATTCAAAATGTTATGTAAACGGCCAGGCAGGCAAGGGCCAGCTAGATCTCGCCCCGATCGGCCATGCGCCCGAGTCGAGCAGAATCAATCGCCCTGGCTCCAACCACCGCCGCAATTATAAACCAGTTCGCCAAAACTTTCCGGACGACGCCGGAAAGCTGCACCCAAACCCGCACCCCGACGCGCACCACAACCAAGTGCAATGGCGCAAGCATCCAGCGCCGGCCCCGCGCAATTTCCATCATCGCAAGCCATGGGGAAAGTGCAGCGAGAACCTGGGCGAATGTGATCAAGTTCCACGAACTGCCTCTCGCAGTCTTCGTGCCGTTTCGTCCCACCCCGATGTTCGCGAGCGTGGCTCGTAAGTCTTGGGATCAAACGACCGCCGCACAACCTCGCGTGCCTCAACGCCATCCGAAATACGGCCCATCGCCATCGCCTGCAATAAGACGTTGCCGATGGCCGTCGCTTCCACCGGGCCCGCCACGACGGGCACGCCAACGGCATCCGCCGTGTACTGGCAGAGCACTTCGTTCTTCGAGCCCCCGCCGACTACATGAAGCGTTTGTGCTCTGCGTCCCGTGATTGCCTCCAAGTCATCGACCACTAGGCGGTACATCAATGCCAGGCTCTCAAAGATACAGCGCGCAAACTGACCGAGCGTTTCCGGTGCCGGCTGACCCGACGCAACGCAGTGATCGGCAATCCGTTGAGGCATCCTCCCAGGCGCGACAAAACCAGGATCGTTCACGTTGATCACGGACCGAAAAGCCGTCGATTCTTCGGCCACGGCAGCCAACTCGGCGTAGGTAGTATCGATTCCTTGGCGCGCCCATTCGCGCCTGCATTCTTCGAGCAGCCACATTCCGCAAATGTTTTTGAGTAAACGAGTGGTGCCCCAAACGCCGCCTTCGTTGGTGAAGTTGCGATCCATTACTGTCTGCGTGACAAATGGCTGCTGCGTCTCCGCGCCCAGCAGCGACCACGTCCCGGAGCTCAAGAAAGCCCAGTCACCCTCACTCGCCGGAACAGCCGCCACAGCCGAGCCCGTGTCGTGCGAGGCCGGAGCCACGACCGACATCGCCCCAATACCGCAATCCTCGGCGACACTGTGAACCAGGTCACCAACCTTCGTGCCTGGTTGAATCACCTCGGGGAAAATATCGACAGGCAGCCCTAACTTGGAAAGTAGTTCAGTCGCCCAATCCTTCTTGCGCGGATCATGAAACTGCGTCGTCGACGCATCACTGAATTCGCAAGCCTTGACCCCGCTGAACCAGTAATGAAAAAGGTCCGGCATCATCAGGAATGTATGCGCCGCCTCCAGCGCCGGCGACCCTTTCATCGTGTAGAGCTGAAACAGAGTGTTGAGCTGCATAAACTGTAGCCCGGTGTGCTCGAAGATCTCTTCTCGCGGGACAATCTGCATCACTTGTTCCATGACACCGTCCGTGCGTGAATCACGGTAATGATACGGATTGCCGGCGAGCACCCCTTCGCGGTCAAGCAGGGCGTAATCCACTCCCCAGGTGTCGACGCCGAGTGACACCGGCTTATGGGCCGCACCGGCTCGAAGCCCCGCCTTCATTTCATCGAAGAGCCGCAGCGGATCCCAATGCAAACTGTCGAGCACACGAACGCCATGGTTCGAAAAGCGGTGCAACTCCTGCAAGCGCAGACGATCGTCTTCCAATGTTCCAAGGATCGCACGACCACTCTCCGCACCCAGGTCAAAGGCCAAGTAATTTTCTGTTGCTGCCACCAGACTCCTCCCACACGGGCGAAAGCCAAATTCTCTCGCATGTGGCCCGACCGATCAAGGGGTGGCAAGCGTGGGAGAGAATAAAAAACGCATTTGTCATCAACAGCAGCTCTTGATTCCTGCGGTAGAATGTGGAATTCTCGCCACCCATGCCACTCGAATTTCGCGATGTACAGTACCGCCAAGGTGATCTAGACCTCAAGGTCGACCTATCATTCATGGACGGAATCATCGTCGGTCTCACCGGCCCAAACGGGGCGGGCAAGTCGCTGCTGCTCAAGCTTGCCGCCGGCTTGACTAAGCCCGACGTCGGTGAGGTCCGCGGATTCGCAAGCCGAGCAGCCGCGCGGAACAGTTTTCAATCCGGCAACCCGAGCGAGGTGCGGGCCTCCATCGATTCAGCCTTGGAACAAAATCCCGCCCTGCTTATCATTGGCGAATGCTTCGCCCTTACCGACCTCGCATACCAATCCGAAGCCCTGGCGGCTTTCCACCAATTGCGGAGAAACGGCGCGATCATCCTGCTGACATCGCACGACCTAACGCTGCTGGAACGTCATTGCGATGAAGTCGTCGTGCTCGGCCAGGGGCGAGTGATCGAACGAGGCGATCCCCATCAGGTACTGCGGAATTACCGGCGCCTCGTTCATGACTCACTGAAGCGATCGTCCTCCGCCGCTAAAGTGGCGCCCTCCGCCCGCCACGGTGACCAGCGAGCTGAAATCGTCGCGTTGCGGGTTCTAGACTCCGGCGGCGAGTCGACTACTCTGGTGCAAAGCGGGGAGCAAGTAGCCGTCCAAGTTCATCTCCGTTTTAGGGAGCTGGTCAGCAATCCAGTCGCCGGCATCTTGATTCGCAGCCGAATCGGTGTCACTGTTTATGGAACGAATACTGAACTAGAAAAGGTCGAAGTCGGCCCCCTCCGGGCTGGTGAAGAATTGGAGTTAAGCTTCCGGTTCCACTGCAACCTGTGCCCTGGCGAGTACACCGTGACTGTTGCCTCGCACGACCCCGATGGCACCGCTCACGATTGGCTCGAAGACGCCATTCAGTTCACAGTGAATGACACACGCTACACCGCTGGCGTAGCCAATCTAAAAGCGCGGGTCACGCTGGAACGGACGACCGACTAGCGGCCGCGCGAGCAGCTAAATCGAAATCATTATTTTTGAGCCCCGTACTCCGTAACTCGTAGCTGTGCTTTACTGCGCGAGCCGTCGGAACTTCGCCAAAGCAGCGCATCCATCACGGCCGGATAGGGATAATCGACATGAGGCTCCTGAGCCGGCGCTCCTCCATAGAGCACATTAGCGGCATGGGATCTCAGCATCAAGTCGTCATCCAATATCGGCTCGATGATCGCCAGAGTCTCGGGATCGGACAACGTCGTCCAGAAGATAGCGCCTTTTTTCGGCAGGTTCCAAACCCGCTTCTGCGTAGTTTTAACCTCGTCGCCGTGAAAATGCGAAGCGCGGTCTGGTTCCTCGGCGGCGAGTGAATAGATCAATTCGCGAGCCTCGGCGACCTGGTTGTGACTGAAGTAGCCGTCTAAGAGCAGGTCACCGCTGCCCTGACAGAGTTCCTCAACCGCTCTGCCTCACGATCAAACCGTACTCAATAGAGACCGGCAATCCTGCCGGTCGCGGGCCGCTTTGCGGCCACGAAATGCACTCGCCTCCTTCCAATCAACCCGGAGCCGCCGTCGAAACCTAAACCGAGCAAGAATGCTGGTCCTTGCTATTCCGATTGGCACTTGCAGCTAATTTCCACCCGCACAATCGAGGCGCTACTACAATTACATATGAAACACTTTATCCCCAGTGAATTCACGGCCCAAGTCAATCGCGATCCGTCGCAGGTTCCAGTCAATCCCACAAGACGGCCGGTCACGCTCGGACTCTTCAAGTTGTGCCGCCCAGTGTACTGAAATTGTTTGTTATAAGAAGGTGCGAGTAATTACGCGACTTCGGGTCGCATGAGTGCCACGAATGAAGCTCGATGCATTGAATGTCCTTGCCTCACTGTTGATTGCCTGTCTGAGCCTTCAAACGGCAACGGCAGCCGACGCCGCCACCTTCATCCCCATTTTCAACGGCAAGACCCTCGAAAGCTGGCGCGTCATCCCGCCGGACCAACACACCGCATGGTCGGTGCACGACGGGCTTCTGGTCGGAAGCAGTGACGGCAAGGGGTCGGATCTCATCTGGAAAGATAACGAACTCGGTGATTTCGAGCTAAAACTCAGCTATCGCTTTCGTACGCAGGGCAACTCAGGCATTCACATCCGCGGCCTTTTGGGCGAGTCCTCGACACATCGCGTGAAGGGCTATCACGTTGACTTCGGCCACGTCGGAATAGGCCCGCGCGTGCTTGGGTCATGGGACTTTCACGGCGCTCCTCGGGGTGACTACCTCGTAGCCCGCGGTAGTCGCGTGGTCATCGACAAGGAGGGAAAGAAACGCTTCACCAAGATTGAGGAAGCACTCACCTCCATTGACGTTCGGCGGCGGGAATGGAACGAGGTCCACGTCGTGGTGAGCGGACGCCAGATGTATTTCTCGATCAATGGCAAGCGGGCGTCCGAGGTCATCGACAACGAGGACGCCCAACGGATTGAGCGCGGTGTCATCGGGCTCCAGCTTCACAGCGGCCCGCCCATGACCATCGAGTTCCGGGACATCCTTCTAAAGCGGCCGAGCATCGTCAGTGGAACCAGCGTGTCGCTGGCGAAGTACGGGCAGCAAGGCGTCAAGGCAGGCGGCAAGGCAAACGAGGCAAAATGAGCACACGCGATTTGTGCCAGTTGAGCGGACTGGCTCGCGCCGGCCTCTACCGCAAGCCGAAGCCCGACAGCGAGCATGCCCGACGAGTTCGTCAGGTGATCGTCAACGCTGCCTTGGAGCATCCGGCCTACGGCACGCGGCGGACGACCCATCAGCTGCGCCGCCAAAAACTGACGGGCAACCGCAAGGGCGTGCAGCGGGTGATGCGCGAAGAGAATCGATTGCGCCGGAGTCGCCGCGGGCCTCGGCAAACGACCGATTCCACCCACGAGCTGCGGCGTGATCCGAACCTGGCGCGCGAGTTTCGGCCAACGGCTCCGAACCAGCTGTGGGGCTCCGATATCAGTTATGTGCGATTGAGATATGTGCGATTGAGAAATCACTTCGTCTATGTGGCAGTGGTGTTAGACGTGTTTTCGCGTCGCGTCGTGGGTTGGGCCGTCGGCCCGAACATGAAAACCGAGTTGCCGCTGGCGGCGCTCACAGAGGCGTTAAGCAGCCGGTGTCCGGCGCCGGGCTGGATGCATCATTGCGACCAAGGTTCGCAGTACGCTTCGGAGGCTTCTGTGGCCACACTGCGGCAAGCCGGCGCCAAAATATCGATGAGCCGCAAGGGCCGGCCGCAGGGCAACGCTTAAGTGGAAAGTTTTTTCAAGACTTTGAAAACGGAGGAAGTCGAATGGAACGAATATGAAAGTTTGAGCGAGGCGCAGGCTCAGATCGGCGCCTACATGGAGCGGGAATACAATCGCACGCGCTTGCATTCTTCGCTGGGTTACCGGCCGCCGGAAGAGTATGAGCGGCTAGGGGAAGAGGCGGCTGACGCCGCTGAGTTTTCTCAAGGCATGAGCAGATCTATCGATCCGATGACGAAGGACAAGGCGGGATACGGCCCTCGAGCCGCACCCCGCACTCATCGTCTCGATGAGTCCGCAGCCGGGTATTGCTTGGCGGGTTGGTCTCCACTAGAGCCCGCCTCCGCTTCCCCGGCTGCTTTGATCATGCTCCTATTCGGCTGGATACGCTATGCTTTTTCAGTCAACGGCAACACGTCCCTGCTTTCTTGGCCTCGCCTCAGGTCTCCACTCCATGTGGTCCCCGTGAATGTCTGTGATCAAAATAACATCCGCTTTCGGCCGCGAAGAATAGTCGCCGGAACTCCATGGGTCTACGTGCCAAATTTTCCCGTCGATCTCAAGCATCACACTCCCATGGTGAATGGGAGTAATGCTCACCTTTCATTGGCTAGTCGTGACAACATCGGTGGCCGCCCAGGTCAGGCAAGGGATTAATGCCACCAAAAATCGTAACCTCATCCACGTATCTCCTCGCCTGCATGCGACTGGTCTCATCAAATCGTTCCCTACTGCCTATCGGGTGAGAACGTATTTGCGAGTGCTAGGCAACCCTGCAAAATCGCACCTAAATAACTCCGCGCTTGCCGCCGCTGCCGACAAAACGTGGGTCTACCAGATCTCGGTCGTCCTTCTGGAAAAGCCGCCAATTATCATAGACCAGATCGCCCACGTAGTAGGCATCGCGGTTCAGGCTGTGCTTGTCAGGAAGTTCCTGTGGACTGCCCGGGTTCTTAAGCTGCGGGAACATTACGAAATCCATATAGGTGAATGCATGGAAGTACGACCCGTCGAAAGCTAGCTCCGAGACCACGTCGGGGCACTCCCGTCGCATGACGACGGCGGCCTGTTCGGCGGTCATATCCTCTGGCATTTTTGCGATCTGCGCTTCGATTTCCTGAAGTTCCTTCCCGATGGTTTCGCGCCCCTTGAGCTTCCAGGCACGCAGTCTCCGCAGAAACCGGCGCAAACGAAAGGCTCCGAACGACACCAGGCCCAACGCCAGCAGCAGTTGCACGTACTTGCGGACGAAGCCCAACTCGTCCCAGGATACGGTTGCACTTTGTAGCCAATGGGCGAAGATCACAAGCCCTACCGCTCCGGCAGCCAAACCGCCAGCCAGTTTCTTGCCCACAACATAGTTCTTAAAGAACGTCCGGAGCTGCGTTGCTGTCACGCGCAACGCATCGCGAGCCCGCGCGGCCGCATAGACGGATTTCTCCCATTTCTGATGCACCATCGTCGGCGGGTAGTACAGCACGAACAGCTTGTCGGTGGGAACTTCACTCTGTGAAAAACAACACTTCATAAGACTCCAAAACCGCTTAGAAAGCAGCCCTTCTTAGCAAGATATCACACCGCTCGACTGAACGCTCAGTGACCGCTGTTCATTGCGTCGATGCGCGGCCGATTGCCGGGAGCCGCGTTGGTTGGTCGCTTTGGAACTTTCGAAGACTTCGCTGGCATCGCTGCAGGGCTGTGCCAGGTAATGCGAGCCTCGCGCACACATGGATAGAGGTTCCCAATTGGGCAGTCCTCGAAAGTTTCGCTCTCGCGGCGCCAGCCCAGAGCGATGATCCCGTTTGCGCTGCGCTGTTCGCCTTCAGGGTCATCTTGTGCTGGAAACGCTCCTCCCCTTCAGGCTCATCTTGCATTGGACAACTCTGCTCCAGCAATCGGGGGACATTGTCGGCTACAATCGCAAGCACGTTTTGAATTTGCAGCAGTTTCGAATCCACACAGGAAGGAAGGCCCAACATGTTAATGCGTTTACCGATCGTCGCCGCGCTGAGCGCGGTCTTGCTTGCCTCAATCGGGGCGTCCGCCGCTCATCACGAAGAGCAGCAATACCTTGAGTTCCGGACCTACCATCTGAGTTCGGCCGATGAGATGCCGCAGGTGGATACCTACCTCGAAAAGGGACTTCTTCCGGCGTTGAAGCGCCAGGGAATCGAGTCGGTAGGCGTGTTTACCGAGGAAACGCCGGAGGGCGCGCCGAACGTCTACCTGTTGATCCCGTACGATTCGATCGGGCAGTTCTCCGAGATGCAGGGCAAGCTCGATGCGGACGGCAAGTACCAATCCGCCGCCGCCGCATACTTCAGCACGCCTCAGAAGGAACCGCGCTATTCGCGGATCGACTCCGAGCTGATGCTTTCATTCAAGGCGTTTCCGCGCGCCGCCGTTCCCGCACTGCATAAGCAAGACAAGCCGCGGCTGTTCGAGCTGCGTAGCTACGAGAGTCATTCCGAGAAGATGGGGACGCTTAAGGTGGAGATGTTTAACTCCGGCGAAGTGCCTATATTCCTCGACGCTGGCATTCAGCCGGTCTTCATGGCCCGCGTGCTGGCCGGTCCGAAGATGCCGAATCTCACATACATGACTGTCTATTCGGGCCCGGAACAGCTCAAAGAAGGCTGGGCGAAGTTCGGCTCGCACCCCGACTGGGCCAAGCTAAAGCAGGTGGAAAAGTACAAGGGCACGGTTTCGAAGATCCACAAGACGCTCCTCGTGCCGCGGCCTTACTCGGGTTTCTAAGCCGAATCCAGGCGGTTTCGGCTGCTCGTCTCGTGAATCAGCGGATCGATAATCGTTGGAGCATCTGTTTGCGGCTGGCGGCCCTAGCCGTCACGGCAACCCTAGCGCTTTCTCCCGCGGCAGAGCCCCCAATGCAAAATGCGCTGGGCAGAATCTCCCCTCAGACGGTTGATGACAGCGGCATCAAGCTGAAATTATCTGGCGGAGTGTTGCGACGCGCCGCCGGATCGAGCGTTGCCCTTATAGAAGGCACAGATGATGAAGGTCAGCCTTGGAAGATCAGGATTCCGACGGTCAAGGGCATTGGCGGTTCGACGGCCTTCGCGGCGCGTTTGGATGACGACTCTCATCCCGATTTCTTCGTGCTTCATTCGTACGCCGAGAACGGCAGGTGCGCGCCACAATGGGGAATGTCGATAATCATGTTCGACGCGAACGGCAAGCCTGTGCCGTGGGATGGCCGAGCGTTCATCAAAGCAGACATTTGGGGAGACGGCGGTGTGCTCGATTGGGCTGATTGGGACGGTGACGGCGGAGTTGAGTTGATTTTATCGGAACGTTACAACTACGACTACCAAACAGCCTGTTCGTCCTACCCAAAAGCGGGCTTTGGGCTGCAAGCGGTTTATGACGCCAGCGGCGGTTATTGGCGAAAACTGCCCGTTGAGGATCGCAAGCGCTTCGAGTCTTCTTATGAGAAGGTCCTAGCGCGCGGAAACCGCCCCAGTGTACCTCGGCCCGCCGAGCCTTTGCTTCCGCTTCCACCAGACTTATCGAATGATCCCGCGAACGGACCAAGGGTTGACGGCTTTCGGCCGATCCGGGGTGAGGACGGTTGGGCTCACTCTGAAGGATTGCATGAGACGATCGCATTACGCCGACGGCTTGAGAATCACTTTCAGCTTGGTTCCGGTGAGTTCTGCTACGGTCATCCTGTAGTTGTTGCCGATCGCGCCGGGCGGCGCGAGATTGAGATGGACGGCCATTCCGAACGTGCCTGGGCGATCTTTGAAGAGATTTCTTCCGATGACTACGTAGTCACTCTAACCGGGCAAACGGAAGAGGGGTTGTGCTCGCCGGCGGTCGTTTGGGCTCAGCTACGATAGTGAATCGAGTCGGCTCCAATTGTCTTGCCCGCATCAATCCGCCGAAGCGCAAGAAAGCCATTCCAAATTCCAGTGACCGACACACAGCATTCGTCAGGTAGCACCGACGCGGGCCTGCTCCCCGCTTGGGAGCAGGACGACCTGCCCGAGCCGCCGCCTTTCTCTCCTGGCAACCTGTTTCGGGTGATCGGCCCTGGCGCCATTCTGCTGGTCGGCTCCATGGGAGGCGGCGAGTGGCTGGTGGGCCCGGCGATTGGCGTGCAGTACGGTATGGGGCTGTTCTGGGTCGCCACCCTCGCGATCATCTTGCAGGTGATCTTCAACCTGGAATCCATTCGTTACACGCTCTACACCGGTGAGCCGGCCATCAGCGGCATCATGCGCCTCAGCCCCGGCCCCAAATTCTGGGCGCCGTTCTGGGTGCTGATGAGCGGGGCTCAGTTGGGACTGCCCGCACTGGCAGCCGGGTGCGCCGCGGTCCTGTTCGCGGCTTTCGCGGGACACATGCCCCAAGATGCGGACGCCGCGACGCTCTCCTACGTCAGCTATGGAGTCATGGCGCTGACGGCTGTCATTCTGCTGCTGGGCAAGACGATCGAGCGCACGCTGGAATATTTTTCCTGGGTGATGATCGTTCTGATCTTCGGCTTTCTGCTGTTCGTCAACATCTTTTTCGTGCCGGCATCCAACTGGGCGACGTCCTTCGCCGGCTTCTTCCAAGTGGGCTACATTCCCGAAGGAATCGACCTGGTGCTGCTGGGCGCGCTGGCCGCCACGGCCGGCTCGGGAGGAATGGGCAACCTTTCCATTTCAAACTGGTTCCGGGACAAAGGCTTCGGCATGGGCGGCAAGGTCGGCGCGATTGCCGGTGCCTTCGGACAGCAGGAAGTCAAGCTATCCGGCATCGGGAAGATCTTTCCCATTTCGGCCGAAAATCTCCGCCGCTGGAAGATTTGGTCGAAGTACGTCCGCGCGGATCAGGTTTGGCTGTGGGGCGTGGGCGCTTTTGTGGGCATGTTCCTCAATGTCAACTTGGCGACGGGCATCATCCCGGCGGGCTCGGACATTTCACAAATCGGCGCTGGCGCTTACCAGGCCGAGTACATGGCGCGCAACCTCTGGCCGGGGTTTTGGATGCTGACGCTGCTGAACGGTTTTTGGGTGTTGTTCAGCACGCACCTGGGTAACACCGATCTGCTGATGCGGTCCGTCACCGACATCATTTGGGCGGCCAGCCCGAAGGCGCGGCGCTGGCGCGGGGGGAACGTCAGTGCGATCTACTACACGGGTCTGGCGGTGTTTACGTTGTGGGGAGCGTTCGCGATCAACTGGGGCACGGCGATGGAATTGTTCAAGATGTCCGCCAACATCGCCGGGCTGATCCTCGCCATTGGCAGCGTTCAGATTCTGCGCGTGAATACGAGGTTCCTGCCGAAGGAGTTGCAACCACCGCTATGGCGCAAGATTGCGATGGTCGCTATCGCGCTGATCTATACCGGGATGTTCGCGATCGTCGTGCGAAGCCAAATCTAGCCCGCATTGCTCACCACCTGACGGCGGAAGCACGCAATAGCAGCCCGTGGTGAAAGTCCGAGGGCGAAAAAAAAGTGGACAGCCAGCCGATTTCCGCGCGACTGGTGTCGAAAACAAGGCCGTTCGGCGACCGGAAATCGGTGGCAGTCCCCCATTTTCGCCCGCAGCCACTTCCGCCACGGACTGTTATCCCCGGCGCTTTTGGCGGCGCTCGCGTTGAGGGCGCTGTCCCGTGCTGACGCAGGTGAATTCGGGGCGCATCTCGTCGTAGTTCACGCGGTCGACCCGCACCCGAATTCGGTCGCCGACCTTGAACTGCTGCTTGCTGTGATCGGCCACAAGCGCTTGCAGGTTCGCGCGGTAGTAGAAACGTTCCTCGGTGAATGACTCAACCGGCACGAGCCCCTCGACGAACATCTCATCCAATTCGACGAAGAGGCCGAAGCGCATCACCGAGATGACCATCCCTTGGAACTCCTCTCCCAGGTGCTGTTCCATGAATTTGGCTTTCTTCCAGTCCATCAATTCTCGCTCGGCGTCGGCTGCTCGCCTTTCGGTGAACGAAGAATCGCTGGCAATCGTCGCCAGCTCGTCCTGCTGATAGGGGCCCCCATTGGCCGGATCGGCGTAAGGGCTGCCGACCCCCGCGTCCAGGATGGAAGTCAGGATGCGATGAGTTACCAGATCCGGGTAGCGGCGAATCGGCGAGGTGAAGTGCGTGTAGGCCGGCGCTGAGAGGGCAAAGTGACCGTCGTTGCTTTCGCTGTAGCGGGCCTGCTTGAGCGAGCGAAGCATTTGCAGACACAGGACGCGCTCCTCGGGTTTGCCCGCGAGCTTAGCGATCAGTTTTTGAAAGTGGCGAGGAGTAATGTCCGACTTGCCGGGCGGAACATCCACGGCGTAGCGCCCCTTCGAGCCGTCTCGCCGCCGCTTGCTGAAGCCGAAGCGCTGCACGGGAAGATCGACTCCGAGCGAATGCCCGAATGTTGTCAACAGTTCTTCGAATGCCAGCAAGCGCTTGGGGTCCGGCTTTTCGTGGATGCGGTAGAGAGCGGGCACGCCTTTCTCTTCGAGGAAGTGCGCCACTGCCTCATTGGCCGCCAGCATGAATTCTTCGATGATGCGGTGAGCGATGTTGCGTTCGGCACGCGCGACACCTTGCATCATGCCGTCTTGGTCGAACTCGATGATGGGTTCGGGCAGATCGAAATCGATCGAGCCACGCCGCTGCCGCCGTTGGTTGAGAACCTGCTGCAGCTCGCCCATCAGTTGAAAACGTTCGACCAAGCCACGGTAGCGCTCGCACTGTTTTTCATCTGCTTGCAGAACCAGATTGACATCGGCGTAGGTCATTCGCTCGACGCTGCGAATGACTCCGCGGCAAAACTCGGCGCTGACCGTTTTTCCGTGCTTGTCAATTTCCAGAAGAGCGGAGAGCACCAGGCGACCGGCCTTCGGATTCAGCGAGCAGATATCGGTTGACAGCTTCGCCGGCAACATCGGAACCGCGCGATCCGGAAAGTAGGTGCTCGTCCCGCGCAGCCGGGCTTCTTCGTCCAGGGGATTTCCAGGGCGGACATAGTGGCTCACGTCCGCGATGTGCACTTGCAGTGCGAAGTTGCCATTCTCCAGACGGTCAACCCAGACGGCATCGTCGAAATCACGGGCGGTTTCGCCATCGATCGTCACGATATCGAGATCGCGAAAGTCGCGCCGCTTCTCGATTTCAGCCGCGGACACACCGGGAGCAATCGCCTCGGCCTCGGCCGTGACAGCGGGAGAAAACCTGTGCGGCAAGTGGTATTTGCGGATGATGATTTCGACGTCGAGGCCGAACTCGCCCGGACGTCCGAGGATCTCGACCACCCCTCCGAGAGCGTCCTGCGTGCGGGTCGGGAAGCGGGTCAGCTCGGCCGTCACCATCCAGCCGTCGAGATCCTTGGGCGTCGAGACTCTCGGCTGGGGAGCGTTGCCGAGGCGCTCGCTCTGCTGCTGGGCGACGGGCAGCTCCAGCCCCTTTGTGATATGAATTTCCTGCCGGATGCGAGCGTCGTGAGGAACAACGTAGCTGCCCTTCCGGGAAAAATGGAAACGTCCGACGACGAATGTTTGGGTGCGGTTGAGAATGCGGTGAACCTGTCCCTCGGCGCGCCCGTCATCGGGTATACGGCCCAAGCGAACCACGACGCGGTCTTGGTGCATGGCGTTCGCGGTGAAGGGCGGAGGAATGAAAATATCGCCGCCGGCACCGGGCAGGGAGCGGTCCGGGGTCACGAATCCATAGCCGTCCCGGTGGAGGCTGAATCGTCCGGCGACATACTCGGCGCCGGCGCCGGCCAGACTGAAGTGGTCGCGCTGGAATTCGACGACGCGGCCTTCGGCGACGAGGTCTTTGAGCCTTTTTGCCAGGTCGCCGAATTGCTTCCCGCGCACGCCGAGCTGGCGGGCCAGGTGCTTGAAGCTGGTGCGGCCGTGGGGCTGGGCGGCGATTTGGCTCAGCAGTTGCTGGGCGTCGATGGTGCGGCTGGATTGCTTCACTTCGCTGGCTCTCACTATATCGAGGACGGGCCGTGATATCGAGGACGGGTCGTGGGGGGCCGCGGGTGTCACACGAGCCCGGGCGGCGGGCTGAAAGCCCAGTCGCCACGAAAGCCCGTTGAAACGGGCTAAAAAACGGGGCAGGGAGGCTTTGTCCACCGGCCCTAAAAGGACCGGCCTAGCCGAATCAAGCCACGTAAACGTGGCTTTGGCAAAGGACCGCATGGTTCTGAAATGTAGAAACTCCAGACCGCGGGTTCACACCCGCGGCTCTGAGCTTCGTGAGGTGAGGCCTTGGCTTTGGGTGGGGCGGCCGTGGTGGAAGACCGAGTACGCGATAAAAGGGTGAGGTGCGGCCTGGGCGTGTGGGCGGCGGCCCGAGTCCGAAAGGCCAAACTCGGGCCGCGGGTCTCTCGCGAGCCCTGCGTTGCGGGGTTTTCCCGCGCGAAGTTTCTGACTGCTGCATCATCGGCTATGATTGTTTAGCTACCTTAGTGTGGTCGAGAGTACAGATATGAATATTGATTCGATCCAAGTTGACCACTTCGACATTCCGCTGCCGACGGTTTTGGGCGACTCGACACACGGCGAGATCGACCACTTCGGGGTAGTGATGGTCCGAGTCCGGATGGCCGGGGGCGCCGAAGGTCTCGGCTACACCTATGTGGTCGGCAAGACGGGCGGCGCGGCCATCGCGACTCTTATTGAAAAGGACTTGGCGCCCATGCTGCTGGGCGACGACCCCAGACGTGTCGAGCTAATTTGGGAAAAGATGTGGTGGCGCCTGCACTACGTCGGACGCGGCGGGATTGCCGTCTTCGCGATTTCAGCGGTGGACATAGCACTGTGGGACTTGAAGGCAAAGCTTGCCGGAGAGCCCCTGTGGCGCATGCTGGGCGGGCATTCCGGAAAAGCCAGAGTCTATGCCGGCGGGATTGACCTGAACTTCTCTCTCGACGAATTGGCCGAGCAAACCAGGCAAAATCTCGAGCGCGGATTTCGCGCCATCAAGATGAAAGTAGGCCGTGAACGCTTGGCCGATGACGTCGAGCGGGTCGCCGCCATGCGGGAGTTGCTGGGGCCCGAGATCCTGCTTCTTGTCGATGCCAACATGCGCTGGAGCGTCGAGCAAGCGATTCGGGCCTCCAATGCGTTCGCCGAGCACGATGTCTATTGGCTGGAGGAGCCGACGATTCCCGACGACATCGAGGGTCACGCGCGGATCGCCCGCGACGGGGCTCTTCCGATCGCCGCCGGCGAAAATCTGCATTCGATTTACGAGTTCCAAAAGACGATTGCCGGTGGCGGCATCTCGTTCCCGGAACCTGATCTATCGAACCTTGGCGGGGTGACGGCCTGGATGAAGGTCGCGCATCTGGCCGAAGCTTACAACTTGCCGGTGACCAGCCACGGAGTTCACGATCTGCATGTTCATCTGCTGGCAGCCGTGCCGAATGCGTCGTTACTGGAAGCGCACGGTTTTGGGCTGGACGCGTTTATCCGCCAGCCGCTGGATATCAATGAAGGCGTGGTGACGGCTCCGGATCGGGCCGGCCACGGCATTGAGTTCGACTGGGATGCGCTGGAGCCGCACCGGGCGGTGTAGACAGGGCCTCCAGTTTAGGTTTCTGAGGAGAAGTGCCGTTGCTCGAGCACGTTAGAAGTTAGCGATCGTTGATTGCTAGTGCGAACGGGATTTACCATTAGCTATCCCACGAAAGAGCGCTAAGCGGTTCGTTTCACGGGACTTAGTCCTGCTCGTGGTCGCGGAATTCTTCGCTGTGACGCCTCTATCCCGCAGCAAAGTATATGGGAAGTAGCAGTGCCGTATCGAGATAGACGTGGGCCAGAATCGTCACCCATAGGTTCCTGCCAACCACAAGGTAGGACACGCCGAGAGCCAATCCCGTGAAAGCCGTCTGGACTATCCCCGCCGGTCCCCACTCAAAGTGAACGCCGCCGAACACAACAGAGCTGACCACGACGGCTGCCGTCCAGGCCACTTTGCTCCCCGACTCCAGCTCCGCGATCCGGTTGATCAAGAACGCGCGGTAAATGACCTCCTCACCAAACGAGGAGATGATGTAAACCCCCGCCAAGCTAAGGAGAAACACCGCAAGGTTGTCCCGCAGGAAGTCGTACCCGCTCATGTCGGCGGCTTCTGGCCTGCCGACGATGTTCGCCATGACGACCGCGCCCACTGCAAATGCGAGCCCCGCAACGACGAAGACAACCACGGACTGCATGACCGCACGGACCACGGTGCGCCGACTGTGAACTTGAAAGCTCAACCCATAGTGCTCCCAACCCTGCCCACGAAAGTGCAATCCCAGCCACACGGTGACAAGCATCAGCACATTGGCCACCCAAACCACTCCATAACGCGCCAGCGGATCCTCTCCAACCAGCGGTCCCACGCCCCAGATCACTGTGCCAGCGACGAGAAACACGGCCAGGATCTCGCCCACTTGTGCCAGCTTGCTGGTGAGAAGTGCTCGTCCTAGTCGTGTCATTTAGTCACCCGAAATTAGTCCCCCGAAATTATAGGTCCCGGCCCGCGAAAGGGTTGGGATGTTGCCGCGCAGTCGCCTCTTCGTCCTCCAAGGCTTCCGCCCGAAGAAACTTCAAGGCGACGGTTCGATTGAGCTTGGTGTCTTGAGCCTTGTAGACCACACCCATGCCACCTTCGCCGAGCTGATTGTACCGCGCTTCAGATACCTGGTGATTACAAGCACTTCCCTCCAGCTTATTGTGCGAGTCTCCTCTCAGCTTCTGGCCCTGGCTCCATTATTGGCTCTCCGGCGGGGCTATGAGCGTCTCACAACCTCGGATACTTGGTGGGAACAATACTTTTCAATGACGATTCGCAGCTGGGGAAATTGTAGGAGTGAGCAGTAGCCGGCAGTCCGCACGCAATCTCACTGTCGTCCTGTGCCGACGAGAGCCCGGCAGCGGCGGTTAACCTGTAAAGACCGGCTGATGGTTGACGGGCTTGGACGCGCGCTGTGGCCCGTTCCTCACTCGCTGCCGGGTTTTGCCCGGGCGAAGCACGGATGGTTCCGAAACGCCGGCGAGCAAGCGCAACCAGGAGGTTATCTCTATGAGTGGAAGACTGCAATTGATTTGTGTCTTGCTGTCGTTAACGATCTTGCCTGCCATGGCGGCAGAGGAGGCGGTTGAGTCGGCCGAGCTGCCGGAAATATTTAACGAGCCGATCCCGCTCTATACGAAAGGCCTCGGCACGTTCACGCGTCCGATCTCGTCGGCCAACAAAGAGGCGCAGGCCTATTTCAACCAGGGCTTCCAGATGATGTATGCGTTCGCGAAACAGGATGCGACCCGCTCCTTTCGCGAAGCTCACCAACGCGATCCAAACTGCGCGATTTGCTTCTGGGGCGAAGCCTGGAGTTGGGGCTCTTATTTGAATGGCCCGATGGGTAAGGAAGGGGCGCCGCATGCCTATGCCGCCATTCAGAAGGCAATCGAACTCGCGGCGAACCACGCCACGCCAATCGAGCAGGCGTACATCGAGGCGATGACGGTTCGCTACGTCGAAGACTTCGATCCCGAAAAACGGCTTGAACAGGACAAACCCTACGCTGATGCGATGCGCCGGCTCTCGGAGCGCTTTCCCGACGATCTCGATGCCGCGACCCTCTACGCGGAAGCACTCTTTGTGATGGAGCCGCGACGGGGTAAGAGAGACATCCATGACCCGAACGTGATGCGGCTGCACCAGGTACTCGAAGGAATCCTGGAAAAAGACATTCGCCACCCCGGCGGATGCCACCTGTATATCCATGCCACCGAATCGACTGTTGACCCCGGCAAGGCGGAAGCTTGCTCGGAGTTCATCGGCAATTCCATTCCTGGCGCCAGCCACATCAACCACATGCCGTCCCACACATGGAATGAGATTGGGCGCTGGGGCGACTCCGTGCGCGCGAACCTGCAAGCCTGGCACTCGGATCTCAAATCGGATATCGGCGAGGGTTTTGCTATTTATCCCTCTCACAACCTGCATATGCTTTTATTCGCGGCATCGATGGACGGCCAGGGGGCGATCGCGATTCAAGCCGGCAAAGACTACGCCAAGCTGACCGGCAACGTCATCTATCACCTCACGACGCTAATCCGTTTCGGACGATTCGATGAAGTGCCGGCGCTTTCCGAGCGGCCGGACGAGCCCATTCCAGCAGGCGTTTGGGATTTCGCCCACGGTTACGCCCGGCTGCGGCAGGGCGAGAGTGATTTTGCGGAGGCACACCTGAAGCGACTCGAACAAGCAAGGGGCCAGTCTGACAAGTTTCGCGAACACACGGCTTGCGATTTGTTGGGGGTGCTGACCGGTATTCTCGAAGGAGAGCTGCATCGCGAGAAGGGCGATCTCGACGGGGCGATTCGGTCCTTCACCGCGGCTGTAGCGGCCGACGACATTTTGGTCTACGACGAACCCGAACCCCTCCCCTTCCCGGCGAGGCACTGGTTGGGAGCTGCATTGCTCGAAGCCGAGCGATACGCCGAAGCCGAAAGAACCTACCGAGATGAACTCGCCGATCATCCGCACAATGGGTGGTCGTTGTTCGGCCTGCAACAAGCGCTCGAGGCCCAAGGCAACAGCTCCGCCGAGGTGGATGCTGACCTGGAGGCCAGTTGGGCGCGTTCGGACACTTGGCTCCGCGCTTCACGCTTTTAGCCGTTTTTCGCAAGGGCTGACGGCCTCTCATGTGCTTGGCCCGTGAGCCGGTGAGAAATGCTGGCTAGCAGTCGGACTCGACCGCACCCTTGCGGGCGCGGCTCTGTTGGGACGCCCGGCTGGGAGGCGGCGCGCTTGCTGGCGGGGGCTCGGAGTGTTTGTATCGCGCTGGTTGCGCGGTCGGGGCCTGTTGACCCCGCGCTGACGCGCGGGGCTCTGAGTGTCTGATTGGGGCACGGCCGGTCTGGGGCGCATTTCTCGGTGCCTGATGCGTCTCTCATGTGCTTGGCCCGTCAGCCTTGGCCCGTCACCCCCGTCAGCCTTGGCCCGTCACCCCCGTCAGTCTTGGCCCGTCACCCAATGAGAAAGGCGGGCTAACCTGTAAAGACCGGCTGAGGGCTGACGGTTGAGGGGCTTGGCGTTGCGGATCTGCCCCTGACTCGCTGTCGGGGTTTTCCATGGCGAAGCACGGATGGTTGCGAAATGCCGGCGAGTACGCGCTGGTCTGGCCGATTCTCAAGGCGGTCGAATGGCTGCCGTTGGCGCTGGCCCGGGGGCTGTCGGCGGCCGTTGTGGGTCTCGCATACTATTTGACGCCTCAATGGCGGCGCGTTGCCCATCGGAATCTCGAGATGGCGCTGCCGGATCTTAGCGGCCGGCGGCGCGGCGAGATTGTCCGGGGAGTCTATGACAGCCTGGGACGAGTCTTGCTTTCGCTGGGGAGAATGCCGCGCATCCATCCCGCGAATGTTCGAGAGTGGATCGACTACGACGGCTTCGAGCACTTCGAGCAAGCTCTGCAAAAAGGCAAGGGCGTACTCTTCATGACGGCCCACCTGGGCAACTGGGAGCTGAGCGCGGCCGCGCACGCGCTGTTCGGCCATCCCATGCACGTGATGGTGCGGACCCTCGACAATCCGTTTCTCGACCGTCTGGTGGATCGCCACCGGACGCTGGGCGGAAACCGCACCATCCGCAAACAGGAGTTTGGGCGATCGCTGCTTCAAGCGCTGCGTGATAACGAGGCCGTCGGCATCCTCATTGATCAGAATGTGAGCGGAGATGACAGCCTATTTGTCGACTTCTTCGGCATTCGGGCCAGCGCGACCGGCGGACTCGCCAAGATTGCCATGCGCACCGGGGCGCCGGTCATTCCCGGCTTTGCGCTGTGGAACCCAGCCCAGCAGCGCTATGTACTGAAGTTTTACCCGGTGCTCGAAATGGTCTCCACTGGCGATGCGGAACAGGACCTTCTCACGAACACGCAACGCTGCCAAAGCTTGCTCGAGCAAGTGATCCGCGAGCATCCTGAACAATGGCTTTGGATTCACCGCAGATGGAAGACGCGTCCGGCGGGCGAGCGTTCGCTGTATGGGGATTGATGGCTGGTTCAGAGCGGCACGGGCGCCGGCGTGAGTGTCGGCGCGGCAAGTCTGGCGGTTCGTGCGGCCGTGGCCCGGGCGGGCGCATTCCTGTTCAGTTTCGCGGCGTCGCGGGACTCGGGATCTTGCGGCCTGATACACTGATTTGGCTCCGGGCGAATGAATGGGCGAGCCGAGTGGTGCCATGCATTTGCGCCAAGGGTTGTATTGAATCGAGGCGATAGTCCTCTGTTTCCCGTCATCAACGCTGGTCACCCACTGTCATCACCATGTCTACTGAAGAAATGTTGGCCATTGCCCCCATGTGGTACGTGGCGTTTTTGTTATCTCTGACGTGCCACGAAGCGGCGCATGCGCTGGTTGCCGACTGGGGAGGCGATTCCACGGCGGCCGCCGGCGGTCAGGTCACGCTGAATCCATTACCGCACATTCAGCGCGAGCCTTTCGGGACCATTTTCGCGCCGATCATCTCACTCGTCTTGGCGCATTGGATGATCGGCTGGGCCAGTGCTCCCTACGACCCCTACTGGCAGCAACGTTATCCTCGCCGGGCTGCATGGATGGCCTTGGCCGGACCCGCCGCGAACTTCATTTTGGCCGTGGTGGCGGCGATTGCGATTCGCATCGGTATTGCCACCGGGTATTTGTTCCCTCCCAGCGGCATCAGTTTCACACGTCTTGTCGACGGCACGCCGGATGAAATTTCCGCGGCGATCGCAACGTTCCTCAGCATTCTGTTCGCTCAGAACCTCCTGCTGATGTCCTTTAATTTGCTCCCCGTACCTCCGCTCGACGGCCACGTTGCGGTGGGTTTGTTCCTGAGCGAGCGAGCGACTTTGAAGTTTATCGACTTCGTGCGGCAGCCGGGCTGGGGCCTGATCGGCCTGATCATCGCTTGGAACTTATTTGGGCAAATATTTCAGCCCATCTTTATCGCTGGGGTAAGACTGCTTTATATAGGGTACGGGGGGTAAAGCCGCCGGAGCTGCGTGAAATGGATTCACCATAGCATTTTCTGGCTAACCTCTTTTGGATCAGCAGTTCATGGGCCGAGGGCGCGTGCCTGAGCAGCCTCGGATAAAAACGCTGTAGACACAAGCTATCCGGCTCCGGTAAAGTTCAAGAGAAGCGCTTTCGCGAGTTCCAGCAGCCACTAGGGCAAAACTTTTGGTGTTCTGGAGCGAATCCCGGAGAGTTTTTGCTTCCGTGGAACGCTAGGATCAACGTGGAGGCGTTTGTTTGGTCCCCCTTGTATGCGCACCTGGAACAGAGGCTTTTTAGCCCAATTCATTTTCGTTTTTCTCATCGCGGTCTCTTGCTGCCCATCGGGTCTTTGGGCTCAGACTGAGGGGCAACCTCCGGTCGAAGCCTGTAAGCCCGGCGACTTTACGGTGGTCGGCTATCCGGACGAGTTCGGTCCCAAAGCGGACTCCAATTTTCGAGTCTTGATCGACGAGAAATTCGATGGCCAGTTCCTGACAAGTGAAAACATCTGGGTTCCTGTCATCGAGCAGACCATCCAAAAGTTCAACGGCATTTCCGGTTCCACCTGGCGTTTTGACACGGTAGGCCTGACCGACAAGGATCCCGACGAGGAAGACGGGGAGACGACGATCGCCTCCTGCGGATTTCAGTTTGGCTGCGTGCCAGACGTGCCGACGCTTCCCTTGGGCACCGCCGCCAACCAGACCATTCTCGCGGTGACGCTGATTTTCGAGGACGAGACCCGCTCCAAAGGGATCCGCGATTCGGACGTGTTTTTCAATCCTCAGATCCCGTTCTGGACCCAGCCCAGCACCGCGCAGATTGACTTCGAGACAGTGTTGATCCACGAGCTGGGCCATGTGATCGGGCTGGGTCACAATGACAACTGCGTGACTGGCCCGACGGTGATGGAGTCGATTGTCGACTTGGGCGAATTGCGTCGCAACCTTTCGTCAGCCGAAATGGAAGGCGCACGCTTTCTTTACCCGGATGGCTCGGCGCCGGCGATCCGCATTTTCGATTCTGAATCAACTCTGCGGTTCGAGTCAGCCGAAGGGCTGCCCGCGCCGTTCGAGCAGGAAATACACATCTACGGCGTTCGCGGTGGACGATGGCTCAGCAGCCCCAGCGCGGATTGGGTGACGGTGACGCCGCCAACGGGCACATTCCTGCTCGATGGCCAGATCGAGATTGAGGTTGATACAACGAGGCTTGGGCCAGGCGATCACACCGCTACCGTCGCTCTGACCCTTGAGGATCCCGGCCCGACGCCTGGCACACTGCCTCCGGAGATCGATCCGAACCCCGCCAGACTGGCTCAGAATGCGCCCGCTCCGCCGGCCATCGTTCAAATCGAGGTTCACATTGAGCCCAAGCCGGCAGTCGGGGTCGAGCCCAAGTTATCTCGGCAGGGCATTGTCAACGGAGCGAACTCCTTGTCCCAATCGCTCGCTCCCGGGTCTCTCTTTACGCTGTACGGAGAGAGAATGGCCGCATCGACGGATCAAGCAGGCTCGTTTCCACTTCCGACGACTTTAGCCGGAACGAAGGTGCTGGTCAACGCAGTCGAGGCCCCGCTGCTGTATGTATCAGAAAATCAGATCAACGGGCAGGTGCCTTACGGAATTGCCACGGGGCGAGGGGGCTTCATCGTCCGCACCGGTGTTGGCCTGACAGACTCGATTCCGTTCGATTTATTGGAGACGGCCCCGGAGCTGTTTCTGTTTGGGGATGACCAAGCCATTGCGTTGAACTCGGACTTTACGCTGAATACACCCGACAACCCGGCCGAGCAGGGAAGCAAGGTCAGCGTCTTCTTCTCTGGTCAGGGGCCTGTCGACCCGCCCGTTGCTAGCGGCCGGCCGGCGCCGTTCAGCCCGCTTTCTTACGTCGTGGGCGAACCGGGAGCCGAGGTCGGAGGCGTCGACGCGAAGATATTCTTTATGGGGCTGACGCCGGGCTGGCCCAAGTGGATCTCGAAGTTCCAACGGGGCTTTTCCGGCAACTTCCAATCCGGTTGAGCATTGGCGGAATTGAAAGCGGCAAGTTAGGCTTCATTTCGGTGAAGGAGTAAGCGCGGCATGCGGGCGATTCGATGTTTTAGTCTATTTCTGCTGCTGGCTGGTACGCTCGCGGCTTCCACCGTGCTGCGGGTCAACTTCGCGCACCTGAGCCAGTCGGCGCATCACGTCGTGGCCGGGCGCGTCACCAGCATTACGGCGGACAAGGACCCGGCGACGGGCTACATTTTCTCCAAGGTCACCCTGTCGGTCTCCGATGCGGTCCCTTCGTCTCTGGTGGGACGAGAATACAGCTTCCGCATGATCGGCGGCGAGATGGACGGCAAACGCCTCTACATCGCTGACTTCCCGCGGTTTCAGGTGGACGAAAAAGTGGTCCTTTTCCTGAACAGTCAGACGGCCAACGTGTTTGGTCCGACGATCGGGCTGTGGCAGGGAGTCTTCTTCGTGGATCAAGATCCCGCGACCGGGGCCGAGACGGTGACGGATCACAAGCGGCGTCCGATTATCGGCGTGCGGGACCAGCAGCTGCTGCGCGGGGCGGCTCGGGAGAAGGTGTCTAGCACCGATCTAACCATCGGCGGCGGAGCGACCAGCAGTTCCCCAGCAAACGCTCTCCGCACAAACGAATTTTTCGATCAGATTCGGGTTCACAGAGCCTCGCCGGTGGCTGGCGTTTCTCCGCGCCGGTAGAGCCGCCACCTGGCTGAACATTTACGTGAATCATCCATCCGCGCCAATCGGCGCGGAATATTTCGGCGGAAAGATCAGAACACCGAGTTCTGACGTGGCGTGAACCTTCATGTTTGCCGCGCCTCGATTTTTCGAGGCGTTCCCTGCTGGAAGTGCATTGGGTTGCCTGAGCGGATGGTGCGCACGGTGGCCGAACAAACCGACGAATCGGTTTGCGGCAAGCGTGGACGCTCACGCCACATCCAGATCCGCCGCGGACTGCTAGGGCGCATTTGCGTGTTACCCTGAAATCTTCCGGCGGGATGCGGCGGTGTCTGCCAAATTAGACCTCGTTCGGCGTCGCGGCCACTCCGAAACCCCTTCCCCACGGAACACGGCAAGACCAGGCAACAGCTAGCTGAAATGTCGAAAATTACTCATCTTCAAGCACTCGGAATTCTTGATTCGCGTGGTAATCCCACGGTTCAGGTCGCGGCCACGCTTGGCAGCGGCGCACACGGGGTAGCGCGCGTGCCATCCGGAGCATCGACCGGTATCAACGAAGCGGTCGAGTTGCGCGACGGCGACAAGAACCGATTCAACGGCAAGGGCGTGCAAAAGGCTGTTGAGAACGTAAACGGCGAGATGCTCAGTGCGCTGAAGGGGTTCGAAGCAGGCGATCAGGCCGCACTCGACGCGAAGCTGGTTGAGCTGGACGGTACGCCCAACAAGGGCCGCCTGGGTGCTAACGGCATTCTCGGCGTTTCGATGGCCGTGGCGCACGCCGCAGCCGCCGAAAAGGGTGTTCCGCTCTACCGCTCACTCACCGATCAACAGCAGTACACGTTGCCGGTGCCGATGGTTAACATCCTCAATGGCGGCCAGCACGCCCCCAACAATGTGGACATTCAGGAGTTCATGGTC
>Ga0114996_10000424_pt1 | contig 58894 bp, 35 predicted proteins | sample ArcticOcean_MG_C_4_FD_87039 | JGI IMG/M metagenome (GOLD analysis project Ga0114996, IMG submission 87039) | Marine microbial communities from western Arctic Ocean - ArcticOcean_MG_CB4_134 | ecosystem: Environmental > Aquatic > Marine > Oceanic | place: Arctic Ocean: Canada Basin | collected...
CAAACCCCATGCGCGAATTCGCCACCATCATCGCCGGCCAACAAATAACCAGCGGCCACTGGCACCCCGTCTACAACCCCTACACCAACAAAAAAGTCGGCCAAGTCGCCGCCATCGACGCCGCTAAAGCCGACCAAATCCTACGCCAAACCCACGCCACCAAAATTACCCTCACCCGCCACCAACGCCATACCATCCTCAACAAAATGGCCGCCGCCGTCCAAGAGCGCAGCGAAGAAATCAGTCGCCTCATCACCGACGAATCCGGCCTCTGCCTCAAAGACACCCGCTACGAAGCCAGCCGCGTCTGCGACGTTTTGCGTTTTGCCGCCATCAAAACCCTCGACGACGACTCGCAAGTCTTCCCCTGCGATATTTCGCAAAACGGTAAAGCGCGCCGCATCTACACCTCGCGCTATCCCCTCAACCTCATCACCGCCATCACCCCTTTCAACCATCCCATGAACCAGGTGGTGCACAAAATCGCCCCGGCCATCGCCACCAACAATACCGTCGTGCTCAAACCCTCGGCTCGAACGCCACTCTCCGCCTATTACCTCGGCCAACTCGCCCTCGACTGTGGCCTGCCGCCCAATATGCTCAACGTCGTCACCGGCACCGGACGCGATGTCACCGAACTGTTAGTGCAGCACGAACTCATCGACATGGTCACCTTTACCGGCAGCACCGCCGTGGGCCAGCACATCGCCCAAACCGCCGGTTACAAACGCCTGGTCCTCGAATTGGGCGGCAGCTCCGCCCTGCTCATACTCGAAGACGCCGACATCGAAGAAGCCGTAGACATCACTATTGCCGGCCTCTTCAAAAACTCGGCCCAGCGCTGCACCGCCATCCGCCGCCTGCTGGTACACGAATCGCTGGCCGACCGCTACGCCGACCGCCTAGCCGAGCGCACCGCCCAGCTCAAGTGGGGCGACCCCTACGACCCCGAAACCGACATGGGCACAGTAATCAGCGAAGAGGCTGCAAAAGAAATTGAAAAACGCGTCGTCGACGCCATTGGCCGCGGCGCCAAACTGCTGGTCGGACACCAACGCCAGGGTGCCCTCTACGCCCCCACCGTACTAGACCAGGTGCAAAACGACCACGAACTGGTCGCCCAGGAAACCTTTGGCCCGGTGGCCCCCATCATCCGCTTTAAAACCCTGGGCGAAGCCATCCGCATCGCCAACGACACGCCTTACGGCCTCTCTGGCGGCGTGATCAGCAACCACTGGCCCTCCATCCAGCGCGTCATCAGCGAACTCGAAGTCGGCACCGTCAACGTCAACGAGGCACCCAGCTACCGCTTGGAGTGGACCCCCTTTGGCGGCATCAAAGCTTCGGGCCTGGGTTATAAAGAAGGCGTTATCGAGACCATGAAAGCCATGACCAACGTAAAAACCTACTCCCTGCCCTGGGACGCGCCCTAAGCTAATCCAGCGGCAACTCCACCCGCCGCCCCTCGCGCATGCTAATCTGCACCGCCTCAGTCAACATCATATAATTTACTCCGTCGGCAAAACTGGTGCGGGTCACTGGTGTGCCGTCGCGGACGGCATCGACAAATTCGCGCTCCACCTGCCAGCTGCCCTTGCGCTCTGCAGGGACCTCCAATTCGCGGTAGGTTTCGTCGCCCTCCAGCGCCACCCAGGGCGTGCCCTCGCTCAACTTGATGGACCCCTTGGTGCCGTGCAATTCAAAACTGCCGCCGGTCCCCATACGCGCCACACTGCTCACATGGTACACCGCTGTAGCCCCGTTCTGCAGCTCAGCGACCACGCCCAGGCTCTCGGGCACGTCCACCGCCCTGCTCTGTCCCGTGTCTGGGTCGACGCGCTCGGTAGTAAAGGTTTTGCCGTAGGCCATCACCGACTTCTCGGTGCCAGCGTAGCGCTGCATAGCCTCGACGGCAATGCCCAGAGCCATAATATTGATACCCGACAGATCCCGACGTTGACGCCAGTGCAGCGGCGCTTCTGGGTTGTAGCCGCCGCTGAGTAGATTGGCGTGGATCTCCAGCCAATCGCCAAAGGCCCCGTCGGCCACCATCTCTAACAACACCTCCTCCGACTCCAAATAAAAACCGCCCTGCACGATCATGGTCACTTTATCGCTCTGCTGCGACGCCGCGTACATCTGCCTCGCCTCGTCCACATTCATGCACATACGCGCCTCGGTGAGCACGTGTTTGTCGGCGGCCAGCGCTGCGAGCGTAACTTCGCAATGCATGTAGGGCCAGGTGCCAATGCACACAGCGTCCACGTCGGGGCTGTTCACCACTTCTTTCCAATCATCAAAAACCTGCGGGATACCGTAGGCGTCTGCCACTTTCTGGCCCGACTCTCTGGAACGATTGGCCACGGCCGTAATTTCGACCCCATCGATCTCCTGAAATCCGGGAATATGTTTCAATTTGGTATTGGCCCCAGCGCCGACAAGGCCGATTCGCAGTGTCATAATCCATCTCCTGTTTAAATAGTTATTTTCTTATAAAACAAATCGGGGCGGGGCATCCCTCCGCAGCCCGCCCCAATCCGTTTGATCAACATTTTCTCGTACAAGCGCTTAAGGTAATTTCCCCCCTACTGACTGTCAATCACTCTGCCACTCGTACAGCGTTTTACGCGCCAACTCGTACTTTTCTGGTCCGCGATGGATCGCCGTCGCCCCCAAAGAATCCACTTCGAGCAAAACCGCCGACACCGGCTCATAAGCCGCCCGCGGCGCCACCGCACCCTTGGCCACCAGAATTTTCTGTTGCTCAGGTTGGATGCCCACCGAGGTAATCTGGTGGATACTGTTAGGACAAGAACGCTGAGTATTCAGCACCAACAAACCGCCCTTTTCCGCTGTCGTCCTACCCACCTCCACTACCGCTGTCAAACCCTGATTAAAATGCCGCCCGCCGCCGTGACGCCGCTCAGTCTCTTCGTACACCCCACTGTGCAAGGTCCGCACCACGCCCTCAATGGCCAACGTCGGCCCGTGCATATCATCTGTCTTACCTCCCACACTTAACCCTACCCGCCCACCAATGCCCGCTCCCTCACACACCTGCACCGCCTCCGGATCCCATATCGTCACCACCCAACCATCGGCCTCCTGCGCCAGCAATTGCTCCAGCACAAAAGTCGAATCGCCGGCCGATCCACCGCCGATATTGTCGCCAAAATCGAGCAAGGTAACCGGAAATTCATCGCTCGCCATCGCCTGGCGCACCGCCTCTGCCGGCCCCGGGACCTCAGCGATCAACTGCCGACGCACATCCCACATCATCGCCCCAAACCGCTCCGCTTCTCGCTGCGCCCGCGCCTCGTCACCGTCGGTTATCACTACAATGCACGGTCCCATTGCCGGCACATCGGCATACTGATAACCACCAGCGATGCTGCACGCCAAAATCCCCGGCTCTTTTTCCAATTCAATCGCTGCCTGCATCAACGGCTGCATCGGCGCCCGGCTCGTATTGTGATAATAAATATTGAAAAGGACCTCCGGATTGACGATCGCACTGGTAGGCCTCACCTCGCCACTTATAGCGCCCACCAGAATAGAGGCGGCCTGCAAACCGCGCTCCTTCTGATCAATGTGCGGATTGGTCTTGTAAATGACCAGCGCGTCCGCCGCTTGCACCAGTTCAGCCGGCACATTGCCGTGGTAATCGTGCGTCACTGCAATCGGAAAATCCGCCCCCATCTGCGCCCGCACCCGCCGCACCGTCTCCGCATCCGCCTGCGGAAACCCCTCCGCCACCATCGCCCCGTGCAGCGCCAGCAACACCCCATCCAAGGCCGGCGCTTCCTGCAAACCGACAAGAATCCTCCCAACAAACTCCTCGTACGCCGCCGCCGTCACCGGCCCCGCCGGCGTCGCCCCAGCCGCAAGAATAGGATACATCTCATAGCCAAACTGCTCCGCCCCAACAATGTACCCCGCTATTTCATGAAACGTATCCGCATAGTGTCCAATAATCTCCGCCCCCTCGAGCACCCCAAAATCCTCTAATGTCGTCGGCTTACTAGCAAAGGTATTCGACTCATGAGCAAATCCCGCAATAGCAATACGCATCACCTCATCTCCCTATAAAAAAAGAACCGACACTGCCCCGGTCACCGGGCAACACCGGCCAAAATCAAACCTATCTTCTAATAAACGATCATCCATCATTTCAGCGGAGATCCTCGGGGGATCGGACGTGGCCTCAGAGCGGATTCATTACCCCCGAAGCCGCAGGAAGCGGCGCAGGGGGTAATGCCTCGGAGCCGGGCAGGAGCCCGGCGAGAATGAGCGCAGGGACCGCGTTCGTTCCCCCGAGGATCGTCCACCATTACAAAAAAACGCCAGTTATATGCCTACCTAGAATGAGTAAGTTGAGGGAAAGATAATCCCCCGTGCATTCGCCCCTATGTATACTAGGAGACTTTGCAGTTGTCAAGAATTTAAACACGACCATTACAGCAACCGTTGCGTCGCTCTATGCCAATATTTATTATTCTCTCCACCACCTTATCTACAGGGGAACGAACTATCTCAGCCGCATCCGATGCCCGCATCCTCTTCCTCGCCCGCCGCTATCCACCCAGCGTCGGCGGGATCGAAACCCACTGCTACCGGCTCTACACCCAGCTCAGCGCCGAGCACCCGGTCAGATTGGTAGCCCTGGGGCGACAGTCCCTTTTGCACCTGCTCTGGTTTCTGCCCTACGCTTTTATCTTTTCGTTCTTTGCCGTGCTCTTCAGGCGTTTCGACGTAATCTACTTCAGCGACGGCGTAGTCGGTTTCTTTGCCCCCTTCCTGCGGCCCTTTAGCCGCGCCCGTTTTGTTGTCACCATCTACGGCCTCGAATTGACCTATAAAAACCCCCTCGCCCGCAGCCTCATGCGCCTGGGAGCCCACGCCTGCGATCGCGTTGCCGTCATCAGCCAGATCACCCGCGACATTGCCACCAACGCCGGGGTGGACACCCAAAAACTGGCCGTCATCTACGTCGGCGTCGAGCCTCGGGAGCTCGCCGAAGAACACTGCGCCCAATTGCGCCGCCAATTCGAAGAGCAACACCGCCTCTGCTTTGGCCGCAACCGACTGCTGCTCAACTTTGGTCGCATGGTACCGCGCAAGGGCATCGTGCCCTTCGTCGAGCACGCCCTACCCCTGCTAGAAGAAGACATCCGCCTCATCATCAGCGACCACGGCCCCGAACGCCAACGCCTGTTGGAGACACGCCAACGCTTAGGCCTGCAAGACCGCATCCTGCTGCTGGGCCGCGCCGACGACGAAACCATCGCCATGCTGCGCCAGAGCGCCGACCTCTTCCTCATGCCCAACGTCGCCACCCCCAACGACGTCGAAGGTTACGGCATGGCCAACCTCGAATGCATGTATTCGGGCCTGCCCGCCATCGCTTTTGCCGTCGACGCCCTAGTGGAAAGCAACCGCGAAGGTGGCTACCTGGTCGAGCCCGGCAACTACCAGGCCTTTGCCGATCAGATCCACCACTATTACGCTCTCTCAGCCGCAGAAAAGGAAGATTTGAAAAAACGGACACGCGCCTATGTGCGCCGCGAGTACTCCTGGGAAAAAACCTCACAACAATACCTCGATGTCTTCGAAGGAAGGATCTAAGACCATGCATTACACTGAACTCGACACCCCCGCCCTGGCCGTCCATCTGGACGTACTAGAAAACAACATCAACAATCTGCAGAACGCCTGCAACGACCTCGATATCGGCCTCAGAGTACACACCAAAACACATAAAACTCCGGCCATTGCCCGCATGCAGATCGCTGCCGGTGCCATCGGCATCGTCAGCCAGAAAGTAGGCGAGGCCGAATCCATGGTCGACGGCGGCATAGAGAACGTGCTCATCCCCTACAACATCGTCGGCAAAGCCAAGCTCGAACGCCTCAGCCGCCTGGTGCGCAGCGACAAAGCCACCATCACCGTAGCTGCCGACTCCGCCACCACCGTCGAGGGCCTATCGCAGCAAGCCGCCCGCGACGGCTACACCCAGCAGGTCATTGTCGAAGTAGACGCCGGCGGCCACCGCTGCGGCGTCCAGTCTCCCCAGGCCACCCTCGAACTAGCCCAGCTCATCGACCAATTGCCCGGCCTGCAATTTATGGGCATAATGACTTATGCCAGCAACGACGGGGTAGGCCCCTTCTTCGACGAGGTCCGCGACCTGACCGCCAAGGCCGGCCTGGAATTGGCCATTGTCAGCGCCGGCGGCACCGGCAGCGAGCAATTTTGCAAGTCGATCAACTGCACCGAAACCCGCATTGGCTCCTACGCTTACGAGGGCATGACCCGCGTCGGCAAACGCGACGACCTGCATCCCGACCGCTGCCCCCTGCGCGTGGTAGTCACTGTAGTCAGCAACGCCGTGCCCGGCCAGCTCATCGTCGACGCCGGCCAAAAAGCCTTCACCAGCTACCCGCCGGTGCCCTACGGCTACTGCCCGGAGCACCCCGAGATCTTCCTCAAGGGCATGTCGGTGGAACACGGCCACGTCGACATCACCCAATCGTCCCACGATTTTAAAGTGGGTGATGTCTTCTCCTTCATCCCCCAACACGGCGGCATGACCACCAATCTCTACAACCGCATGTACGCCCTGCGCGACGGCGAGGTGGTCGACGAATGGGAGGTCGCCGGTCGGGGCCGCGCCCAATAAGCGCAACTATTTTCATTTTGAACGAAAAAACTAAATCTCTAAACTCGGAGTCCCGTTATGGAAGTTCAAGCACAAATTGTAGACGTCGATGAGAGCAATTTTGAGCAAATTGTTATCAAAGGCTCCAGCGAACGCGTCATCGTCGTCGACTTCTGGGCACCCTGGTGTGGCCCCTGCCGCACCTTGGGTCCCATCCTCGAAGAAGTAGTCAGTTCCCTAGGTCCCGGCATTGCCCTGGTCAAAGTCAATGTCGATGAAAATCAGCAATTGGCCACCGCCTTCCGCGTCCAGGGCATCCCGGCCGTAAAAATTGTCCAGGACGGCCAATTGGTGCAAGAATTCACCGGCGCCCTGCCCAAAGAGGAAATCGACGCCCTATTGCGTCCCCTTGTCGGCGATGTAGCGCCGATCGACGCAGGTGACGATCTACTAGAGCGTGCCGCCGCTCTACTCGAAAGAGGCGATACCGCAGGCGCAGTTCAATGTTACAGCCAGCATCTGGAAGACCACCCCGAAGACGCCCAGGCACTGATCGGCCTGGGCCGCGCCCACCTTAGCGAAGGCGATTTCGTCGCAGTGCAAGAAGTGGTCAACCTAGTGGACGAAACCTCCTCCGAGTACAACGTTGCCCAGGCATTGCTCAAACAGATCGAATTGCACCACTCCTGCGCCCAGGCCGGGGGCCGCGCCGCCTGTGCCCAGAAACTGCTGGCCGCTCCAGACGACCTCGACGCGCGCTACCAATTTGCCTGCTGCGCCGCCGCCGAGGGCGACTACGGCGACGCCCTTAAGGAATGGCTGAAAATTGTGCAGCGCCGCAAGGACTACGGCGACGGCGCAGCCAAAGACGCCATGGTCTCCATCTTCCACCTGCTGGGCCGCAACGATAACATCGTCGGCGAATACCCGCGCCTATTGCACCGCGCCCTCTATTAGATGGAGAGCCTAACTATTCGCGCCGTTCCGAAAGGATCTTCATGAGTCAACCCCATCTCGATCTCAGCGGATCTCAACTCTTCCTGGTCGACGATGTACAATTTCAATTGGCCGTCCTGCGCAGAACCCTCCGGACCTGTTACTGTGAGCACCACCACATATTCCCCGGCTTCCTCATAACCAAGCAAATAAAACTTTTGTGGATTGCTGTAAAGCCCTAGATTTACTATCCCGTCAATTGATTGAGGTATACAGCTATGCAAAGCTTGAAGTTATTGAAACGTGCGATATTTGGAAAAGGCCTGCGGAGAGAAGGTCACCACAATTTTTTCCAATCCAGTGTCGGTGTGATGATCTACCTAGCTTGGGTTCTGAGTGCGACCTGGACTGGCTGTGACACTACCGATAAGAGGGGCGATGATAGGAGCGTGGTCTTGAAGATTGTCTGGATGGGCCCTGAACTCGAGACCTACAAACTGTGGAAAGAGGCGTTCGAAGGAGAACATGCCGGCGTAACTCTCGATCAGCAGTTTGTCTCCTACGATCAGGGACCGACGTTCTACAACACCATGATACAGGGGGATAACCTGCCCGATCTGGGTTTTCTGTTTATGGGAATGATACCCGAGTATGTGGAGCGGGGAGTGCTGGAGCCGCTGGATGCTTATATAACGTCTGCCGCACGAGACGAATGGATCGATGTGGCCCTGAGTGCAGGGGAGTACAGGGGAAGGATTTATGGGGTGCCGCTGGTAGGGGCCAATCGGACGCTCTATGTGCGCCGGGACTGGATGAGAGAGGTGGGGGAAAACACGCTCCCGACAACATGGGAAGAGGTCCGTGCTCTGGCGCAAGCGTTGAATAACCCCCCCGAGCGTTATGGTTTCTGTATTGGGGCGGGACGCCAGAAACATCTAATGCAGGATCAGATATCGATGATGTGGGGCTTTGGAGCCTATTTCTTTGACCGGGACGGCAATCTGGCTATCAACAGCCCCGCGGCAATTGCCTACGTCGAATTTCTGACGGGTATGTACCGAATGGACGAAGTTATGCCGCCGGGTATTTTAAATCTGAATGCCAATGAATGTTATGCGGAGATGGCCGCAGGCAAGGTAGGCATGTTGTTCAGTGGGCCGTGGCAGGACAAGATGTGCCGGGATGCGGGCATTGAATGCGAGCCCTTGATGATTCCGGATGGTGTGGATAAGAAGATGCTGCTAATTGTGGATGTCTTTGGCATGTTCTCTACTTCGAAGCACAAAGATTTGGGATATGAATTTATTCGTTTTATTCAACGGCCAGAAAATCGGACGCTGATCGATGTGGAGATCGGGGGCGTGCCGATGACGGAGAACTTAGCCAATCATGCCTACTACCAGTCAGCTCCTATACAACATTACCAAACGCAGAAAGAGCTGCTCGAACTGACTCCCAAACATCCGGAATGGACCAAGATTCAGGATGCTTGGGGTGAGGCAATCCAGATGGTGCTAGCGGGTACGGCAACCTCTGAGGAGGCGCTCAACACTGTTTACCAGCGCTTGATGAGAGAGCTGATAAACCCGACACTTCCCACGCCCTGAAGTTTCGTGGGCGATTTCCCAGAAGAGAGATCGTGGAAAGAGAGAAACGCCGACTGGCCTACATTTATATTGCGCCGGCCGCCCTATGGCTGCTGCTATTTATTGGATTTCCTATTCTAGAAATAACGAAGACTAGTCTCTACCATACCTCTTATAAAGGGGAGACCTTTGTAGGACTGGACAACTATACGGGACTGGTCGATGATGAAGTTTTTCTTCTGGTGCTCAAAAACACCCTGGTGTGGACGGGGCTGGCTGTGGCAATGAATGTGGTATTGGGCTTGACAGCTGCCTTATTGTTGAATCGCAGGACGCTTGGGGGCGAACTCATACGCGCTTTGCTGATCCTGGCCTGGGCTACGCCGCTGGTAGTGGCTACCATTACCTGGAAGTGGATGTACAACGGCGAGTACGGCCAGCTCAACGCGCTTTTGCTGTCCCTGCACATCACCGCTAGCCCCATTCAGTGGTTGACAGGGGCATCGACCGCTTTGGGTGGTGCTCTGGTAGCGCGCTTGTGGACGTCCTTCCCGTTCACGACCTTCGCCTTCCTCTCGGCATTACAAGCTATTCCGGTCGATCTGTATGAGGCGGCTATTATAGACGGGACCACAGAAAGACAGAAACTCTGGTACATCACTTTACCTCTGCTCCGTCCTGTCGGCCTGGCGGTCTTATTGATCAGTTTTATCTGGGCGTTCAACAGCTTTGTTTTCATTTATGTAATTACCGGAGGGGGACCGGCCAACCAGACCCAGATTATGGTCGCTGAGATCTTCCGACGTGCATTTGGCTATTTCAACTTTGGACAGGCCAGCACGCTGGCCCTACTGTCCTTCTTGCTCCTACTTGCAGTCAGCCTGCTCCAATGGCGCCTCTTCTACAAAGAGGAGGTTCAATCGTGAGACCCATTTCCGCGCTGCTCAGCTCTATTCTCCGCATGGTCCTCATGGTGGGAGTTGCGGCTTTTACTTTATTTCCGTTTCTGGTTATAGCCGGAACTTCTTTAAAGACGCTGGGAGAAGTATTTCAATCGCCGGCAACGCTCATCCCCCACCTCTTTGTGTGGCAGAATTATGTGGAGATCTTTGTGCGGATTCCGCTGGCGCGGCACTTGCTGAACAGCCTGTTCATCTCCCTGACGTCGGTGTTTCTCAACATCGCGGTGGCGGCTCCGGCAGCCTATGCCCTGGCGCGCATCCAGTTTTCCGGACGAAGCATGTTTGGTCTGGGCGTTCTCGTCGCGCAAATGTTTTCACCGGTGATCGTTTTGATACCCCTGTTCAAAATGATGAAGGCGCTGAATCTGCTGGATACATATACTGCGTTGATCCTGGTCAATACGGCAATAACCCTGCCGTTTTCAATCTGGATGTTAAGAGGCTTTTTCAAGAATATTCCCACAGAGCTGGAGGATGCCGCCATGATCGACGGTCTCTCTAGGACGGGGATGCTGTTCAGAGTCGCCCTGCCGTTGACAGCGCCGGGCTTGGCGACCACGGCCATTTTTGCTTTTGTCGCCGCCTGGAATGAGTTCATCTTTGCCCTGGTGCTGGTCTCCAGGCGGGAAATGCAGCCGATCACGATGGCGCTGTATGCATGGGAAAAGAACAACGTGGTGGAATGGAACTATTTAATGGCCACAGCCGTTGTGGCGACCATTCCGACAGTTTTGCTGTTCTTGCTGGTCAGAAGGTGGTTGACTTCGGGTTTGATGTCGGGCGCGGTTAAAGCGTAGAGGAAAGGAGAGAAGTATGGTTTTGCGATCTTGGCTGGGGTGCATAGTTCTATGCCTGGCGATTGTTTCCTGCGGACGGCAGGAGTCGGTTGCAAAGAGGGAGGCGTTGCCGCTCGCACAGGTGGACACAGAGTTGATCACTGAACGGGATCTGGAATATCTAGTCGACAATGTGGCCGAGTCGGCCAAAAGCGAGCAAGAAGGGAGCGCAAAGATCCGCGAATATCTGCACGCCCTGATCGATCGCGCCCTCATCTTGAAGGAGGCCCGCGGCGGCGGCTTGGACCAGAATCTGGCGCTTCGCAACGAAGTGGCGCTAGCCCTGCGGCGACGACTGATACGGGAAGTCGAGAAGCGCAATATCGAAGCCCAGGTCAACGTCACCGAAGAGGACATGAAGCGCATTTTTGTCGAGCAGAACTGGGAGCGGTGGATCAAAATAGCCCATATCATAGTGCCTACCCAGGAGCGCGCTGAGGAGGCAATGGCGGCGTTGCGGACCGGCCGACCCTTTGAGGAAATAGCGCGCGAATTTTCAATCCATCCGCGCACGGCCTCACTCGGGGGGGTGAAACCCCAATATTATAGCCGCTTTCACGCCCAGCCGCTGGTGCGCGATGTACTCTTCAGTCTCGCAGTAGGGGAAATCTCGGAGCCCATGGTCGTTGCTCAGGGCTACGAGATTTTCAAAGTCCTGGACGAGTCGCAGGCGACTTATGAGCAGACCGAGGAATTCCTATTTAAGACATTGTCCAAGGATTGGTTGGAAGCCAGGAGAAAGGCGTATACGGATTCGCTGGCGCGGCAGTTCCAATTGACTCCAGATCCGCAAGGCCTGGGCATCCTGATGGGAATCTTGCGCAGCGGTCGGGAGGATGAGGCGACCGACAAGAAAACGTTCCAGATCCCGGAGGGCGCCGCCGAGACGCCGCTCTTCAGGTACGAGGGCGGACAGATTGGGCTCGGGGAAGCCGTGTTGCTATCCCCGAACATTCGCCAGGGCAGAAACGTATCCGACAGTGCGGGAGTGGCCCATTTCCTGGAACTCGATGTGGTGATGCCGCAGCTCATGTGGCTGGAGGCGGATAAATTGGAGATCGACCGCGAACTCGAAGAATGGGTCAAACGCAAAGAAGAAGAAGTGCTGATTGTGACTATGCGCCGGATCGCGACCTCTACCGATGAGCAGATAAGCGAACAGGAAGTGCTCGATTATTACGAAGCGACCAAGGAGCATTACCGGACCTCCTCGGAAGTGAGCGTGGTGGAGATCCAACTGGCCAGCAAGGTCGACGCCGACGCATTGCTCTCCGAGATTCGTGCCCTCTTTGGCCGGGCCCAGCCCCTGATCGACCTGCTCGCCAGGATGGGGCAGGAGCGGGCGACCGGGCCGGAGATGGACGCTGACCTCGAGGTACTGGAATGGCTCCGCCGGCGACTGGACGAACGGGACGGAGTGGAGACGATCCTAGAGGAAATTGACAGGGCTGCCAGCCCGAAAGAACTGGCCGAAGAGTACATCATGCGGCAGCTGGTCGCCACCCACAGCCTGCGGCCGGGAAGCAGTGAAACAGAGGGACATTACCATCTCTACTGGTACGAGACGGCGCGCTTCGGGGCGCTGGTCGCAGCGGCCATGGAGGGCGAGATCGGTTCGCTCATCGGCCCTCTGCAGATCGGGCCTTCCTATTCTATTGCCAAAATTCTCAACCGCAAGGAATCAAAAGCGCGTCCTTACGAAGAACGCGCGAGTCAGCTAAGAACCAATATCCGCAAAGAGAGAGAAAGCGAATTGTTCGGGCGCTGGCTGAGAGATCTGCGCGCCTCGTACGAAGATGAGGTGCGTTATTTCGACGAGAACATCGAAAAATTGGGGCGAGAACTCGCGGCAGAGGGACGCGGACAGGCCGCTCGGGTAAGAAAATAAGAGCTTGACTTTCTCTAGGCAAATTTCGTATCATATACGGTCGAAGATGAAGTCGGAGTAAAAAGTCGGAGTAAAATTCATAATTGTATAACATTTATTTATAATCAGTAATTTATAGCAGAAAGGAGGAGGTTCCAGTTTACTAAAGTAAATCCGCTAGGCCTGGGTCGAACCCGGACCTCGTCGTATTGACCTCAATCTTTGGAGTTTTAAAACATCATGAGAAAATTAGCACTTATCGCTGGAGCCATCTTAATCTCTACTACTTGCTGGGCTCATTTGCCCGAAGGGTCTGTGCGGGCGGCCGTTCAATTCCCCCTCGGACAGTCTCCCATCATCGACAGTGACCTCTCCGAGTGGGACGTAGTCACGGATGCCTATTTGATCACCCATGAGGATTTGACCGAGACGGTGACCGGATTGGGCACTGAGCGCGATGCGGCGGATCTGGCCCTGCGGGCATTCGTAGGTTGGAGTCCGGAGACCAACAAGATCTACATCATGGAAGACCGCTTCGACGATGCCGTGTGGGTGGGTGATGAGAGTTGGGAAGGTGCAAAAGGCAGCGGCTGTACCGGCAATGCCCGGGATTTTCTGGAGATCCAGATCGACGGCGATCACAGCGGTGGCCAGTTCAATTCCTGGAAAGACGACGGGCTATCGCAGGAAGAAAAGGACATTCTGCACGGCCAGCAGGCCCAGGCATACGGTCTGCGTCCGAACGGGCGCTACGCTTGGCACAAGACCATCGAACACACCTTGCCGCCGTTTGGCGACCAGGCCTTTACCTGCACCAGCGCTCCCGGCGAGCCGGGCAACGTCTTTGCCGAGTACATGTATGCCCCGTGGAACGATCTGCGCTGGACCGACGTACCGAATAGCGTCACACAAACCCTCGTAGAAGGTGAGATCTTCGGTTTTAACTTCACGGTCCTAGATTCGGACGATGGGGGCGGCTACGATGGCTATTGGACCTTGAGTGGCGCCACGGATAGCTGCCACCACGCCGATTTCCTCAGCGACTTTCTGCTGACGCCAATTGATCCCGACATCGACTGGGCTTCGCAAAATCGGGCTACGGCGGTGGAGGAAAAGAGCTGGGGCCATATAAAGGCCACCTTTGCCGAGTAGTTGCACTGCGCAGTGGAGGTGCGGCTGCGTATGATTGCCATGCCGCCATGCCAAGAGCTTCTTCTGGCATGGCGGCATTTTTTTATATGTGGTAGTTTGGGACCGAAAGGGGCAGAAAGGTGCAGATGAGAAGGCTTTACTCAATATTGCAGATTCATCGGCCACTGATTGCGCTGCTCTGGCTGACACTGATCTCTGCGGCACAGGCCGCAGAGACCCGGGTAATCGGCGGCAGTGAAGGCGGGGAGAGTTGGGAGCAGAGTGCCGCAGCGGCGCCGATCATCGATTTCACCAGCCGTCCCGGATGGATCCTGCCCAACTTTGTGGATACTACCACCAATATCGCCTTGGGAACTTTAGCGCGCGGCGGCAGAGTGGCTTCGCCAAACGCCCAGGCTGTATTGCGGGTGAGCAAGGAAGTGCTGGCGGAAGGCCTAGAAAGCATGGTGGATGGAAATCACCAGACGGCTTTTGAGGTCAAGAATATAAACGCTTCGGGCCTTCTCGTGATCTTCGACTTGGGTGCCCGCTTCGGGGTGAATCACATACGCTTTTTCCCGCGCACCTCGTTCCCGGATGACTTCATGAGGGGTTATGCGCTCTTCATCAACGACGGTCTCCTCGGAGCCGATATTGTAGCGGCCTCCATCGACCAACTGCCGACAAAAAATCTATTCACCCAGATAGACCGGCAGACCGGCAATAGCCAGGATACAATAAATGTGCAGTTTCCCCTGCGCTATGTGCGCTATCTCCTGCTGCAGGCCACCGACAGATTTAATTGGGAAATCGATGAGATCGAAGTTTTAGGCCAAGGTTTTGTTCCCGAGGCGGCCTACCTGTCCCAGGTCTTTGATTTTGCCCAGCCGACCCTCTGGGGCCAGCTGGACTGGGCCGTCGAGCCAGTGGGGCGCCCCGAAAAGTCTCGCTTCGTCATCCGCACCCGCAGTGGCAGCAGTCCGTCACCGCAAGACGATCCGGACGTCTGGAGCCCTTGGTCAGCTCCCTACCTGAGCAGCGCTACCCCGATTCTCTCGCCGGCGCCGCGGCAATATTTCCAATTTCGCCTGGACTTTGAAAGCGACGGTCTGGGAGACGGCACGGCCGTGGATTCGCTGGCTTTTGAATTTTCCGAGCCGGTGGCCGAATCCATCGTCGGGGAGATATGGCCCCAGGACGTTCCGGTCGGAGTGGATACGACCTTTACCTATGCCGTTCGGGTGGTGGACGGCCGCAATTTCGATCGCCTGGAGATCGACAGTTCCGTTCCGGTACGGGCGGTCCGCTCGCTGCACCTGGACGGCCAGGAAGTGGAAGAGGGAGAGTTCATCTCAGAACCCCGTGAGAACGGCCTGAGCGTGACCTTTCCCCGCCAGCGCGGCAACCACGACCTGCAGGTGGTTTTCGACGCCGCGGTTCTGCGCTATGAGACGGTCTTCAGCGGACGCCTGCTCGACAGCCAGGGGGAAACGTTGCCCCAGGAAATAGAAGAGGGAGAGGCGGGAGGGCCCTTTGGGGGCAACGATCTGAGCGTGCGCGTGCCGCTGGAGCGGCAGGCGGTTATCCACCGCATGGCAGTGTCTCCCAACCCTTTTACGCCCAACGGGGACGGCATCAACGACCGCACGACCATTAGCTACGATCTGCTGCATCTGATTGCCGCTGCCCCGGTATCCTTGCAGGTCTACGACCTGGCGGGAAAGCGGGCGGCGGAATTGCCGGTGGAGAGCAGTCAGAGCGGTCGCCATCTGGCGCGCTGGAACGGCCGGAATACCCGGGGCGAACTGCTGCCGCCGGGGCTTTATGTTCTGCAGGTAGAAGTGGCAACAGACAGCGGCACAGAAAGCCGCAGCAGCATTATCGCAATCGTCTATTAGCAACACTAGATTAATATCTTCAACAGGGGGGATACATGGCTAGATGGAGTGTGTGCGCGGGCAGGCAGTTTCTCTTCGCAGTCATAGCAGTTATAGGCATTGCACTACTTCTAACTGGAGTTGAAGCCCAGAGAATTGATTATGGCAATAGATTGGGCCAGGAGCGCGGCGGCGAAGTCTCATACGAGCCGGTGGGCTCGGGTGTGCTCTTCGATGCGCTGGATCCTGCGGTGCAGCGCTGGTACGTACCGCAGGAACTCTTCCTGCTCTACCGCTGGAAACAATGGGAATACACCAACTACGCCCGCGAGCATTACCAGCGCTATGTGAATTCCGATATCGAGGGAGATTATTTCTACGATCTGTACGGCTCCTTCATCTCCAAGGGATGGCTCATCTACGACTGGCGCCAGCAGCAGCCGCAGCAGTTCGGCAGCGCCATCTTCAAAGATCCGAGATTCGGCTCGTGGTTCAACCGGCTGGTCATCTCTTCAGACTATAAAGGTCAGTACCACCTGGCTCTGACCGTCGGCGAACAGATTCGCACCACACTGACGCCTATGACTTTTTCAAAGCCGTCTTTCGACGGAGTACAGATGGACTTTCAGTCCGACAAATACGCCGCCACCGTGTTGCTGTCACGCATCAGTGCTCCGGGCAGAAGCGGCACGGTGACGGTGGAAGCGACCAATAGCACCAACCTCTTCGGTTTCAGGGGGACGAGCCAAATCGGCGATTTCGTGACGGTGGGCGGCACCTATATCAATGCCCACAGCTCCCAGACCCTGGTAGAGAGCCTCGAGGGCGATCCCATAAGCGGATCCCTCACTGTGGGGCAGAACTTAGAGTCCATAAGCCAGATCTTCGTCCGCCTGAGCGATGATTCGCCCGTCGACCGCGAAGGAGGAGCCGCACTGTTTTCCCACGATATTATCCTCGAATCCGAGACCGAGGTCGTGGTTGAAACAGCGGAAGGCGAGACGAGAATCGAGATCCAGAAAGAGACCGTGCGGGGCAGCGAGATCGGCTTCAGCGCCATTGTCGACGGAGGATTTCGACGGCGGGGGTTTCTGGCCGCCGACGGCAGCGAGCAGATCGTGCTGACCTATGATTTTACCAGTGAAAACCGCTCGTACAACGGCCCGGATCTCTCCACCATCCGCAAAGTTACCATCGAATTGGCCGTGGCCAACGACTATCACATCGAGATTGGTTCCGACCGCCAGACCAACCTGCCCGAGCGCCAGCCGGTCTTCCTGACTCTGGCGCGGGCAGCCGGCAATGTGCAGGACGGCTCCAACCTAAGACTGATGCGTTTTGATTACGGTTTGCCCACGGGGAACGACATCCTGGGGGGGACCCTCGAAATAAACGACCTGATGGGTTTTAACCTCTACGCCGAATTCGATCAGAGCCGGCGTTTTCGCAAATACCCCAACCGCAAATTCACCAAACACCGCATGGACTCCGACGAAGCCAATGCCTGGATGATCAATCTGTCGCGCCGCAGCTATCCCTTGTTTCTCTTTGCAGAAGCGTACAATATGGACCACGACTACGCCACTACTAGCTTGCTCACCGAAGGGAACGGGGACATCGATTACACCAATGAAAACCGGTTTTTCTACGAATTTGTCGAAGATAACGACGATCAGGACCGCACCCCCGACTGGCAGCGCGTCAACCAGGCCGGACCGGATCGGGAGATCTTTCCGGGCTGGGACGAGAACAACGACTTCATCTCCGATTTCAACCAGAACGACAGCCAATTTCGGCCCAATTTCATTCCCGATTACGAGGAGCCTTTCCTGCGCTATAGCGCCGACCGTCCCGAATTCCTCTTTGGGGTGGACATGAACAATAATTTCTGGATCGATCGTTTTGAAAACGACGAGGACCCCGACTTTCCATACGACCGCGATCGCCGCGGGGGCAATGTCTATGTAGGGGCGCATTTGATGCCTGGCATGCGGGTGACGGTCGGCCACAAGCAGGAGCGCATGCTCTCTGATGACAGAGAGGAAAACAGCAGCTACGGCATGTTCACCTGGGATCGAGACCTAGCCGGGGTGGGACGGCTGCGGATCTTCGACATGTTCAAGCTAGTGGAGGACGAGATCTCGGACAATCTCGTCCAGTGGATCCAGCCGGTGGGCACCCAGGCCAATATGCAGCCGGTTCCAGACCTATTGGCGGCTCCCGATACCTGGATAAATTCCGCCTTCATCGGTTTTGACTACACCGGGAAATCCAGACTGAAACTGGTCAATAAGGTGAAGTACGATATCTGGCACCAGAGGCAAAACCAGCCGGATTTCCGCGACAATTATCGGTTCTTTGGCCTCATCAACAAGGCCGAGTACCGGCAACAGTGGAGGCGCATCCGGCTCTTTCCCAAGATTAAAAACGAATTGCGCCTCGAAACGCCGTTGCTGCGCAATGAGCCGGTAAAAAAAGAGAACTCCCTGATTTTTTTCCTAATCGGCCAGACCCCCATTCTGACCGATTCGGAAGTGCGGGCGGGAATCGAGTACACCCTATTCAACCAGTTTGAAAAAGACGCGACGGCCCTGGGTTTACAGGATGATTTCCAGGAGTTGGTCCTGGCGGTCCAGTATTCCAATACAGGCGCTTACCTGGGCTACAACCTGACTACTCAGCTTGGCATGCGGCTCATTCGCACGGACGAGAAGGGGCAGAGCGCTGCTACGGGAATATCCCAGTTTATAACAATCATTGCAGGACTTTAATAACACCAGTGCGCGGGTTTGAACAGGGCGAAATTCCGGAGGTGACGGCATGAAAAATAGAACGCTGATAATTTTATTAGCTGCGGCCATTGTAGCACATCTGAAGCTGGCGGGCGACGCCAGCGCCCTGGAGATTTTTCGCATCGGTGGCGAAGATCTGCCGCCGCCGCCGGAAGCGTCGAATCCGTCGGTTACATTCCATCAGGTGGCGTGGGCCGATTTCCTAAAAAAGGACGGTTTCGACGAGGAAGTTTTTGCCGAGGGCATATTGCGGCCACTGCAGCTGAGCACCGAGGACAATATTGCGCTGACCAGTATAAGTCGGGGTGGTGGGCCCTTTTCGCGCGGCTGCGGGGGGTACCAGTTCCTCCTCGATGGCTGCAATGCTTTTCGCATGGTCGACGGCAGTCTCGACACCTGGTACGTAAAACAACCCTACGGCTTTATCTTCCAGTCGGGAGACCGCTCGAGCTGGCTCATCTTCGACCTGGGGGGAACCTTCTCAGTAAACCGGGTCCGGGTCATCAGTACTCCGGGTACCGGCCTATATCCGGACAAGCTCAATGTCACGACCAGCACGATCCCCCAAATAATAGAGCAGGGAGCGTACGGCGGCGTGGGACCCGGCCTAACGGCCTTCTCCGCGGTGGAAAATACCCAGGATACTATAGAGGCGGTCTTTCCCACTACGCGGGCCATGGAAGTGGGTATAGAGATCATTGTGTCAACCGGCAGAAACATGGAAATAGCCGAGGTGGAAATCTACGGGGAGGGTTTTGTCAACAAGGCCTCTTATCTCAGCAAGTTTTTCGACCTGGGAGAGCCGGCGATCCTGGGTGAAATGCGTTGGCAGGGCCAGAAAGACCCGCAGGTCAGGGTCGATATTCACTCGCGCGCCGGAAAGACCCTGGACCCCAATGTCTATTGGCGTAATACGGGTCGGGGAGACGAACTCTCCCGCTTTGACGAGAACGGAAATTTGTTGGATGCGGGGCGCTACGGCAGCCTGAAAACCGGTGAAGCTGCCGAGATCACCTACGATGTCGAGAACTGGAGTTTCTGGTCGTCCCCCTACGAATTCGCCGACAGCAGCGGCACCTCGGTGGTCTCCCCGAGTCCCAACAACGTTTTCCAACTACGCGTCGATTTCCAACCCGATGCCCTGCAGGGCGGGGAGCTGGAGTTTCTCGAATTTTCGGTTACTAAGCCGCCTCTAGCCAATAATGTGCTGGGAGAAATCCACCCCGCAGAAGTGCCGCTGGGAGAGGTTTCGCAGTTCGTCTACACGGTCTCCCCTTCCATGGCACCGCAGCACTCCGGTTTCGACCAGATCGAAATATCCGCCCCCTTCGGTTTCGCCGCCGTCGATTCGGTGCAGGCCACCGGTCTGCTAGACTACACAGTGCAGATCGAGCGGCCGGATTCGACGCTCTTTTCGGTGAAACTCTCACCGCGCCGGGAGGCGGGCGATCTGGGCGGGCCAGTCAAGGTGTACTTCCGCGCCCCGGTCCTGCGCTATGGCACCCCATTCGACGGCTGGGTGCGGGACAGCGAGCGCCCTCTTGAATTGGCGCAGCGGATCAATCCGGGCAATGCCGCGCCCGAATTAGTGAGCGAAACCCTCTCTGTGCGCACTTCGCTGAGCGCGCGCCTACTGGCAGATATGCGGGTAGAACCCAGGGCTTTCACGCCTAATGGAGATGGAATAAATGATATTTCCAGGTTTTCTTTTACCCTGCTGCAAGTGACGGAAGATGTACCCGTCAAGCTCGAAATCTTCGATCTGTCCGGCCGCCTCTTGTGGGTGCGCGAAGGCTTTCGGGAGAGCGGACGTTTCAGCTTTTCCTGGGATGGTCGGGACAGCCATCAGCAACTGGTAGCGCCCGGTCTGTATATGTACCGCATCGTCATCGATGCCAAAAGCGGAAAAGATCAGCAAACGGGAACCCTCGCGGTCGTCTACTAAAGGCTCTGCAAAAGGAGCCGATCGAAAAGGTGCGGAGTGGATATTATGAACGGATTGCGCGTTGTCATCTATGCCCTGCTGCTGGCGGCCACGGCATGGGCCCAGGGCTACCGTCTCGAGCGGAATCGCCTGAGCGTTGGCGCAAACGACTGGCCGGAGTGGGTTTTTCCAGTGGGAAGTGTAGATTTTGACGCCGCAGGGGCCCGTCCCCACTTTGTGTTAGGGCAGATCAACGCGACTCTCGATGCCGGATCGTTCACCCACGGGGATGACGAAGTGAAAGGCGGTATCCGGCGGGCGGGGACCAACCTGAATTCGGCGCCGCAAGTTATGGATGGTCTGGAGCATACCTTCTGGGAGCCGGATCTGGATGCGCCTTTAAGAGACTGGTGGGTCGAGATCGACCTGGGGCGAGCCGTGTGGGCCAAGAAAGTAGTGGTGAGATTTGCCGCAGAAGGCGCCGGCGATCCCTTTTTGCAGTTCAAAGTGCTCACTTCTAATGGCGATCCGGCCTTCCAGCAGAGCGAGAGCCTGAACTATGTGGTTGCCGGCCGCAGCAAGGGTTTAAATAAGACGCAACGGGTATTCGAGTACGACCTAAGACCTTTCAAGATCGCAGACCCGGGGTTGACCGGAGATCTGGTCCAGTACATCCAGATTGTGGCCACGGCCAGCGACGGCCGCCAGGGTGCGGAAATCAGCCAGGCCACCTGGAACGACCTGGCGCAGGATGAGCGCGGCGCTGTGCTCTACTTCCGCCGCGAGACCTCGGGGGTGCTGCGACAGATAGAACAGGAAGAATACGCGGCCATAAGTAATGCGCAATTGCAGGGCCCGGTGCGCTATTATCGCCGGGAACGACCCCGGTTGGCCGAAGTAGAGGTGTGGACGGTGGGTGAAAATATCAGCCTGGGCTGGCAGGAGCGGGGAGGGTCTATCCAGGGGTTTGGGGAAGTGGGCGGAGAAGGCAATGCAGTGGACGGCGACTACGCCACCGCCTGGACTGCAGAAGCGGGATTTTCCATCTCATTTGGAACGGGAACGACGGGCAGCCTCGATGCGGTGACCAAGACACTGAACCGGGACTTATTGTGGGATCTGGGCGTCTGGTACTGGATCGACCGCGCCTTTATCGTATACGGCGATGCCACTTTTCCCAATTACGTACTCAATCTTTCGGACGGCAGCCTGGCTCCTGACGGCAGTCGAGTCTTTACTTCTCTGAGCGCGCGCGGGCGAGACGATGTCACGCCGTCGGTCGGCGGCGAGGCCTGGACCGGGAAAGAAGAACCCACGAACCGGCCCAAAGGGGCTCTGCCGACGAATACGTTCTTTCAGGACAATATCTTCCCCCCCATCAAGGGGCGCTTTTTCAGGTTTGACTATCGCGTCGTTACCACCGGTCTGATCCGTTCCGGCATAAAAGAACTGTTGCTCTACGGCTTTGGTTTTCTTCCCCAAGTCGCACTGCAATCCCAGATAATTGAATTGGGGGCCAATCCCCGCATCCTCTCCACTATCTCCTGGGAGGCGGAAACGCCGCCCGCTACCCAGTTGCAGATCCGCACTCGGACCGGGAACAGACTCACGTTGGACAAACATTTTTTTAGTTCTGCGGGCATTGAGGTGTCAGAGCCCGATTACCGCAAAATGCTGTCCTTTCTGCGGGGAGATTCGACGGTCGCATTTGTTCCCGACGAGGCGGATTGGAGTCCGTGGAGTCAGTTCTACGAACAGCCCGGAGCGGCCATCACCTCGCCCAGCCCCCGGCGCTATATAATGATCGAGACCGGCCTAATTTCGGATGACCCCCACCAGTCCGCCTTATTGCGCAGTCTGGATATTGACCTGCGGGATCCGTTGGCGCACCAAATTCTGGGCGAAATCGAACCTGCCAGAGCCCAACAGAGCGGTCAGCGCGAGGAGTTCACTTTATTTCTAACGATTCCACCGGAAGAGGGAGACATCTCGGAAAGTCTCGGATTCGATCAGGTGTTATTTGAACTACCTCCAAGCGCCGGGGTGCAGATAATGGATGTGACCGTGGGCCAGGAGAGCGAATTAGAGGCGGGTGGAGGCCAGGTATATCAATTAGATGAATTGGGGATCGAAACCAGGTCCGACTCGCTGTGGATCCGCTTGCCCGAGGTAGTCCGGGGGGAGGAGACCAAGGTGGCACTGCGTTTTTCGAGTGTATTTTATCTGGCAAGCAACGCCTTTTTTGTCTCCGTGGGACTGGGAGAGGCAGAGGAGTTGGTGTGGCAGCGAGTGGACGCGGCGACCGGCGAGGGCCTGACGGTGCTGACGCCGGTGGGAGGCGGACTGGTGGGGGATATGCAAGTGTTGGCAAATCCATTCACACCGAATGGCGACGGCATCAACGATGCCGTTAGATTCGTCTTTCCCATCTTTAATATGCCAGGGCAGACCTCGCTGGTATTGGAGGTATATGGTCTCGACGGCGCCCTGGTGCACCGTTCGGCGCGGTCTGTATTGCACGCCGCCGGTATCCAGGAAGTGAGCTGGGATGGTCGGGATCAGAATGGAACGTTGTTGCCACCCGGTATGTATGTCTGTCGGGTGGGGCCGGACGTGGATGCGGAGACTATTGATCGACCCATGGTGGCCAAAATAGTAGCCAGTGTGTACTGAGATATAGACAAAAATCTCCTCCCAATCTCTCCGTGTTGCCCCCGCCAATCCGGAGAGATTGAGCGGTAGGGACGCATTCATCCCGCAGGAGCAGATGCCAGATCGGGCCAGGTTCCTAGAGCCGGACTGCAGTAGTGTCTGACCGATAGCCAATCCCCGTGGGACATTCCCACCAGCGGCATGGCGCCCCTCTGATCCGATTCCATCATCGCATTCCAGGTCGCAAGAAAGCTTAACGGCCGGTCCCCGCAGCCGGTTGGAGAGGGGGCGAATACGGTTGAAAAAGGAAATTCCCGCGGAGTATCTGCAACATATGACGGAAGGATCCCACTTGGACGCGGATAATCAAAATGTCGCCGGCATTCCCCTGAGGGGCATATTGATCGGTGCGGTGCTCGCCTTTCTGATCAATTTTCTGGATGTGTATTGCACCCTCATGATACGCGGCTCGTACCTGACGCTGAATTTCAGTACGCCGGCGGCCCTCTTCTTCTTCTTCATTCTGGTACTGGCCAGCGGCCTGGTAGCCCTTATCCGCAGGCCACTGGCGCTGAACCAAGTTGAGTTGATCACTATCTACATTATGATGATCGTCAGCTGCTGCGTCCCCAGCATGGGCTTGACGCCGGTCCTGCTGCCCCAATTGGTGGGCCCCATCTACTATGCCAGCCCCGAGAACGACTGGGCCGAGGCGTACAACCAGTACATACCCAATTGGCTCATTCCGCAGGGGGAAGACGTCGCCCGCTATTTTTTTGAAGGACTGCCCCAGAATGCGCCCATTCCCTGGGAACCCTGGATCTTGCCCCTGACCTACTGGTACGGTTTTTTTCTGGCCCTCTGCATGGTCATGACATTCACTATGATCATCCTGCGCAAGCAGTGGGTGGACCGGGAGAAACTGGTCTACCCACTGGTCCAGGTGCCCATGGAGATGATCCAGCAGGAAAAAAAGGGGATCATCGGCAAATCCTTCTTTACTAATAAAGCCATGTGGGTGGCCTTTGCCTTTTCGTTCATTCTGATAAGCATCAACGGGCTGCATTCTTATTATCCCTACTTTCCGGAGGTCGAGCGCAGCTTTATGCTGCCCATTTTCCGCGATACGGTCGTACTCTGGTTCTCCTTCAGTCCGTCCTGGCTCGGTTTCTTTTATTTTGTCGGTCTCGATATTTCCGCTTCGATCTGGATTTTCCACACCATCACCTTAATCCAGAAGGGCATCTTCAACATCGTCGGTTTTCAGAGTACGGAGCGTATTGACCACTACGCGCGCGACACGTTCACTTCGCACCAGGGCATGGGAGCCATGATCATTTTCGTGCTGATCATGCTGTGGGGGTCGCGCGAGCACTTGAGCGAGGTTTTCCGCAAGGCGTTTGGGCTTGCCCAAGAGATAGATGATTCCGGCGAAGTCCTATCCTATCGGCAAGCGGTTTTTGGTTTGCTCGGCTCACTTTTTCTTTTTGGCTTCGGCCTCTGGATAGCCGGCCTGCCGCTCCTGGGCATCCTGATGTTCATCTTCAGCGCCATGGTCATTTTTCTCAGCCTGACCCGCGTTGTGACCGAAGGCGGCGTGCCGGCTATGCGGCCACCGGTCATGAGTTCGACCTTTGTAATTTCCGGAGTCGGCACGGAGGTTTTAGGGACCTCCGGGCTGGTGGTTCTGGGATTCTCCTACGGCTGGCATTCTGAAATTCGCTCTTTTGTGATGGCGTCGGTGGCCAACGGTCTGAAAATGAGCGAAGTCATCAGAGGTTCCAAACGCCGTCTGGTCTGGGCCGTGGTCATCGCCATCGTGGTCAGCCTCATAGGCTCTACGTATATGATCCTGTACCTGGCCTATAAATACGGTGGCATCAATCTCAACCCGCTCTTCTTTGGTTGGAAAGGAGGCATTGGTCCCACGGATATGGTTGAGCGCATAACTGCAGCGCCCACGGGACCCCGTCTCGATGCCTGGCTGTTCATGGGCATCGGCGGGATGGTGATGGCGGGACTGATGTGGGTCCGGCACCAGGTCCTCTGGTGGCCCCTCAGTCCGCTGGGATATTTGATCAGCGCCAATTGGAAGACCAGCCATATTTACGCCAGCGTATTCCTCGCCTGGTTGCTCAAATTGGTCATTCTGAAGTATGGTGGACCAAAACTGTACCGCAGCTTGCGCCCGTTTTTCCTGGGTCTTATCCTGGGAGAAATCGTGGCGGCCGGCGTCTGGCTATTCATCGATTATTGCACCGGACATATGGACAGTTTTCTCACTCAGGTATAGTTGTCCTTTTAGTTTGATTGGGATAGTTGTGATGGCCGCAGAACAGATGGTTTATTGGCGCACGTCTGGCACGTCAGCCAGACCCGGTTGCTGGACGGATTCGCTGTGGCCGAGCTAGCGTCTGCCCCCCCAGATGGGGCGTCCGGGCCTTCTCCGGTCGAGACGGCGACGGCGCTGGGCTGCCTTTTCCTGTCGGGCGTCGCAAGTCTGCTCTACGAAGTCTGCTGGATCAGAAAAGCCGGACTGTTCTTTGGCAGCACAACTCTCGCCCTGTCGACGGTTCTCGCCGTGTTTTTCCTCGGACTGGCCATCGGCAGCGCCCTGGCCGGTCGCCTATCGACGTCGCTGCGCCGCCCGCTGCGCCTATATGGAATTGTCGAACTGGCTATTGCCGCGTTTGGCCTGGCGAGCAATGCGCTGCTGGATGTGGCCGATGACGGCTACGGCATGCTCTATCGCTGGGCCGACGGCTCGACTCCCTGGATTGCCCTGGCGCGTCTGGTCCTGGTGGCGGTCGTGATCCTCGCGCCCACGCTCCTGATGGGGGCGACGGTCCCCTTGCTCGCCAGGGCGACTATCCGCCGCCATAGCCGCCTCGGGTTCGCCGCCGGTGGTCTCTACGGCATCAATGCGCTGGGGGCGGCCACCGGGGCAGCTCTGGCCGGCTTTCTAACCCTGCCGGCTCTGGGGCTTAAGACGACCATCCACCTGGGGGCGGGCCTCAATGTCTTGTGTGGCGCCGCTGTGCTGCTGGCATGCTGGCAAACAACGAGCGAGGTCGAGCCAACGAGTTCCGCTCCACACCCGGAGCGGCCCGACGAAGAAGGCCAACAGCCGGCGCGCGACGGCAGGGCGCTGCGAGTTCCCGTCCTCTTGCCATTATTCTTCCTGACGGGATTCGTCGGCGTCGCCGTTGAGATTCTGTGGGCGCGCTATTTGCCCCTGATGATCACCAGTTCGGTTTACGCTTATACCCTGCCGCTCGTCGTGGTCTTGCTCGGCATCGGCATCGGCAGCCTCATCATCGCGCCGCTGTGCGATCGCAGTCGGCGTCCGCTCGTCGTCTTCGGGATCCTCCAGGCCATCACTGGGCTGAGTGTCCTGGTCGCAATGAAGCTTCCCAGAGACATCTGGACGGCGTTTGGGCAGGCGGTTCCGGGGTTGATAGACTCCAACCACTTTATGGGTTTTCACGGTGCCATATTGCTGCCGGGGGCACTGGCTTCGGGCGCCTCGTTTCCCCTCGTGGTGCGGCTGGTGTCCAGGCATGTCGCCGACGCCAGCTGGACGATCGGCCGGCTGGCGGCGATCAATACTGCGGGCGCTATTGCGGGCGCAGTGGTCATGGCTCTGGGACTTCCCTGGTTGGGGCTCGATCTCGCGCTGCGCATGGTCACCGGCATGGCCGTGGTCGGCGCCAGTGTGGCCTTTGCGGCGGCGGGCCGTCAGATCGGCTGGCGCGTCACTGCATTGCTGATTTCGTTTAGTATAGGTGGGTGGGGACTCGCCGTCAGCCTGCTCGAAACGCGGCTTCCCCACGACCATCTGTCCCCCCAGGGAACGCTGCTCGAAGTAGTGGAGGGCCAGGGCGCCACCCTTGCCGTGGTAGAGCTCGAGGACAAAGTGCTGCTCGGTATCGACCGCTTGTGGCAGGGTTCGAACAAGAAGAACCAGCAAACCTTCGCCGGCCACCTACCCATGCTCCTTCTCGACGGCACCGGCGACGCGATCGATGTGCTCGTCGTGGGCATGGGCACGGGCCAGGCCGCCGGGCGCTTCCTGTTGTGGGATGTCGGCCGGCTCGATTGCCTGGATGTGGAAGCGGCCGTCTTTGATCTGGCCCGCAGGTACTTTGGCGCCACCTGGCTAGACGACCCTCGGGTGCGCGCCCTGGTGGAAGACGGCCGGGACTATATTCGCCACGGCGCAGCTCGCTACGATGTAATCGGCATCGAAGTGGGCCAGCTCTTTCGTCCGGGTATCATTTCTTTCTATAGCAAAGACTTTTACCAACGCGTCAGACAGCGGTTGAAGCCTGGCGGTCTGGTGACGCAATTCGTGCCGGTAAGGATGCTTTCCACAACGCAGGTGACGGATATTGTCGCCACCTTCATCAGCGTCTTTCCGCAGAGCCAGCTATGGTTCAACGGGGCAGAATTTGTCCTGCTTGGCCGCCGCGCGGATCATTTTGGAATCGATATCCCAGCCCTTGAAGAGAAGTTGAGAAGAGCTGAAATTCGCCGCGATTTGCATTACCAGCACCCGCTGAGTGCGGCTACGGGGTGGCTCAACCAGTCCGACAGTGTGCTGGGCAGTTTCTTAGCTTCTTCTGAGGATCTAAACATCCTGGCCCGCAGTGGGCGGATTCTCGAGGACGACGTGCCTAGATTCGACTACGAACTCAATCCGCGGCAGGATCTCGAGGTGCAAACGGTGGGCGCCTTTCTCGAGATCGAAAAACCCTTGAGCAAGGTGGTAACCGCAGCGCTCGAAGGCAAGCGCATGACGTTCATCGAACAGCTGCGCAAACAAAACCTCTACGCCCTGGCAAACCTGATCGTCGACCGCGGCAGCAAAGCCTTCCAGGCAGGTCAAATGGAAGAGGCCGAACGGATTGCGCGAGAGGTGCTGGCCGAGGTCCCGGCTCATACAGGGGCTCTCTGGCTCCTCGAAAGGACAAAGGGGCGCGCGGGCAAAGGCAGATTTCGATGAATGCGGATGGAGGAGACCGGCATGACTAATAGGCGCATGCGGGAGTTGCACAGGTATTTGACGCTCTGGTCCGCCTTAAAACGGCTAGGGATACTGTTGGTGGGTCTGGCGGTTGGCATCGGTTGTGGACGGGAGACCGAGGTAATAAAGAAGACTCAACCGCACACAGGCAAGCTCGAGGAATACGAAATATATAGAGATGAAATAAATAACAAACCCATAAAACACGGATATTATAAGAGTTTCCATGAAGACGGGACGTATATGGAAGTGGGCCAGTTTGAGCAAGGCGAAATGGTCGGAAGATGGGTTTCCTTCGACGCGAACGGCCAGCTGAGATTTGCGGCAAACTACAAGAGCGGAAAAAGAGAAGGGAAGTCGTTGGAATACGACAAAAATAGAAAGCTGGTGAAAACAGAAGTCTACGAAAATGGCGTACTGGTCGAGTAAATACGCAATACTACTAGTGGGGTTGGCGATTGGCGTTGGATGTGGGGAGAAAATTGAACTAGTCGAAGAAATCGACTCCGCTACGGGAAATCTGCTTGTAGAGTACGAAGTATACAGAGATGAGCAAACAAATAAACCGATAAGGCACGGCTATTATAAGAAATACTATGAGGATTTGACCTATAAAGAAGTAGGAGTGTATAAAGATGGGAAGACAGAAGGAAAATGGATCTGGTATAATGAGCATGGCCGGATAGGGCGAGAGGGAAATTACGAGAGCGGGAAAGCAGTAGGCAAGTTCGTTTCCTATTATGAAAATGGCCAGATAAAGAGGCAGGGGAAATATGCGGCCGGTAAAAGGGAGGGGCAGTGGAGCTGGTATGATGCGGGCGGCCATTTAGTTGGGACAGGCATGTATCGCGCCGACAGAGCGTGGGCCGGGACCTTTGTAGCCCATCACGAAAATGGACAGATCAGGCGAGTAGGCACCTTTGAGGACGGCAAAGCGGCGGGCAAATTCGTTTCCTATTACGAGCATGGCCAGCTAGAGCGAGAGGGAAATTATGTGGCCGGAAAGAGGCAGGGAAGGTGGGTCTGGTATCGCCAGAGTGGACGATTGGGCGGCAAAGAAAATTACGCCGCCGGGAAAAAGGAGGGGAAGTGGAGCTGGTATGATGCGGGCGGCCATTTAGTTGGCGCCGGCATGTATCGCGCCGACAGAGCGTGGGCCGGGACCTTTGTAGCCCATCACGAAAATGGACAGATCAGGCGAGTGGACACCTTTGAGGACGGCAAAGCGGCGGGCAAATTCGTTTCCTACTATGAGCATGGCCAGCTAGAGCGAGAGGGAAATTATGTGGCCGGAAAGAGGCAAGGAAGGTGGGTCTGGTATCGCCAGAGTGGACGATTGGGCGGCAAAGAAAATTACGCCGCCGGCAAAGCGGCCGGCACTTTCACGACATATTATGAAAGTGGCCAGATAGAGAGCGAGGGAAACTACAAAGAAGGCAAAGTGGACGGGAAATGGATTGAATATTACGAGAATGGACAGATATGGTTTGAAGAAAGTTACAAGGACGGAGAAAGAGATGGGAAGGGGGTCTATTATAATAAAAAGGGAAATATTATTGGGGAGGGCATGTATCGAGCAGGTAAAGCGTGGGCCGGGACTTTTCTTTCTTACCTGAGCGGCCAGATCAAGAGAGTAGAAAGCTATAAGGGCGGAAAAAGAGACGGAAAGTGGGTCTGGTATTACGACAATGGCGTGGTAGAAAGAGAGGGAAACTTCAGGGCGGGCAATAAGGAAGGGGTCTTTGCCGCGTATTACGAGAGTGGCAGGATGGGGGCTGAAGGCAGTTACAAGGATGGCAAGAGGGACGGGAAATGGTCGTGGTATTACGAGAATGGAAAGGTAAAAAGCGAAGGACTTTTCTCGGTGGGAGATGGAAAGATCGTTCGCTATGACGAATATGGAAATGTAGAAGAGATATGGATGTACGAAAACGACGAGAATATTAGAAAGGTAGATTGTGGAAAGAGGCCCTCCGAATGCGAAGAGTTGAGTAGCAGGCAATAATAGACGCGACATGTATAGAGTCTGTATTCCGCTGTCGTGGCAACAACATTTGGAACTGTCTGATAGGTCGAGTGTGGCAAGTATAAATAAAGTGAAATGGAGATGGTTCATACTCCTCCTGATCAGTGGTTGTATCTCCGAGCCCGATAAGCGTTTATCTTCAGCTTTCCAAAGCCCTAGAGAAGTTCATAACGAGGAAGGGTTAGAGATACAATTTTCCGATGTGACCGAGGAAGCCGGCCTCGACTTTACGCTCGTATCGGGTAGCCCCGAGCAGCGCTATATTCTGGAGGCCATGGCGGGCGGCGTCGCCTTTGTGGACTACGACGCCGATGGTTACCTGGACGTATTTATGGTCAACGGCACCCGCATAGGGGACCCCCCCCAAGAAGCCTTCAACCGGCTCTACCGCAATAGCGCAGCGCCGGGAATTGCCGGTGCAGAGAAAAGGGTATTCCGGGAAGTAAGCAGAGAGGCGGGCTTGAAACGGTCGGGTTGGGGCATGGGCTGTGCGGCAGGCGATTACGACAACGACGGTGATGTAGATCTCTACATCACCTACTGGGGCCCCAACGCGCTCTATCGCAACGACGGGAACGGCCGTTTCGCGGAGGTCACTCAGGAGGCGAGGGTGGGAGACGAACGCTGGGGTTCCAGTGCGGCCTTCGGGGATGTGGATGGGGACGGTTGGCTGGATCTCTACGTGGCCAATTATCTGTACTTCGATCTGGCAGAGCCCCCCAATGGAGGAGAGCTGTGCACCGGCTTCAAGGGACGGCAGGTCTTCTGCGGGCCCCAGGGACTGGATCCGCAGGCTGACGTGCTCTACCGCAATGAAGGAGACGGCGGCTTTACCGATGTGAGTCGGATGACGGGAATAAGCCGGCACCGCTACCCCGGTCTGGGCGTGGTCTTTGGCGATTACGACGGCGACGGAGACCAGGATATCTACGTGGCCAACGATCTGGAACCCAATCTGCTCTACCGCAACGACGGTCACTGGCATTTGAGCGAAAGGGGGGTTCCCGCGGGGGTAGCCTACAGCGAGGAGGGACGGGCCCAGGCCAGCATGGGTGTGGACTTTGGCGATTACGACAACGACGGCGATCTAGACCTGTTCGCGACCAATTTTTCGGACGACGTGAATACTCTCTACCAGAATCGGGGCGATGGTTCGTTTGTCGATGTCACCTATGGGGTTGGTCTGGGGGACGAGGCGCGACCCTACCTGGGCTGGAGTACGGCCTTCTTTGACGCCGATAACGACGGTTGGCTGGACTTGTTCGTGGCCAATGGCCACCTCTACCCGCAACTGGAAGATTCCCCGCTGGGATTGCGTTATGCACAGCGCAATCTGTTCTACTGGAACGAGGGCGGGATATTCCGCCGGGCCGGAATCGAGCCGGGGTCCGGCCTGGAGGTGGAGAAAGTGAGCCGAAGCACAGCGTTTGGCGATTATGACAACGACGGCGATGTGGATCTGCTGGTGATGAATCTGAATGACACGCCCACACTGCTGCGCAACGACGGCGGCAACCGGCACAATTGGCTGGGGTTAGAATTAATAGAGGGCGACCACAACCGGCACGCTATAGGGGCTCGGGTGCGGGTGTGGGCCGGAGATCTGCAGCAGGTGCGAGAGGTGCGGCAGGGATATGGTTTCCAATCTCAACACGACCCGCGCCTGATCTTTGGCCTGGGGGCGCGCCAGCGGGTGGAGCGAGTGGAGATTCACTGGCCTTCGGGGCATCGACAAGTACTGGAGGACCCGCCCCTGCAGCGCTACCTTATAGTACGGCAAGGCATCGATGAAGTGCTGAGCGGCGAGATCCAGTAAAGTTTCTTAGATCACACTATCATCGGGGACACCGATCATGACGCTGAAGCGAATAATATTTCTTTTTTGCTTTGTAGCAGCTATTTTTTCGGCATGTGGCACTGCGGAGCGCAGGCAAGAGGGCTCGCAGTCAGATCAGAGACAAACACAGCCGCAGGTAGACCGGGCGCAAGCGTCGCCGCAAAATGAATCTCTGATTCTCGGCAGTATCGATTTTCCCACTTCCGCTGCGCCTGCAGCTCAGAAGGAATTTGAAGTGGGCATACTAGCGCTGCACAGCTTCTGGTACGAGCAGGCACGCGACCACTTCCGCAAGGCATGGGAACTGGATCCCGGCTTCGCCATGGCCTATTGGGGCGAGGCGATGACGCACGATGCCCCGCTCCAGGGCCCCCGGGGCGTGCAGGACGCCAAAGCGGGCCAGGCGGTCCTCAGCCGCATCGATCAGTTGCAGGCGCGAGGAGAGCTGCAATGGACCGCGCGGGAACGAGGTTTTATCGACGCACTGCGGCCGCTCTACCGCGACAGGGGTAGTCCAAAAGGGCGCAGAGCTTTTGCCGAGGCGATGGAACAGCTTGCCGTGCGCTATCCAGACGATGACGAGGTCGTCGTCTTCGCCGCGCTAGCGCGCATGAGCGCCGCCCGCGTTGAGAGGGGATTCACCTGGGACAATGCGGCGTTTGTGGAACCGCTCGCCGCTATTCTGGAGGAGGTCTACCGGCGCCAGCCGGAGCATCCCGGCGTGGTGCATTATCTCATCCATCTGTACGACTCGCGCACCTTCGCCTCCCGGGGCGTCGATCTGGCCCGCGTCTACGCCCGCATTGCGCCGGCATCGTCGCACGCGCTGCACATGCCAAGCCATATTTTTCGCTGGCTCGGCATGTGGGCGGAGATGGCCGCTTCGAACGAAGATTCCTACGCAGCGACGGTGCAGTGGCAAAAGCGCACGGGGCGACCGCTGCACAAGCGCGACATCCACGCGCTCGACTGGTTGCTGGACGCCTATCTGGAACTCGGCCGTTTGCAGGACGCCCGCGGTCTGCTCGACGAACTCGACGCGCTGGCGGTCGAAGCCCGCAGGCGGGGCGAGAAATTGGATCTCATTCCCTATAACGCCATCATGTTCAAGAGCAGATACCAGAGAGCCGCGCTGGCGATGGGCCGCACCGACGTGCGGCTGCCGGTCGACGAGCCGGTCGATGTGGCCTCGATGCCGCCGGGCGGGGGCGTGCGCTTTATCGGCTATCGCGCCGCAGTGGCGGGGCAGGACTCGCTGTTGCGCGTCGCCGTCCAGCGAGTCCTGGCTTACTCGCATATGCCAGCCCTGGCGAGATTTAAAAATTATCTCCAGGCGGTGGCCCACTACCTCGATGCGGTCCACGCCCGGGGGCGCGGAGATAGCGCCGCCGCGCTGGAGGCGGCGCGCCAGGCCATGGAAGGGGAGCGCAGGGAAAAAACTCCTCCCGACATTCTGGGAACTGAATTGTATGCCGAACTGCTCCTCGAACAGGGAGATGCCCAAACGGCCCACCAATTGTTCGCCCGGCTCCTGGAGATGCGGCCACTGGACTCGCAATATGTGCTCGGTCTGGCGCGCGCCACAGCGGCGCTTGGCAGGGGGCAAGAGGCCGTGCGTCGTTATCGAGAACTCCTCGGTATCTGGAAAGATGCCGACACCGATCTGCCGGCCCTCAAAGAGGCGCGAGATTATGTCCAGCAGTATGGAGGTTGATAGGTGGTGGGTGCGCGACATATTATTGTTCTTTATTAGCGGAAAGAGGAAGATGCGCTTGGAGGTGCTGGAGGCCGTGACCGAAGCGATGGCGAAATAGATTGGATTGCGCTAATAGCAAAGGATAGTCGATGAAAGAATTGACGCGCAGAGCGTTTATCAAAAGTACACTTGGGGCGGGCGGCATGCTGGCTATGGGCATTTCATGCGCCCGTCCAGAAAGTGCCCCCGATCCCTTTGGCGGCGGCGAATTGCTGGGGAGTGTGAGCTTCCTCGACGGCAAAGAGCCGCTGCAAATGGGCGATGGACTAGACGCGCGTTTCCACACCGACCTGGCTACACTCGGGTCCGCCACCCTGATCACCCCCAATGAGCACTTCTTTGTACGCACGCGCTGCTCCGATCTGATCGATTTTGACAAGTCGTGGAAGATCGCGGTCGGCGGACTGGTCGAACGACCGGTTGAACTCGACCTGGACGAGTTGAAACCCTCAATAAAACCCATGGGGGCCGTGCTGCTGGAATGCGCCGGCAATCAGCGCCGCCCCTTCGGTCTCATGAGCGCAGCCAGGTGGTCGGGCATTCCCCTGGCGACGGTGCTGCAGCGCTTGAGCATCAAACCCGAGGCGACCCGCGTCCTGGTCTCGGGTTTTGACGAGTACTCCATCAAACCGCACTCTTCGATCCCGGGGGCGAGCTGGGTTTTCTCCTTTGCGGACATCGAGAAATACGGGGCTTTTCTGGCCACCGAGATGAACGGCGAAGCGCTGTCTAGGGATCACGGTTTCCCGCTGCGCCTGGTCGTGCCCCGGTGGTTCAGTTGCGTCGACATCAAATGGGTAAATAAAATCGTCCTAGTCGACGATAGCCAAAAGGCGACCGGTCAGATGCTGGAATTCGCCAGTCGCATCAACCAGCAGGGCACTCCCAGGCTCGCCAGCGACTTTGATCCCGCCCTGATCGACCAGGCGGCGCTCCCCGTCCGCATTGAAAAATGGCGCGTCTCCGACCAACTCGTCTACCGGGTGGTCGGTCTGCTGTGGGGCGGCGAGCGCGCGAGCGACAAATTGATGATCCGCTTTGGCCGGGACGAAGATCCGGTTCCGCTCAATATGCCCTACGTGCAGGAGAGCAACAACACCTGGACGCTGTGGTCGCATGCGTGGAAACCTGCCAGGATGGGTTTCTACGATATTACCATGCATATCGATGACGCCAGTATCAGGACCTGGCGACTCGATCGGGGGTTGCACCGGCGGCGGATCTATATCAAACAGGTATAATTTCTATTATCTACATCGTGCGGATGTCAAACGAGAATGGGCAGACGGGATGCCGTCGCCGGAGAATAATATGACAATTGAAAGACCGCGCAGTCTCGTGAGAGAAACGCCGGTGGGAAGAGGGACGCCGCTACTGGTCGCCGCGCCCCGATCATCCCATGGTCGGGCAGCAGCCGGGCGCATCGAGCGGGCACTGCGCCAGTTGGGCGGGCAGGCCGAACTAGCAGCGGACCCGGTAGGCGACGTTTTGGGACGCGCCGACGGTCCGGTGATCGTCGTCGGCAATCTGGCCGACAGCCGCTGTGTGCGGCAGCTCTACTTCCAGTTTATGTGTGCGACCGATCTGTGGTATCCGGGACCGGGTGGGTACGAATTGAGGACCTTGTGCAATCCTTTCGGCACCGGACACAACGTCATTCTGCTCGGCTATAGCGATGCGGTGGGTGCGCAGGCGGGGACAGATGAATTGCTCTCGCGCCTGGACGATCCGATCCCTCACTTGGCGGTCTTGCAGGTGACGCGGCTGCCGCTTGCAGAGGAAGATGCCGAGCGCTTGCGCTGCGAGCCGCTGCCGCAGGCGGCCTGGGAAATTGCCAATATCATCCTGGGAGACAGCAAGGGGTATCTGTATTATCTGACCGGGGATCCCGAATTGGGGGAAGAGTATCGGCGCGCCTGGCGCGCGATCATCGAGAGCGGCTACAAAAAGACAGAGCAGATTGTGCAGGCCCATCTCTACAGCCTGAATCGCTTGCAATCCTGGCTCCTGGTCGAGCATATGGATCTCTTCGACGCGGCCGAGCAGCTCGAAATCACCCGCTTCATCTACGGTTGGGCGCAGAGCGACGAGGGTCTGCACCACGTGATGCAAGGACCGCGGGTACAGGGGCCGCACAATCCGCGCCAGAACCACGAACTCATTCCGGCCCTAGCTCTGGCGTATGCGGCCGACTATTTTGGCACCCATTTTCCGGGGCTTCCCGGTCCCGAGCAATGGCTGGAGGCCGCAGTGCGCGCCTTTGGGCCGTACGGAGCGTCGTGGAAACCGTTGTGCGACGGGCTGTGCCACGGCTGGTTTCTGTCGCAGCCCATCATGCTGGAGTACGCGCTGCGCGATCCGCAACATCGCTACTTTGAGCAAGGGGGCGCTAGACGGGCCGCCGAGTGCGCCATGGCGGTAGTGAACAATGCGGGGTGGATGCCAACGGCCGGAGACGGCGACCTGACGCGACAGTTCCCCGGACCCAGCCTCAGGGTTGCAGCTGCCTATTTCGACGACGGCCGTTACCGTTTTGCGCACGACCTCGCGCCGCCCGAGCGCCGCCTCGCCTGGTTGCTCATGCCGCCCAGGGCGTTCGACGCCGGGGTAGAGGCGCGGGTCCCGGAAGACATGGTGGGGGTGACTGTGGTGCCGGTGGACCCGCTGGTGTACCATGTTTGGGAACGCGATGCCGGACAGGCACCCGGAGTGGTGACAACGCCGCCTGCCGCGCCCATCGAGCAGTGTTTCGACAAGCTGGCCGTGCGTACGGGCTGGAAATTGGAGGACGATTATTTGCTGATCGACGGGCTGGGGGGTGGAAGCCATTCCTACGATGACGCCGCGGGGGTGCTGGATTACGCCCGCCTGGGGCTGTCGCTGATCGTGCAGGAAGATAGCATTGTGCACTCGGCGCCGGAGCACCATTCGGTGGTGACCATCGTGCGCAATGGAGAGTCCGGCGAGATTCCGGGTTTTGCGATCCTCGAAGCAAAATCGACGGACAGCGACGGCAAGGTCTATCTGCGCATCCGTCTGTCTGACTACGCCGGGGCGGATTGGGTGCGCGAGGTCCATTTGCATCCCGGTAGCTGCGTTATTTTTAACGATACGGTAATCGCCCGTGAGGCGGGCAATTTTGCCATCGAAACCCGATTTCGCACCCCCGCCCGCTTGGTGCTGAATGGCCGCGAGGCGCAATGCAAACGCCAGAGCCCGTGTGTGGGAGAGGTGGTGTTTCGCATCGAAAGTTCGTGCGCGGCGGCGCAACTCGCCGTCGTCGAAGATCCCATTTACCTGCGTTACAAGAAAGAATTGGAGCGCCAATTGTGGATGCAACGTTATCATACCGACGACGTAGTGCTGACATCATTGGTGGCGCGCCAAGCCGTACATCTGGAGGCCGGGCAGGGGGTGCGCCTGACCCATCTGGCCCAGGTCTGTGGCCCCGGAGAAACGCCGGTGCGCCTGCTAGAGATGGTGGACGGAGTGAGCATTTCCACAGGCGCAACTGCGCAGCGTCTGGAGACGGTGGCCGTGCGGCGGCCGGCAGCGCAAAAAGCAGCCGCTGCAACGGGGAAAACAAAACCCGTTCGGGTATTGGACGCGGGCAGTTCGATTGGCGCGCTCTGGCGGCTGGACGACGGATCTCTGGTCGCGGGCACAGAGGACGGACAAGTATTTTTTTTGGACGCCGAGGGCAGGGTGGTGCGCTCGGTTGATCTGGCCGGTCCGGTCTACGATATCGGCGCGGCACCGGGAGCGCAAACGATTCTGGGCGTGGGGCACGGCGCCAGCAGTCTCACCGCTTTTGATGTTGGGGGAGAACAGATCTGGTCGGTCGATATTGTGCGCGAGCCGTGTCCGTGGCCCTGGTGGGAACTGCCGACGCCAGCGCCGGTGCAGGTGGCGGGAGGGATGGACGAAGGAAATCCATTTTTTGCTGTGGGGTGCGGGGATATCCAGATCCGCTGTTTTAATGGCGCGGGTGAAGAGCGCTGGCGTCGGCGTTACAACGAGGGGGTGCCCGGGCGGGTCTGCGTCGGCGATATCGATGGGTCGGGCAGAGACCGAATCGTGGTTGGCGGCGAGGTGCTCAGCGATACTTCGACCTGTCGCATCCTCGACCCGGATGGCAATTTTCTAGCCCAGCTAAGTGTGGAGGGGTGGACGAGCATGTTGACGGCACTGGCACTAGGACATGTCGGGGATCGGCGTTTTATTGGCTGTGGAGCCAATCGGGGCAAAAATTGGCATCTGTTCGAGCTAGAGCGGCAAAGTTCGTCGGTGGATACTGCGGCGACTTGGACGCGGCGGTGGATGAAACGGTTGGGCGGGCAGGTGACGGGTACGCGGATTATTGCATCCGGGGGTGGACTTGTCCTGGCCGCGACCAGCCAGGGGTTTTTGCTCTGTTGCAATCTACAAGGGGACGTGCTCTGGCATAGACTTTTCGCCCGGGGCATTGAGCAGCTGATGGCGCTGGGGGACGAGACACTCATATGCGACAATGGAGGAGATTTTTGGACGGTGAATCCGGCGGGGGATATAGGCACCTCAGTGCATCTGCCCGCACCCTGTTCCATTGTGCGGGCAGATGATAAAGCAGTGCATTTCGTCTGCGATCGGGAGATCTGGCGCCTCTAATACCTTAACTTCATCGACTGCATCATTCTGCGCAGACGGGTCGAGACAGGATATGTTACGCATGTTGCGATACGTGATTTTGGTTGCCGGCTTATTGTTTGGGTCGGGGATGTGCGCGCTGATTTACCAGATGGTCTGGCTGCGCGAATTCCGCTTTGTTTTTGGGGCCTCGACGCTGGCCTCGGCGGCGGTGCTATCGGTCTTTCTGGGAGGGCTCGGCGCGGGCGGGTTCTGGTTCGGGCGGCGCGTCGACCGCCATCCGCGGCCCCTGGCACTATACGCCTACCTGGAACTGCTCATTGCAGCCTCTGCCGCCCTCACTCCGTTGCTGGTATGGCTAGCGCGCGAGTTCTACGTGGCACTGGGCGGCGTTCTGGTTTTGGGGCCGGTCGTGGCAACCCTGGTGCGGTTGGCGCTGACCGCCTGTGTGCTGGCGCTTCCAACTTTTCTCATGGGTGGAACGCTGCCCGCCGCAGCTAAGGCTGTCAGTCGCGATGAAGATGTCGGGCGGCGCCGGGTCGCCATACTGTACGGGATCAATACGCTCGGAGCGGTGAGCGGGGCGCTGCTGGCCACTTTCGCGCTGCTGGAGCACCTGGGCGCAGGTGCGACCTTGTGGACCGCCTGTGCGCTAAACGCCGTCGTCGGCATCTGTGCCCTCTGGGTTGCGCGCTCCTATCCGGCGGTTTTTGACAGGCGCATAGACGATGGACAGGTGTCCGTTGCGCAAAATGCGGCCAGCGAGGGGCAAAGACCCGAGTATGTGCGGGTGCTGACCTTTGCCACCGCCGCGGTGGCAGGGTTGGCTTTTCTGCTCATGGAACTGGTCTGGTACCGGATGCTGGCGCCGCTGCTGGGGGGCACTACCTATACCTTCGGCCTCATTCTGGCCGCGGGGTTGCTGGGCATCGGTCTGGGAGGAAGCGCCTACGCGTTCTGGGGACAAAAGCGGACCCCCGCGTTGTCCGGCCTGGCGCTGACATGCGCCCTGGAAGCGCTGTGCATTGCAATTCCCTTCGCGCTGGGCGATCAGCTAGCTGTGACGGCGGCTGGTCTGCGCCAGTGGAGTGCGCTGGGTTTTGGCGGGTTGGTGCTCTCCTGGTCCGTGGTGGTAGGCATCGTGGTTTTTCCCGCGGCTGTGGTCGCGGGGTACCAGTTCCCGCTCATCATTGCGCTGCTGGGACCTGGGGCGCGCCAACTCGGTCTCGACGTGGGGTGGACCTATGCTTGGAATACGCTGGGTGCCATTGTCGGCGCCTTGCTCGGGGGATTCGTCTTGCTGCCGTGGCTTTCCGCCCCAGGAGCGTGGCAGCTGGTGGTGCTGCTGCTGGCGGCTCTGGGGGGCGGTATTGCTGCGTTTTCGTGGACGAGAGGCGGGCCGATCGAGCCAGGACGGGGAGTGGAAAGTAAGGACAGAGAAGAGGGTGTCTGGGCCGGATTGCGGCCGGTTTCGGCCATCGTTTTGGCCTCGATTGCCGCGGCTTCATTGTTGGCGACCGGCCCCACGGCGGCGTGGCGGCACAGTCCGATCGGCGCTGGGCTGCAAGTGCTGTCCGGGCTGAGCGACAACAGGATACAGGGTTGGATGCAAGGGCGGCGACGCGCCGTGCGCTGGGAGCGGGAAGGCATCGAAAGCTCGGTGGCCGTGCGCGTCGCCGACCGTGGTCCGGTGCTCTTTTTGAACGGCAAGAGCGAAGGGTCTGCGATAGGCGACGCCTCCACCCAGATCATGAGCGGGATGATCGGAGCGATTCTGCATCCGGGTCCGCGCAATGCTCTGGTCATCGGACTGGGGACCGGGTCCACGGCTGGCTGGCTGGCCGAGATCGAAACGGTGGAGCGCGTCGATGTGGTGGAGTTGGAGGCGGCTGTCGTCGAAGCGGCCAAGGCCTTCGGTCCGGTCAATATGGGGGCCGTCGACCATGCCAAAATTCGCACTATAGTCGGCGATGGTCGGGAGGTAGTCTTGACCGCCCGACAGTCCTACGATCTCATCTTCTCCGAGCCTTCCAATCCCTACCGGGCGGGTGTCTCCAGCCTCTATACACGAGAATTCTACGAGGGGGTCGCCCCCCTACTAGGCAAGGGTGGGTTGTTCTTGCAGTGGGTGCAAATGTACGAGGTAGATGAGCAAACTATCCGGACCATCTACGCTACCTTAGGTTCGGTTTTTGCACACGTGGAAACCTGGCAGACCCAGCGAGGTGATTTGCTACTGCTGTCTTCTGCCGAACCGGTGTCGTACGACATTCCTATACTGCGCAAGCGGATCGGACAGCAACCCTACCGCAGTGCACTGGCCGCGGTCTGGCGCACGACGGATCTTGAGGGATTCCTGGCCCACTATGTGGCCGGCCCCGGAGTAGGGCGCGATTTGGCCCGCGGCCAGGAGCTAAATACAGACGATCGCACCCTGGTAGAGTACGCCTTCGCCCGCCATCTGGGACTCGGCAAGCATTTTGATATTGAGATAGTTGAAAGGCTGGCGCGCAGCAAAGGAGAAGATCGGCCCCGCACCACGGGCGGGATAGTGGACTGGGAACAGGTCACAGATCGACGCGTCGCTTTTCTGATCAGCGAGGGGGAACAAATTCGCCCAGACAGGTACCCGGATCTGACGCCGCACCAGCAATATCGCCAGCGGGCGCTGAGCGCCTGGTGGCAGTCGAGGTCGGCCGCTGGATTGGCGTGGTGGCAAAGACAGCCGCGCCCTCCCCAAGGGCTGCTCGAATTGTCGGCTGTGACCTATATGATGGCGATCAATCAGCACCAAGAAACCATGCAGTACCTAGATCAGTTACGCCTCCTCCAACCCGTTGAAGCGGATGTAATACTGGCCATTCTGCAAAGCCGCCAGGGACAGATGCAGGACGCGATCGCAGCACTGGAGTCCGCTTTTGCGGGGTACCGCAACGATCCCTGGGCCTGGCCCGCACTCATGACACGCGCCCTGGCGCTGGCCATAGACCTCGGCGGTCGGGATGCGGTCTATGCAGAGCGATTGTACGCAGCGCTGCGTGCTCCTTTTGTCATGGATTACGCCAGGGAGACACGGCTGAACGCCCTCTTGAACTTGGGATACAAGCTCAACTTTCCGCAAAACTGCATAGAGGTTCTCGAAGAGCTGGAACCGCATGTGCCCTGGAAGCGCGATGTGCTCAAAGCCCGCGTCGAGTGTTACCAGGCCGGAGCACATCCATACCTCGAAAGGGCACAGCGCGATCTCGACAAATATCTCGCCATGGATAAAGAGGAGCCCGCGTCGGCGCGGGATTTGCCGCGCTAGCCATATGTGCTCAGGTTGAGATAATCAAGGCTTTGCCACCGCCGCGTTTTTATGGCTATTCGACCAGGTGCGGTTTGAGGGCGGCCTCATCAAACTCGATGCCCAGGCCCGGACGGTCGGGGACAACCAGGCAACTGTCTTCAATTTCCAACGGTTGGCGCAGGACGTCGTTGCGCCAGGGGATGCGACTCGGCGCAATGAACTCCTGGATCAGGGGGTTGGGGATGGCCGCCATCACGTGGGCGGCGGCCATGATGCCGACCGGCCCTTTGGTATTGTGTGGGGCGATGACCACCTGGTAGGCCTCGGCCAGGGCGCAGACCTTCTTCATCTCGGTGATGCCGCCGATGTAGACAATGTCGGGCTGGGCTACATCCACAGCCCCGGCGCGGAAATAATCGTTGAAGCGGTGTTTGCTGGTCAGGCGCTCCGAGCCGGCGATCGGGGTCGAAGTCCCCTGCCGGATGCGAGCGTATCCCTCGTGGTCTTCCGGAATAGTCGGTTCTTCAAAGAACAGCAGACGGTAGGGTTCGAGTAGACGGGCGATCTCCAGAGCGGAAGGGGGATCGAAGTAGGCGTGGGGGTCGTCCATGATCTCGATGTCGTCGCCTATGGCCTGGCGCAGCGCAGTATAGCGCTCGTCGATATGACGCAGTTGTTCACGGGTGATTTTGGGGCCTTTTGACTCAAAGATGGATATGCCGGATTTGAGTGCGTTGAAACCTTCCGCCAGAACGCGCTGGGCGTTGTCCACCATGGCCGGGATGTCCCGGCCGCCAAAATGGGAGTAGACCGGTACTTTGGCGCTGCGGGGACCACCCAAAAGGGCGCAAACTGGGGCGTTGAGGGCTTTGCCTTTGATGTCCCACAGGGCCTGGTCGATGCCGCTGATGGCGCTGGTGAACATGATGCCGCCGGTGCGGTAGCCGGTGGCGCCGCCGGCGTAGAGATCGAGGTAAATGGCTTCGCTCTCGAAGGGGTCCCTGCCGATGACGTGTTGCTTGAGGTCGGCGACCATGGCCGCGACCACGGTCTCCTTGCGGGAGTAAGTGGCTTCGCCGATGCCGCTGAGGCCTTCGTCGGTGTGCACGTGGACATGGGTCCATTTGCGGCCGCAGTCGGACTGGACCAATTGGACGGTGATATCTGTGATTTTCATGTTGTTCTCCTCTGATAGGTGAACCAGTGCGTGGAGAAAGATAGCAAACATTGCAGAGTCTGTCCGAGTTAAGAAACGCTTTCACCCGATTTGCGGCAAATTCGGGTGGACTTAGAGGCCTGACTTTGGCTATTTTTACTGAAGTATGGCATAATTATTCCCGCAACAAACTCTTACAGAGAAAGGCACCCACATGAAAATCACTGCCATCAAAACCTTTATGGGGCTCTTTAGCGGTCGCAACCGCGCCCTGATCAAAGTTGAGACCGACGAAGGCATCTACGGCTGGGGCGAAGCCTATTCGATCGGTCCCGAACTTTCGATAAAACCCATCGCCGATTATATATTCGAAATGATCAAAGGCGAAGATCCCCGTCGCATCGAATACATCATGCTCAAACTCACCCAGCAGTTCCGCTTTCCCCCCGGTGGCACCGGCCTGGCCGTGAGTTCGGCGGTCGACCACGCCCTGTGGGATATCTCCGGCAAGGCCGCTGGCCTGCCCGTGTACATGCTATTGGGCGGCGCTTGCCGCGACCGCATCCGCGTCTACCAGGGCGCCGGCGGGCGCGACGGCAAGGAGGCGGCCGCCAACGCCCAACGCTTGCACGAGGAGTGGGGTTTCACGGCGTTCAAGACCAGCCCTTTCCTGCTCAACCCGGACGTCGACCGCTGGGGCCGAATTTGCTCGGAGGCGGCCAAATACTTCGAAGAAATTCGCCAGCATACGCCCGATAATTTTGAATTCGCCTTCGACCCCCATGCTAAAATTTTTGAGCCCGTCCGCGCCCTGCAGCTGGCCAATGCGCTGGCGCCCTACGACCCTTACTTCTACGAAGAGCCCCTGCGCCCCGAGTACACCCCCGCCTGGGCCAAACTGCGCCAGCAGATGCAGATCCCTTTGGCCACCGGCGAGTGCCTCTACACCCGTTGGGAGTTTTTGGACCTGCTGGCGGCCCAGGCCGTCGACATCATTCAGCCGGATGTGTGCGTCTGCGGCGGCCTGCTCGAAATGCGCAAAATTGCCGCCATCGCCGAAGCCCACTACGTCAGCGTGGCGCCGCACAACCCCATGGGGCCGGTGGCCACCGCGGTCAACGTGCACTTTGCCGCCGCCACCCCCAACTTCAAGATCTTGGAATACATCTTGCCCTTGAACAACGAGTGGAAAAACTGGGTGGACGATCCCTACCTGCCCAAAGACGGGTATCTCGAATTGCGCGACCGACCGGGCTTAGGCATCGATGTAAACGAAGAAGCCCTAGGCCAAGACGAGTATGTCCACTGGCAGCGCACCTGCCCGGTCCGACCGGACGGATCGACCGGCTACATTTAAGGAGAAAAGCCATGAAAATTACAGCCATTCAGAACATCCCCATCGAAGTGCCTTATTACGAACGCCTGGGCCCCCACATGCAGCGCGTCCGGAAGACGCCGAAATATCCGACCATTCGCACCCACATCTACATCGTCGAGACCGACGCAGGACTGACCGGCTACGGCGAGGGGCCGAACCTGGGCGACAGGGTCGAAGCTTATATCGGGCACCATCCAGTGGAATACCTCATGGACGACCGGGCCGGGGGGGTGCAGATCGCCTGTTACGACCTGGTGGGCAAGTTTCTCGGCGCGCCGGCCCACCGACTCTACGGCCCCCAGGTGCGCAGCGAGGTGCTCATGTGCTACTGGACCCACTGTTTTGTTCCCGAGATGATGGCGGCCGAGGCGCAACTGGCGTATGAGAACGGTTTTCGCGTGCACAAACTCAAGGCCCGTCCCTGGGAAAACACCGTGGAACAGGTCGCCGCCATGGGGCAAGGTATGCCGTCCGACTATCGCATTGTGGTAGACCCCAACGGTTCCTATGGCCGACCCACCGAAGCCCTGCGCAAAATCCGCGAGTTGGAAGCCTATCCCCATGTTTGGGCCATAGAGGAACCGATCTCCTGGGACCAAATCGATGGCTATAAATTTCTCAAGAGTCACAGCGATTTTCCCATCGCCCTGCACGCCGACATCCCGTCCGTACTCACCGCCGTACGCCAAGGGCTGTGCGACTATTTCGTCTCGGAGTTCCACTATTCGGCCAAATTGGTGCAGGACTGCGGCGTGGCGCGGGCCGGTGAGAACAAGGAGTTTTGGGTGGAGAACGGCCTGTGGACGGGCATCTCGCACGCCTTTCAACTGCACCAGGCGGCGGCCATTGCCAACATTTACCTGCTGATCACCCTCTCGGTGTTGGCGGTAGACGACATGATTGTCGAACCCATGATCGTCAAAGACGGCCATATGGCCGTGCCAGAAGGCCCCGGACTGGGCGTCACCCTAGACATGGATGCTTTAGAGAAATACCGCATTGCATGAATGATCCACGGTATTTTTTGCAAATCTCATTACGGAAAATCAATTATGAAACTCCGTAATGGATGGCCAGTTCGATATCGGTCAGGACCATGTCGCACGCCATCTTTTCGTTGCGCTGGTCCAAAATCACTTTCACCTTTTGAGTTCCCGAAAGTAGCTGATCGGGGCGCAGCAGATAACACTGCCACACGGCATCGCTTACCCGCGCATACGACGGCGGCGCAGCCGGAATATAGCGAATTTCAGGGTTGGACAATAAATCGTCGCCATTCCAAACGACCCTCACGACGTCGCCGGCGACCCACTCTTGCAAGCGCAGACGCAGTTCAATTCGGTCCGGCCTGTCGGTTTGCACGTCGTTTGCGACCTGGATGGTGACGGTGGGACCATCTCCGGTGCGTGTGGGCTTCAAGCGGACCGGTACTTCACCCAGCAAGCGATCGAACCGGTAGGCGCCACGCCACGGTCCTTGGCGAACCACCACCCGATGGGTGGCGGCGTAGGTCCTATCTTTCTTGCGCAGGGTTTCTGGCGATCCGATGGTGGTGAGCAATTCGCGTCTTGCCTGGTGATCCGCGTACCAGTTGAACAAATAAATACCGTCTGCCTCCGCCGAATAGTAGTTGCTGACGATCCCGCGGGTGATCGCGTCGTCGATTCTGTACATCTCGGGGACGCTCAAGCGGGGATTGGCAAGCCCACCATCCAAACCGGGGTAGACGACAACATCGGCTTCACAGCACAGGCCGCGAAACGCTTGCACGTCGATGCTCGGATCAGTCATCGCGGCACCGGCTGGTATTAATACGTCCACCAACCCTTCTTCAATCCATACCGGAAGATCGAAGCCGACGTGTCGGCACGTCTCCAAGCTACTGGCAACGCGTGTGGCGACATAGAATGGCCGATCGCGCGATTGTGCGATCTGATCGGCCATTCGTCGCACAGACCGCTGCATGTCAGTCAAGGTGTAGCGCAGCCGGTACGCGTCATCCTGCGGGAGGTGGAACGGGTGTCGCATCCAATCCAGTTCAACGCCATCCCAATCGTAGCGCCGGCACACTTCTTCAATGTAACTGAGGCGATGATTTCGCACTTCAGGTACTTCGAAGTTCCACGACAGGGCGAACCACTCCAAGGTCTGATCTCCAAGTAGCCACTCGGGATGCTGGCGCCGCATCTGAGTGAGTTCGGGATGGCGAAGATCGGGCAGATCTTGCAGCTGAGCGCCGTCAAAATGGTTGTCATTCATGCGAATTGAGGCGTAGACGTGCAGCCCCAATTCTCTGGCGCGCTGAATAAGCGCTTGGTTGGGATCCTCGCCGCGTTCGAGTGCCGTGCACACGTTCTCAGCAAGCCGGTAGCTCGAGGCGCTGTCGTATTTTCGGCCAAGTACCTCTCCTTCCAGTTCTACAACGTCACTGTTCCATCGCGCTGCGTGCGTGGCCACGCACCAAAACAGGGCATCAACCTGGGTGCCTTCGAGTGGGGCGTACACGGTCGAGAGAAACGATTCGGTGGATTGGGGGACCTCGTCCCAACCGAATAAATCGCCGTCCCAATTATAGATAATCTTGTAATTTGGCGGTTTAGGCATGTGATTCTCCCGGCTCTCGATATCAATTGCGTCAAAAATACAAACAGCCTCTGACCTACTCCAGACAACCATAGAAGCCACGGCCGCCGTCGCATTTTCGTGGTTCGTTCCTCGTTCCGACTATCGCACCAGCAATAGTTTGCGCGTCTCTACCTGTGCTCCGGCCTGCAGGCGATACAGGTACACGCCGGAAGCCATAGTCCGCCCCTGGTCGTCGCGGCCATCCCAGCGCACGGCGTACCTGCCGGCTTGGCACCGGCCGTCGACCAGGGTGGACACCTGCTGACCCGTCAGGTTGTAGAGATCCAAGTCGACGTGCCAGTTTTGGGGCAGAGCGAAGCGGATAACAGTACCGCTGTTGAAAGGATTGGGATAATTCTGCTCCAGGACAAAACGGCGCGGCAGAGGCGCGGTCGCTTCTTCTATTGCAGTGGGGATCTGTCCTTCAGTCAATTGCAAGGCGTTGCCGGCGGCAATGTCCAGGTGTCTATCCACCTGGCCATTGGGCCAGCGCACTACGAGTGAATCGGCTCGCGCCGACGAGCCTATGCCAAAATGCGCCGTGCGGCTGCTGTGGGAAAAACCCGCCGCACCGTTTACTTCGCGCATCTGGACCTGGCTGCCGGAGAACATATGGAGGCGTGCACCGATGCCATCTATATTGCTCTGTACACCGCGCAAGTTCACCTGCATCCAGGTGTGCGGACTGCCGCCGTTCTGATACAGGCGGTTGGCGCTGCCCTCGTTGACCACGTAGACGTCGAGATCGCCATCGTTGTCGTTGTCGCCCAGCATGACGCTGAGCGCCTGCGCAGAATCAGCCATACCCAATGCCGGGGCCATATCAACAAACGTTCCATCCCCCTGGTTCATGTAAACTCGGTCGGCGCGTTGGGCGTTGACCACAAAGAGATCGAGATCGCCGTCGTTGTCGTAATCGCCAAAGGCGCAGCCCGACCCCGGTTCCAAATTATCGGTGCCGCTGGCGGCGGCCACGTCCTGCAACTGCAGCTCGCCATTGTTGCGATAGAGCACGCTGCGCCAGTCGCGGTTGACCACGTAGACGTCGAGATCGCCGTCGTTGTCGTAGTCGCCCAGCGTCAACCCCATCGCATCGCCGCGATTGCCGACCGGGCTGACCTTAAAGGCGCTGTCCTCGGCACCGGCGTAGAAAATATCGGCTCCCCCGAATATGCCCGCATACAGATCCAGGTTGCCATCGCCGTCGTAGTCGGCAAAAGCCGAGGAGGAGTCGCCAAAGTTGGTAGAACTTACAATATTTTTGGCCCCACTCTCATTGGCGAAGGTTCCGTCCCCTTCGTTGTGGTAGAGGGCGTTGGCCTGTCCGATGAGCTGTGAGACAAATAGGTCTAGGTAGCCGTCCCGGTCGTAATCCCCCACGGCCACGCCGTAGCTCGATTGCTGGATGTCCAGACCCGCTGGTGCTGAGATATCCGAGAAGGTGCCATCGCCGTCGTTGTGGAAGAGCCGATTCGCTTCGCCAAAATCGGAGAATCCCCCTTTGGCGATAAAAAGATCCTGGAATCCATCCCCATCGAAGTCGGCGAAGGCCAGCCCGGTGCCATTGCCGCCGTCGGCGGCCCCACTTTCCACCGTCGCGTCGGCAAAACCCCGGTCCCGATCATTGCGGTAGAGCACATTGTCTCCCCCGCCAAAAGATCCCCCATTGGAGACGTAGAGATCGAGATCGCCGTCGTTGTCATAGTCGGCAAAAGCGCCCGCCCAGCCCACGCCCGGATCGTCCACTCCGAGTTCGGGCGCAACCTCCTTAAAAAGATGGAAGTGGTGGGTGCGCTTCCAGGTATTGTTGGCGGGCAAATCATCGTCGGCTTGCAAGGCGAATGAGAATTCGTGGGCGCCGGCAAACTCCGGTGTCCAGGACGGAAAATGGACCGTCTCCGAGGCTCCGGCCACCAGTTCGGAGATAGAACGAGAAGCGCTGTAGACGGAGCGACCACCATACATTATTTGTGCCTGCAGGACTGTTTCCGCCGTCCGCCCCTGACCGGCATTGTGCACCTCTACCTCTGGAGAGAGTGCTTCCCAGCCCGGCGCCAGAATGGGCCGCACCACCGCACGGATGCGCAGATCGGTCTGGGGAAGGGGCTCTTTTAAGGTAAAGACTTGATCTGCGGCCACGTCCATAAGGATTTGGCGCTGCCCGGAAGGCCATTGCACCACCATCTCATCTACTTGTGCGTGGGGACCCAGGCCAAAGTGCAATAGATCGCCATACGCCGTGCCAGCGGCTATAGCAATCGCGTACTCGCGCATCTGCATGGCGGACGGCGTGCGCACGGTGATTCGCGTTCCTATAGCCGTTTGTCCGCTGCCGCGGGCCTGCAGACGCACGCCCAGCCAGTGGCCCTGATCCGCACTGTCGTTGCGCAGCAGCATATCTGGCACATTATTGCCGGCCAGGAAGAGGTCTATATCCCCGTCCAGATCGTAGTCTGCCGCGGCCATACCGCCGGTGATCATGTCCATCGGTAGGTCGATGTTTTGCAGCGCTGTCGCGGTGAGGTCGGCAAAGGTGCCATCTCCATTGTTCCGGTATATGGCCGGAGGTCCGTCATTGGAGACGGCCAGGTCTAGATGGCCGTCGTTGTCGAAATCAGCCCACGCCGCCCCCTGGCTGGACCGGCTCTGCTCCAGGCCCGCGGCTGCGGTCACAGCGGCAAAGCGTTCGCCGCTATCGTTGCGATAGAGGATATTGGGTTCGTCCCTGATATTGATCATGTAGAGATCCAGATCGCCGTCGTTGTCGTAGTCGGCCGCAAACGCAGCCAGGCTGGCTCCCAGGCGGTCCACTGCAAAAAGCTCAGCTACTTGGCGAAAAACACCGCGACCGTCGTTGCGGTGCAGCAGGTTGTGATGCCCCATATTGGCGATATAGAGGTCCAGGTCACCGTCGTTGTCGTAGTCGAAGGGCACGGCGGCAAAACTGTCTCGCCCGGAACTCAAGGAGCTGATGAGGCGACTCTGCTCTGCAAATCCCCGAGTGTACATGCGGGTGTAAAACTGATTGGCTATAAATAAACGATTTGCAGTAAAGAGATCGACGAAACCATCTCCGTCAAAATCGCCCAGCGCCGCACCCGCTGCCCCCGGACTTTCCCGGAGAGAATCCGGCAGTACTAGTGCAGTGAATGTGCCGCTGTCATTGCGCAAGAGTTGATTGGGTTTTAAAAAGTACACCACATAGATGTCCAAATCTCCATCGCTGTCGTAGTCCACAAAACCTGCACTCGATGTCCGCCCCGCAGCAAAGAGGGTCTGACTCGATTCCGCGAAGCGACCATCTCCCTGGTTGCGGTAGAGCCGCACCGGCTCATTCTCGTCGAGAGGCAAGACGAGCAGATCGGGCTGGCCATCCTCGTCGTAGTCTCCAAAGGCCGCTCCATTGGATGCACCGGGCAAGGCGACGGCGGCGGCCTGGTTGGTGAATGAGATAGACGCGAAGAGAGGAAGGGTATCCAGAGTCAAGATAGAGAAGAGGAGCGCCAGAAGATACATGAGCAGACCCTTTCGAGTGGACATTAATCTCTACGCTATTGTACTTTCCACCCCGTTCAGTGGTTGACAGATACCTCTACGGCTTAGTGAGCGCCGGGACCGCCCCCCTACCGGACCGTCCACATCCCACTTACCACATCGACTTGCGATCCCCCCAAGGCCGCCCTCGCAACACCTCCTCATTCATCTCCGTCCCCCACCCCGGCCCCGTAGGCACCTTCATACATCCATCGACAATCTCAGGGTTCTCCATAGTCAACTCCTCCCGCCACGGTACATCATCTATATCGATCTCCATAATGCGCACATTGGGCAGCACAGCGCACAAACTAGCCCCAGTAAACGACGACAAATGACTATAGTAATTATGTGGCGACAAATTAAACTGATAAACCTCGGCCAGATTCCCCACCTGCTTGGAAGGCATAAAACCGTTCCAGGCGATGTCCACCATAAAAACATCGGCCGCGCGCAGCTCAAAATAGGGAATAAACTCGCGCATATAGATGAGGTTCTCGCCCGTGCAAATGCGCGTATCCGTCGATTCCTTAATCTCCAACAGCGCCTGCGGCTCGTACATGTCGATTTCTAACCACAGCAATTTGTACGGCTCCAACACCTTGGCAATGCGTTTGCAAGCCTCGGGTTTAAAATTGAAATTGAGATCGAGATTGATGTCGACCTCCGGTCCCACCGCGTCCCTGAACGTGCCGATGAGCGTCTCAATGTGCCCGAGCAATTGCGTCGACACATTGCCGTCGGTCGTGCCCGGCCCAGCTTCAAAGCCGGGAAAGTACGCCGTTGCCGGATCGCCCGGAAAAACGATATTGGTTTTTAACGCCGTAAAACCGCGCTCGACTACCTCGCGACCTAGGGCGGCGATATCGTCCATGCTGCGAATCGGCGCTGTGTCCTCTAGATAGGAATGGTGCAGCGCCCGGCTCGTGCTGCAATGCGACCAATAGACCCGCACCTCTTCTCGCGTTGGACCACCGAAAAGTTCCACCACCGAGATGCCCAACGCTCTGGCCTTGATGTCGATCAGCGCCAACTCAACACCGGCGATGCCCTTGGCGGCAATGCCGCCCGGACTCTGGCGCGAGCCCCGGATCATATCCCAAAAACGCATTTCGTAGGCCCGAGGGTCCTGGCCGATGAGCAGCGGTTTCATATCCTGTATGACGCCGGCTACTCCCCAGGGATTTTTGCCGTCGCTACACTCGCCCCAGCCAGTTATGCCCGCGTCCGTCTCTACCTTGACGAAGGTCCACGGACGCCAACCGGCGTCCACCACAAAAGTCTCTACAGCAGTAATCTTCATATTAAATCCTTAAGATTGATGATTGGTATCAATAGGCGCTTCGCCTTTTTCTAAAAAGCGCTCTACTGTATTGTGCGTTGCCGGATTGGTGCGAAAATCGGCGATCCACGGCTCGCGGAAATAAGCCTGTTTCTGGCGCGGCAAGGCAGCCATGACCTCGGGTCGGATAGTGAGGCGGTGCCAGTGAGTGGCCAGGTGGGCGTAGGCATTGAGCACTGCTACGCGCGGCGTATCGCGTTTCCAGGGAGGACCGGCGTGGCATAGATTTTCAGTAAAGAAGATGGCGCTGCCGGCCGGACATTCATAACTGTAGAGAAATTCGCTGCGCTCGCCGTCCTCCAGCGACAAATGGTCCGGGTGCATGGGCAAATTGGCCTTGTGGCTGCCCGGAATAAAATGGGTGCCCCCGTCCTCCTTGCCGACGTCGGTCAACTCGTAGACCACCCGTACCATGCCGGCGTGGATGCGGCCATTCTGAAAACGATAACCAAAGATCGGGTCAATCTGATTCGGCCCACCGCCATGCAAATCGCCGTGGCGCTCGCCTTTTTCGCGCCAGGCGCAGTAGGTGCCCTCCATGCGGATGTCCGGGCCGATGATCTCGTGCAATACTTCTATGACTTTGGGATGGTCGATCAATAGGCCGGCCGCGCCGCCGGGCATGGCGCGCTGTTCCGGTGGCAGCGATTCGGGATCGTGTGTAATACGATCGATCTGGTCGACGATGGCGGCGATTTCGTCTGCTTCGAGGATAGCAGGACGGATGAGAAAGCCGTTGAGGTCAAAGCAAAATTTTTCTTCGTCGGTCATGCCCATTGTTTGTGTCTCCTGGTTCGTGGTCTCGTTATGTCGAGGAGGATATCACAGCTGTATATTACACTACACCCAATCCAACAAACCTCCCATTCCCTTCACACTTGACAGTCCTTTCGCAACAGTATAACCTAACGAATCTGCCAGGGGCAAGCCAACAACTAAACCACCTCCGAACCCATATTAAAAGATTCTGAAAATTATTATAAAACTAGGTACTCTCTCAATAAATTCATCCTCAAAACCCTAGAGAAAGAACCCCACATCATGCAATATTACGTCTACATCGCCGTAGCGGCAGAACAGAAAATCATGCTCCACACCATGGACCCCAAAAGCGGCCAGCTCACGCTCCAAGAAAACATTGCTCTCGAAGGTTCGCCCGGCCCCCTGTGCATGGACCCCGAACAACGATACCTCTACGCCGGCCTGGACGGCGAAACACCCGCCATCGCCAGTTTCAGTGTCGATACCAGCAGCGGCAGCCTCACCTCCATCGGCCGCGTCGACCTCAAGTCCGACTCCTCCTGCTACCTGGCCACCGACAAGACCGGCAAATACCTACTCTCGGCTTATTACAGCGCCGGCATGGTCTCCGTACACCCCATCGGCACAGACGGCGTCGCCCACGATCCAGCAATTGAATGGCGCGACACCGCCCATAAGGCGCACTATATCGAGACCGACGCCAGCAACCGCTACGCCTTTGTACCGCACGTCGGCGAAAGCAACGCCATCCACCAATTCCTCTTTGATGCCAACACCGGCAAACTCACCCCCAACGCCGTGCCCAAAGTAGACGGCGGAGCGGGCCAGGGCCCCCGCCACCTGGCCTTCCACCCCACCAAAGACATTATCTACGCCGATAATGAACAAGAATCCAGCGTCACTGTCTACCATTTCGACTCCAGCAACGGTACCCTGACCCCAGACCACACTGTATCGACCTTACCCGCACCCGATCCCCAAAACTCCAACGCCCAGATCCGCATCCACCCCAGCGGCAAAACTGTCTACGCCTCCAACCGCGGCCACGACAGTATCGCCGTCTTTGCCATCGACCCAAACACCGGCGCCATCACCTCCTTGGGCCAGGAACCAACCGAGGGCATACCGCGCCCCTTCAACATCGACCCCAGCGGCAATTTCCTTTTTGCCGGCGGCCAGGCTACTGGCCGCGTCGCTTCCTACCGCATCCAAGAAGACGGCACGCTCTCCCCTCTAGAGATCTACGAAGTTGGCAAAACTCCTTCGTGGATACTTCCGCTACAGCTATAAAAGAATGGCTTGGTTGATCAAATCGATGCTGACGACGAATCCGAGATTTGTAGTTGACGTTGATCGACACCATGGACAAGGTGCTGGCGACGGGGCAGCCTATTAAAGAGGATGTGACGGAAAGCGAAGTGGTCTTCGAGCAACCCGACGAACTCGATCGTTTGATTCGATATCGAGACCAAGGCTGGTATCAGGACGCAAAAAACAGAGGTCATACAGTCCGGAGTCCGATAATGTTATTTAGATTCTGTCTCTACGGCTTCCTGAAAAACCAGCGCTACTTCGAACCCTTCCTGATTCTGGTTTTCCTCGAAAAGGGCCTGAGCTTCTTTTTAATTGGCCTGCTCATCGCCTTCCGCGAAGCGGCGGTCAATTTGCTCGAGATCCCCTCGGGCGGAATCGCCGATGTATGCGGTAAACGCAAGTCCATGATGCTCTCTTTTGCCGCCTATATAGCCAGCTTCCTGGTCTTCGGCCTGGCCCAGCATCTGGGGCTACTCTTTGCCGCCATGTTCCTCTTCGCCATTGGCGAGGCCTTTCGCAGCGGCACCCACAAGGCCATGATCTTCACCTGGCTGCGCCTGCAGGGCAGAGAAGACGAGCGCACCCGAGTCTACGGCTACACGCGCTCCTGGAGCAAGTTCGGCTCCGCGCTCTCGGTTGTCTTGGCCGCGCTCTTCGTCTTTGTCGGCGACAGCTACACCTACATCTTCTACTTCTCGATTGTGCCCTATGCGCTAAACATCGTCAACTTCATGGGCTATCCGCAACAACTCGAGGGCGAGCAGGTGCAGAGAATGGACTTGGGCCAAGTAATGCGGCATCTGCGGGAAACGTTCAAGACCGCCTACACCCGCGTCGAGTTGCGTCGGCTGATAGTGGAATCGGTCGGTTTCGACGGCGTCTTCGAGAGCGCCAAGGACTATCTACAACCGGTGCTCAAAATCGCCGCTGTAGCCCTGGCGGCACATTGGATGACCACCGGCGAATTGAGCGAAATTCAGCAGTCCGTCTTTCTGGTGGGACCGGTGTACTTCGTGCTCTATTTGCTCTCGGGAGTGGCCAGCCGCCAGGCGCATAGAGTGGTCAAAGTTGTTGGCCAGGAGGAGGGCGCGGCGCGTTTCTTGTGGGGCGTCGATCTCTTTCTTTTTATCGCCCTGGCCCTAGCCGCCTTCGGCGAGGTAAACGCCGTGCTGATCGCCGCCTTCGTCCTCTTGCACGCACTACAGAATCTCTGGCGTCCCATCCTGCTCAGCCGCCTGGACTCCTGCACTAGCGAGGCACAGGGAGCGACCATATTGTCGATAGAAAGTCAGGCCAGACGCACAGCGACCATAGTCGTCGCCCCCCTGCTGGGACTGGCAGTGGATGCAGTGCAGGCGCATCAATTCGGAGGCGCGTTCTGGCCCGCTGGCGTCCTGGGTGCGACTGTGGCCCTGGCGTTCTTTCTTATGGAAATTGGACGCCGAGGCAAGGTGCAAATGCAATAAAGGCGGGGCTGGCGTTACTCGACGTGTTCCAATACCACTGCTACCTCCTCCCCATTCAGTAGATGGGTTTCGGCCTGCAATACCTCGCTCCGCTCCATCTCTACGCATAAAGTTTCACTACCGATATACTCGTCGTGCCGCTCCAGGACGCGTCCGACATTTTCCGTCGCCCGATAACGCAAACGAATACGATCGGCCATATCCAGGCCCATATCCTTGCGCCGTCCCTGCACATAGTGCACGAATTCCCGCACCAACCCCTCTTCGACCAGCTCTTGCGTCAGTCGCACGTCCAATGCGATACACAGATCACCTTCAGCAAACGTCACCAGGCCATCTCTCGGCAGTGTCACCACCTCCACATCCCCCGCGTCCAATTCCACTTCCTCCTCTCCCACTTGCAAACGCACCGTTGCAGCGCGTTCCAGCAGTGCAGCCGTCTCCGCCGCGTCCAGTTTTTCCAGCGCCTCCTGGATCTGCGGCACCAGCCGTCCATACTTGCGCCCCAACGCCCGAAAATTCGGCTTTAGTTCTAACTCCAAGAGCGCCTCACGATCTTCTACCAACTCCACAACCTTGACATTCAACTCCCGCCGCACCAGTCTCTCCAAACGCATCAACGCCGCCTTCATTCCCTTTGGCGCCACAACCAACAATCGCTGCAGTGGTTGCCGGACCTTGAGCCGGGCCTGCTCTCGCAACGCGCGTCCCACAGCAACGACCCGCTGCACCGCCGCCATATCGTCCAGCAACTGCGCATTGCGCCACTCCTCTTCGACGTCGGGAAAAGCACACAGATGTACGCTGCTCGGTGCCTCTTCATCAACCGCACGCACCAAATTCTGGTACATCGTCTCACTCAGAAAAGGCAAGACCGGCGCCAGCAAACGACACAAGGTCGTCAAGGTCTCGTACAACACCCAATGCGCCGCCGCTTTGTCCCCATCGCTGGCACTCTTCCAAAAACGCCGGCGATTAAGCCGCACATACCAATTGGACAAATCGTCGAAAAAACGCTCCGCCGCGCGCACTACTGGCGGCAAATCCCACGTCTCCAAAGCCTGCCGCACTTCCCCAACCAACTCCTGCAAACACGCCAACAACCAGCGATCGACTTCACTCAATTCCGCTTGCCGCAGCGCCCGATGCGGATCCATACCGTCTAGGTTGGCGTATTGCACGTAAAACCTGTAAGTGTTCCACAGCGTCAGAAAACGCCGCTTCACTTGCGCCGCGCCCTGGCGCCCAAACTGGAGATTGAGCGCCAAATTCTGCCCAGCGAAAAGCCAGCGCATGGGCTCGGCACCGATTTCTTCGACCGCTTCTTCAAACCACAATGCGTTGCCCTTACTCTTGTGCATGGGCTCTCCTCTCTCGTCGTGCATATTCTCGAAGGCCATTACCGTGCGGTAGGGTGCCTGCTGTTCCAGCGTCACGCTCATGAAGAGCATCGAATAAAACCACAAACGGATCTGCTCGCGCATTTCCACCACAAAGTCGGCCGGAAACCACTTGTCCCATTGAGCCCGATCCCCACTCAAATACCCCAGAGTAGAAAAAGGCACAATGCCCGCATCCAGCCAGCAATCACCCACCTCCACCACCCGCCGTGCCGTCTTGCCCTGCGGCGTGCGCACCTCCACCGCATCGATCCAGGGCCGGTGCAACTCCTGCAATCCATCCACCGCCACTGGATCAACAGCTAATTCCCGCAACTCAGCTCTTGAACCAACGACCACCAATTCCCCGTCCTCGCTCTCGTAAAACGGCAAAGGCAATCCCCAATAACGCTTGCGCGAAATACACCAATCGCCCATATTGCGCAGCCAATCCTCCATGCGTTTACCGGCATGGTCGGGCACCCATTGCACCTGCTGCACCGCCTCCAACATCTGGCCGCGCACTTCGTCGCAGGCGATAAACCACTCGTCCACCAACCGAAACACCAATTCGGTGCCACAACGCCAGCAATGCGGATAGCGATGCTCGTAGTCCTGCTCAGCGTAGAGCATACCTTTCTCCCGCAGCACTTCCACTACCCGTCTCCCGACATCGGCGACTTGCGCTCCACTAAATTCTCCGTAGCCATCTACATACACCCCGTCCTCATCTAACGGCGCCAACACCGCCAGATCGTACTCCTGACCCAACTCATAATCCTCGGCTCCACACCCGGGCGCGATGTGCACGACGCCGCTGCCCTCGTCCCCGCCCACTTCCTCCCAGGACACGATCCGACGTTCCACTTGGACCTGCACCGGCAATTCGTCAAACGGTCCACCATAATGCCAGCCAACCAGGTCTTGCCCCTTGAGTTCCTTCACTACTTTCCCGGCACCGCCCAGGCGTTCCGCAGCCTCGCGCGCCATGTAAAACACCTCTCCATCGCGTTCGACACCGGCGTAATCCAACTCCGGATGCACTGCCAGCGCCGCATTGGCCATCAGCGTCCACGGCGTCGTCGTCCACACCACCACGTACTCCCCCGGCCGTCCCATCAGCGGTAATTGCACAAAGACGGCCCGGTGCTCTACATCGCGATAGACGTCGGTCAATTCGTGCTGCGACAGCGACGTGCCGCACCGAGTACACCAGGGCATAACCCGGTGACCTTTATAGAGCCATCCCTTCTCATGGCACTTCTTTAAAAAATGCCAGATGTGCTCGATATTGTCATCGCTGTAGGTGTAGTACGAATCCTCCCAATCCATCCATTGCCCCAACCTGCGGCTCGTCCGCACCATGGCCTGCACCGACTGATCCACCCGCTGCCGGCACTGCTGCGCAAAACGATCCAAACCATATTCCAGGATATCGCGCTTGCCATTAAACCCCAATTCCTTCTCCACTTCCACCTCGACCCACAGCCCCTGGCAATCAAACCCATTCTGAAAACGCTGATCGTACCCCAGCATCGCCTTATAACGCTGGAACACATCTTTATACGTCCGCCCCCAGGCATGATGCACGCCGATGCTACGCGGATTATTGGCTGTGATCGGCCCATCGATAAACGAAAAGGTTTCATTCCCCGCGTTCTGTTGCCGCAATTTATCAAAGACCCCATTCTCCTCCCAAAATTGCAACACCTGGCGCTCCATTGCCGCAAAATCCAATTCCTTCACTTCTGCAAACATGATCCTCTCCTTATGGTTTGAGAACAAAAAAAGCCCGCCATCTTTCACTTCGACGGCGGGCTGGTTGCTACTGCATTTTCACTCAATTCACAGTACACACCGCCGTCGATACCGACTAATGCTTATAATGCCGGCTATAATACCTATGAAGATGGCAATGCTAATTGTACTCTGAGTCTGTACTACAAATTTCATTTCATACCTCGGATCTGTACTCCACCGCTTACAACATCTGGATTTAACCCGATACCCCGTACCTGCCATGCGATAGTCCATTTTTACTATAATTACTCATAATACACGACAAAACGTAAAAGACCTACCCCTGGGCAACAAAGGGAAATAAGTTTAGGGTATTCACAGCCCGTATTCCCCTTCAACCAGGAGCAGGTCGATGTC
>Ga0114996_10000425_pt1 | contig 58836 bp, 58 predicted proteins | sample ArcticOcean_MG_C_4_FD_87039 | JGI IMG/M metagenome (GOLD analysis project Ga0114996, IMG submission 87039) | Marine microbial communities from western Arctic Ocean - ArcticOcean_MG_CB4_134 | ecosystem: Environmental > Aquatic > Marine > Oceanic | place: Arctic Ocean: Canada Basin | collected...
CCCAACCTGAGTTCTGGGACGTGGACCCCTTCGAAGGCGTCATCAAAGACGGCTACATCTGGGGTCGTGGGGCGCTGGACATGAAGGGCATGGGCGTCCTGGAGCTAATGGTGATGCTGCTCTTCAAACGGCACCAGATCATGCCGAGCCGCGACCTCATCTTCCTGGCCGTCGCCGACGAGGAGACCGGCTCTTCGATGGGCATCGAATGGCTGGACGACCACCACCAGGACTGGTTGAGTGAGCCCGAGTTCGCGATCAACGAGGGCGGCATGGGGATGCTCAATTTCCTCGGCGCGAACCGCCCGGTCTTCGCCGCCGCCCCTGCCGAGAAGGGGCCGCTCTGGCTGCGCCTGCGGGCGACGGGGCGTCCCGGACACGGCTCCGTGCCGCACGCCGACAACGCCGTCGATAAGTTGGCGCGGGCCTTGGTCGCGATCCAGGGGTGGGAACGCGCGACGACGGTGCAGCCGATGATGCAGGCGGTCGTCGACGAGCTGCAGGCGGCCAACGCTTGGTCGGGGCTTCGCCCGACGCCCGAAGAGTTGGCGGAGCAACATCCGGCCTTCTTGGCGGCGCTATCCAACACCATCTCCGCCACCTCGCTGGGAGGCGGGATCAAGCACAACGTCATTCCCGCCTTCAGCGAGGCCACACTCGACTGTCGCCTCTTGCCGGGCGAGTCCCACGACGACTTCATCACGGAGCTCCGCAACGTGATCGACGACGGCGACATCGAAGTCGAGTCGGTCATGCAATCGGAGTCCGGGTTCTCCGACTTCAACACCGAACTCGTCGGTGTGATGAGCGAAGTGGTGCGGGAGCAGGTCGAAGGAGCGGTCTTAGTGCCGCTCACGACGGTCGGCTTCACGGACTCCCGCGTGCTGCGACGTCGCGGGGTGCAGTCGTACGGCTTCGTCCCCACGCTGATGGACAGCGTCCTGGCCGCCGGGATTCACGGGCACAATGAGCGCGTGCCGATCGAGTCGCTGCGGACGGGGATCCAGATTCTGTTCGAAGTCGTGCGCCGGTTTACGGCCTAGGGTTTCATGCTGGTCGCACGAAAATCGGCGGCGTTTCGCCGCCCAATCGATACGCAGATTCTGTTCGAGGTCGTGCGCCGGTTTACGGCCTAACAGCATCTTGCGACTCGCATGAAATCGGCGGCGCTTCGGCGCCCAATCGATACGCAGATCCTGTTCGAGGTCGTGCGCCGGCTTACGGCCTAGAGGCATCTTGCGACTCGCACGAAAATCGGCGGCGCTTCGCCGCCCAATCGATACAGACGGCATAGCAGGGCTGGCTGCGCCCAAGTCCCTCACATGGGATGCTTCCCGGAACGATGTCGAACCAGAACGATGTCGAACGGAGAGGAACGCCAGATGACGCAGGAACCCGGGCTGGACGGCAAATGGGCGCTGATTCTCGGCGCCTCGAGCGGCTTCGGGGGCGCCGCCGCGCGCGCTTTCGCCAATGCGGGCATGAACGTCTTCGGCGTCCACCTGGACCGACGCGCCACGCAGGCCAGTGTCGACGCGATTACCAGCGACATCGAAGCCGCGGGCCGACAGGCCGTCTTTTTCAACATGAACGCCGCCGATGAGACCAAGCGCCGTGCGGCACTCGACGAAATGCGCAGCAAGCTCGACGCAGACGGTGGCGAGTCGTCAGTGCGCATCCTCATGCACTCGTTGGCCTTCGGCACGCTGGGCCCCTATGTGCCGACGGATGGCACAGAGCGCCAGATCACCCAGCGGCAACTCGAAATGACCTTGGACGTGATGGCCAACTCACTCGTCTACTGGACCCAGGAGATGATCGACCGCGATCTCCTAGCCCGGGGCAGCAAGGTCTACGGCATGACCAGTGCCGGCGACGCCCGCGTCATCCCGCAGTACGCCGCCGTCAGCGCCGCCAAGGCGACGCTGGGATCGCATCTGCGCCAGCTCGCCGTCGAGCTGGCTCCTCTGGGAATCGCCGCGAACGCGATCAAAGCGGGCGTGACGCAGACGCCCGCGCTCGAGAAGATCCCGTCCGCCAAGGCGCTGATGGACTTCGCCAAGGATCACAACCCCTCCGGTCGCGTCACGACGCCGGAGGATGTCGCCGAAACGATCATCCGGCTCTCGATCCAGGACTCGAACTGGCTGACCGGCAACACGATCAACGTCGATGGCGGCGAGGACATTGTTGTTGTTTAGGGCGAGGGTCGTCGTCTAGCAGGTCCCGGTTGGTCCGAGCGAGTCTTGCGTGCGACCCTGCTCCGCATCGCTAGCATCCGCGCTCCGCGCCCAGAAATCATGCGCCTACCAATCGGGTGAGTGCGTTGATTCGGATAGTGCGCGAATTGGGGGACCCATCATGCCTGATCTGTCTCATCTCGACTTCCAAGCCCCAGGCCCTGGCCTTTGGATGGCCGACGGCCTCCACAGCCCACGGCCCGGCACTGCCCTGGGCACCACCGACCGCGATGCCTTCGACCGTGGCTTCCGACTGGGCGCGGAGCGCTACGGCCTGATGGGCGACGGCGTGCGGGGGGCCAGGGTCCACCGCTTCAACTACGGTCAGCCGCGCTTCTTCCTGACCGTCCCACCCGGCGACCCCACGTCCGCTCGCGCCCATTTCGACGAGCTGGTGGCGGGGAACTTCGTCCTCGCCGACCGCTTTCGCGCCGCCGAGGAGACGCTCGAAACGCGCCGCTGGGAGTCGGACCGGGCGCACTGGGACGCCGTTGGCAAGCCCGCACTGCTCGCCCGCACGGCGGCGCTGACGGCGGTCGATCCGGCGGACCTTAACGACGACGGCATCTTCACGCACCTCAACGCCGTCTTCTACCAAATCAGCCGCGCGGAGGAGTACCACTTCTACCTCAACCCCGTGATGGGCGTGCCAATTGGGATGTACGTGCATCAGGCGCGGCAATGGACCGGCGCCACGGCGGCGGAAGTCACGGCGCTGCTGGTCGGCGCGTCGCCGGTCACGGTGGGGGAAGAGCCGGAACTGCAGACCCTGGTGCAAGCCATCGGCGACGACGAAGCCGCGGCGGCTCTGCTCGACGGTCCCGCCGATGCCAGTGATCGGCTCGAATCCCTGCGTAGTCGCGACGGCGCGGTGGGGCAGGCGGCGCGCGTCTACGTGGATCTTGTCGGCTATCGCACGGCGGGCGGCTGGGACGCGATGGACTTCTACGCCTTGGAGGAGCCGTCCGGCATCCTGGCAACGATCAAGCGGTCCCTGGATGGGGCTTGGCCGGCGCTCGATCCGGCGAAGCACGCCGCGCTGCGGGACCGCGTGCCCGCCGAGCAGCAGTCCGAGTTCGACGCGCTGCTAGCCGATGCCCGTGAGTACATGCCGATCCGCGACGAGCGCGATGTCTACTGCAATCTGCCCGTGCAGGGTCTGGTCCGTCGATCGGTGCTGGAGATTGGGCGTCGACTGAAGGCGGCCGGTGCCATCGATGATGTCGAACTTGCGACGGAAGCCGATCTGACCGAGCTGCGCGCCCTGCTCGCAGGCAAGGCGTCGGCGGGGTTGGTGACCGAGCTGGCCGAGCGTCACGATTTCCGCAACACCTATACCTACAACGACATCCCGCCCGCCCTGGGCACGCCCAATGCGATGCCGATCCCGCCCGACTGGCTGCCACCGGCCGCGCAGAAGCTCGCCATCTCGGAGTTCGCGCACATGGAGGCGATGTTCGGCGCGCGGCCCGGGATGCCGCGACCAAGCGCTGCGGCCCCCGCTGAAGAAGCTGTATCGAGCACGGACGCGAACACGTTGACCGGTATTATCGCATCGCCTGGGGTGTACGAGGGGCCAGCCCGCGTCGTCTTAGGGCCTCGAGACTTTGGCAACATCCAACAGGGCGATGTGCTGATCGCGGCGACGACCAACCCCGCTTTCGGCGTAGTCCTGGCCAAGCTGGGCGCGATCGTCACCGACCACGGCGGCGCGCTGTCGCACGCGGCGATCGTGGCGCGGGAGTTTGGCCTGCCGGCGATCGTGGGGGTGGGGAAGGCGACGCAGACGTTCGTCGATGGGCAGCGGGTGCGGGTCGAGGCGGACTCCGGCGAAGTCCGCCTCATCGAGTAGTCAGACGTCACCACTAAGTCCGACCCCGACAAGCGCAGAAACGGGATTATCCATATGCCAGACCTCTCACATCTCAGCTTCGCTCCGCCAGGTCCCGGCCTCTGGGTGACCGACCCCCTTCACTCTCCTCGCCCGGGTTCCGCCATGCGAGCCTCCAGCACCCAGGCCACGACGCGCGGCTATCGCGCAGGCATGTCCCGCTACGGCGCCTTCGGGGAAGGGCCGAACTTCGTCAGTATCAATCGTTTCAGCTATGCCAATGTCGGCCTGTTCGCGGCACGACCTCCTGGCTCAGAAGAGGCCGCCAAACAGCTCTTCCTCGAACTCGCGGAGGCGAATCCCGAAATCCTAGAGCGCTTCCAGCGCGCCGAACACGCCCTCCGCACCAAGCGCTGGCACGCTGACATTCAGCACTGGGACGAGGTCGGCAGGCCCTGGCTCCTCGGTCACACTCTTCAGCTCACCGACATCGACCCCGCCAGCCTCAATAATGACGACCTCGTGGATCACGTCACGGAGTGCTTCGAGCATCTGGCCCGTGCCTGGGAGTTCCACCACATCCTCAACCCCGTGGTGTTCCTACCCACCGGCCTACTTCTTCACCAGACGATCGGGTGGACTGGTCTCGCCCCCGAGCAAATCGTCCCGGTCCTCGTCGGCTCCTCTCCGGCTCCTCTCCGGCTTCCACCGGCGACGAACCCGAACGTCGCCAACTCGCCGCCGCCATCCATGCAGACCCCGGCAGCGCCGCCCTGCTCGATCCCAACTCCGATAGCGATGCTGACGCCAGCGACCGCCTCAACGCCCTCTGCTCCCGCGACGGCGCCGTCGGGGACGCCGCCCGCGCCTGGCTCCGTCTCGTCGGTTACCGCAGCGTCTACGGTTGGGAACCGATGGAGTCGTACGCCCTCGAAGTCCCGGACGACCTTCTCTCCTCCGTCCGCAGCGCCCTCAATCCCCAAAACCCCACGCTCGACGAGTCCGTCCTCGCCAGCATCCGCGATCAAATCCCCGAAGCGCACCGTGACGAGTTCGACTCCCTCCTCAGCGAAGCCCGCGCCGTCTCCCGCATCCGCGACGAGCGCGATATCTACTGCAACCTCCCAATCGCCGGGATCCTCCGCCGCGCGGTCATCGAGGCGGGACGGCGCGTCCACCAGCAGGGCCGCATCCATGAGATCGAGCACATGACTGAGGCTGGTCCCTCGGAGGTTGCGCCCCTACTCGAGGGTTCCGCCTCTAGTGATCCCGGCAGCCCGAGCGCCAACGAACTCGCGGATCGATATCTCTACCGGACAACCCACTCCGTCGCTGATATTCCCGCCCAACTCGGCCAACCCGACCGCCTCCCAGTCCCTCCTGACTGGCTCCCGGATGCGGCCAACCTCGTCAACAGCGCCGTGACGATTCAAACCCAAGTGAACCGCGCGGTCGCTCCAGAGTCCACCCAGCCGGATGTCCTTCAGGGCATCATCGCCTCTTCCGGTCACTTCGAGGGCCCCGCCCGAATCGTCGGCGGTCCCGAAGACTTCGACAAGATCCAGGTCGGCGACATCCTCATCACCGGCGCCACCAACCCCGCATTCTCCATCCTCCTCCCCAAACTCGGCGCCATCGTCACCGATCACGGCGGTGCGCTCTCCCATGCCGCGATCATCGCTCGCGAATTCGGCCTCCCCGCCGTCGTCGGCACCAGCAAAGCCACCCAGACCTTTCACGATGGTCAGCGCCTCCGCGTCAATGCCGATGATGGGACTGTCACACTCCTGCCCTAGTCCCCCGTTTGACACGACCCCCAACCTCCCCGATCCTCCTCCCGGCGCCCGCTCCGCATATCGACATCCCATCCGGCGCCTGAATCCACCAGCGCAACCAGCGTGCAAAGCGAGGAACCCATGTCTGATCCCATCTCTGGCCAGACGGCCATCTGCGGCCTTGGCGTCACGCCCATGGGCAAGATCTACGGCCACAACTCCCACTGGTTCGCCGCCGAGGCGATCAAGACCGCGGTCGAGGACGCGGGGCTGGCCAAGGACGACATAGACGGCCTGCTGATCAACGCCGGGATCACCGGCGGCACGCCCGGCGGCGTCAGCGTCCCGCTCCAGGGTCACCTGGGATTGCGGAACCTGCGCCTGCTCAATCACATGAACTCCTGGGGCGCCACCGCCAGCGCCATGGTCCACTACGCCGCGATGGCCGTGCACCACGGCATGGCCAACTACGTGGCCTGCGTCTTCGCCGACGCGCCGCTGTCGCAGGGCAAGACCGCCGGGTCCGCCTACGGCGGCGCCGGGCGTCGCGGGCCGCAGGGGATGACCAGCCTGTTCCCGGCCTACGGCTACTACGGCGCGAACACCGGCTACGCGCTGGCGGCGCGTCGCTACATGGAGATGTACAACGTCGACCAGGACAAGCTGGGCAATGTCTCGGTGGCACAGCGGCAGTGGGCGGGGATGAACCCGCAGGCGACGATGCGCGACCCGATCACGCTGGAGGACTATCACAACAGCCGCTGGATCATCGAGCCGTTCCATCTGCTCGACTGCTGCCTAGTCTCGAACGGGGCCGTGGCCGTGATCGTGACGACCGCGGAGCGCGCCAAGGACCTCAAGTCGGACCCGGCCTACGTGCTGGGCATGGGACAGGGCCACCCGGGCAACCTGCCGCACAAGAGCGTGGTGACGATGACCACCTCCGGCGCAACGCTGGCCGGTGAAACCGCCTTCAATATGGCGGGCATCACCAAGGACGATGTCGACATCTGCGAGTTCTACGACTGCTACACCTACACCGTGCTGCGCACGATTGAGGACTACGGGTTCTGCGGTCCCGGCGAGGCGGGGGATTTCGTTGCCGATGGGCGGACGAAGCCCGGTGGGTCGTTCCCGCTCAACACGGGCGGCGGGCAGCTCTCGTCGTTCTATATGTGGGGGATGACGCCGATGGCGGAGGGGGTCGCCCAGGCGCGCGGCTCCGCCGGAGAGCGCCAGGTGGAGAAGAACGACGTCGTCCTGATCTCAGGCAACGGCGGCACGCTGGACACCCACGGCACGCTGATTCTGGGCCCGAGCAACTAGCTCGGCTGGAACACAAGCCCACCAACTCACGCTCAACGACGAAAGAATCCACATGTCTGACTATGCCAAGCCGCTGCCGACCCCCGACGAAGAGACTCAGCCCTGGTTCGATGCCTGCAAGGAGCACAAGCTGCTGCTGCAGTACTTCCCCAGCGCCGACTACTACCAGTTCCCCTACTCCGATCGCTGCCAGGCCGACTGGTCGACGGAGTGGGAGTGGCGTGAGTCAAAGGGCGACGGCGAGGTTTATACCTGGGGCTTGATGCACCAGGTCTATCACCCAGCCTGGGGCGAAGAGGTCCCCTACGTCGTGGCGATCGTCGAGCTCGACGAGGGGCCTCGCGTGAACACAACGCTAGTCAACGTGCCGCACGACCAGATCAAGTGCGGGATGCGCGTCAAAGTCACTTTCGATGACGTGACCGACGAGATCAGCCTGCCCAAATTCGAGCCCGCGTAGGCCGGTCGGTGCCCGAGAGCTCTGAGCCGCCCCGAAGCGAGACCAACAGCACCACGGCTCTGCCGCTGGCCGGGATCCGCGTCGTCGACCTGACCTGGATCGTGGCGGGACCGACCTGCACCCGCGTCCTCGCCGACTTCGGGGCCGAGGTGATCCGGGTCGAGAACCAACAGACGATCGACTCGATTCGCTTCGGGCGTCCACACCCCCACGGCTTCGACCCGCCTGACTCGTCGGCCTTCTTCAACTGGCTCGACCGCAACAAAAAGTCGATCACGCTCAACGCCCGTCACCCCGAAGGCTTCGAGGCGCTGAAGAAGCTCATCGCCGTCTCGGATGTCGTGATCGAGAACTACTCCACGTATGTGATGGAGAACTGGGGCTTGAGCTACGACGACCTGAAGTCGATCCGCGAGGACATCGTCTACGTCTCCCTTTCCGGCTTCGGCCACTCCGGCCCCGATCGTCACTACTCCACCTGGGGACCCACGGCGCAGGCGCTGAGCGGCCTGACCGCGATGTCGGGGATGCCGGGCATGCCCGCCGCCGGCTGGGGATACTCCTACATGGATCACACAGCGGGCTACTCCGCAGCGATCGCGACGCTCTCGGCGCTGCGGCACCGCCAGGTCTCCGGCGAGGGACAGCACATCGACCTCTCGCAGGTCGAAGCGGGGCTGGTGCTTTGCGGCCCGGCCATCCTCGACAAGACGGTCAACGACCGCTCCTACCGACGTCCTGGCAACCCACCAGGCAACCGCGCCGCCTGGCCGAAGGTCGCACCGCACAACACCTACCGCTGCCAGGGCGACCCCAAGCCGGCGTCGTCCTGGCTGATGATCACCTGCGAGACGCACGACCAGTGGTTGGCCTGCGCGGAGGCGCTCGGGCACGCCGAATGGGCGACGCAAGATCGCTTTGCCACGCTGCCCGCCCGGCTGCGCAACCAGGACGAACTGGACGCGTTGATCGGCGCGATTACGAATCACCACGATGCCCGCGCCCTGATGGAGAAACTGCAAGCCGTCGGCGTGCCAGCGGGCGTCGTGCAGGACCTGCCCGCTGTCGTCCATGACGACCCGCAGATGCAGGCGCGTGGGTTCACCGTCGAAAACGAGCACGAGGTGATCGGGCCGCATCTGACCGACGGCACGCCCGCCCATCTCTCCCGCACGCCGGCACAGCGGCGCGCGGGGGGCCCCCTGCTCGGTCAGGACAACGACGACATCTTGGGCGATCTCTTGGGCTACAGCGAAGAGGAGCGCATGGAGCTCCTGATCAATGGAGCGCTGGGCTGATGGGCGCACTCAGCGGCATCCGCGTCGTGGACCTCTGCGACCCCAAGGGCCAGTACATGGGCCGGCTCCTGGCCAGTCACGGCGCGGATGTCGTCAAGATTGAACCGACCGGCGGCGATCCCGGCCGACGGATCGGCCCGTTCGTCGATGACCGGCCGCACCCCGACCGTTCGCTGTTCTGGTGGTACTACAACGCGGGCAAACGCTCGCTTGCTGTCGACATCTTCCGCCCCGATGGGGCCGAGCTCGTCCGGCGGCTCGCCGCCAGCGCCGATGTTGTGCTCGAGTCGTTTCTGCCGGGCGCTCTCGCGGAGGTCGGCTTGGACTACGACACGCTCAGCGCCGGGCATCCGGCCCTCGTCATGACGAGCCTCACACCGTTCGGGCAGACGGGGCCCTGGGCGCACCGGGCCTGGTCGGACGGGGTTGGCCTCGCGCTCGGTGGGCCGATGGCGATGTGCGGCTACGACCACGTGCCCGACATGCCCCCGATCCGGCCCACGGAGAACCACGCCTTCCACATCGGCTCACACTTCGGAGCGATGGGAACGATCATCGCGTTGATCGAACGGACGGCGGGGACAACGGGCGCTGGGCAGTACATCGACGCGTCGATTCACGAGGCCTGCGCCACGACCACCGAAGCGGGGATGCCGTACGCCCTGATTGAGAAGCAGGCCTTGCTGCGACAGACTGGCCGCCACGCCGCCGCCAATCCCACTGAACCCTGGAACTACGCCGCCAGCGACGGTCCCGAAGTCAACATCTTCGGCATGCCCCGTGGCGACGCCAACTTCCTCAAACTCGTGGAGTGGGCCGACGACAGCGGGATGGTCGGTAATCTGCGCGACCCGGAACTGATGGACGGACGCAAGCGTCAACTCGGCATCAGTCAGGACACGGTACGGATGATGCTCGCGGATCTGGAAGCCTTCATCGCTTCCAAGCCCGCGCAGGAGATCTACCGCGGGGGGCAGGATCGCGGCGCCGCCTGGGGAATCGTCAACGCGCCCGACGAGCTACTCGGCGATCCGCACTTCCACGCACGCGGCTTCTGGGTGGATGTGGAGCACGAGGAGCTGGGTCGCACCATCATCTACCCCGGTGCCCCCGCCAAGCTCCTCGGCACGCCCTGGGCAATCCAAGCACGCGCCCCCCTACTCGGCGAACACACGCAGACCATCCTGCGCGATGAACTCGCTCTGGAACCGCAAGCGCTGAGCGCCTTGCTCGGAGCCGGCGTGATCGCCTGAGCCGCGCAAAGCGGCGGATACGACACCGGACCCCGTGTCTGAGTCGCGTGCAAGCCTCAAGCCCCATACGCTGATCGCATGTCCGAACAGCAACGATCCAGACGCCGACGTCAGCGCCAACGTCGTCGCCAACGTCGCCGCGAAGATGGCGCGATGCATGACGGCGATGCGCCGGAGCTGAGTGGCGACGCCGAAGCGATCGAAGGCGAAGTCGTAGACGCCGCCGCAGAGGAGTCCCGGCTGGGCGACCCCGTCGTCAAGCGGAAGGCAGGCCCCCCGGCCACCATCTTCGGCATGCCACGCATGATTTTCCTGATGAGCGCCGGTATTACGGTCGCGATCCTGATGGTGATCGTCATCAACCAGGTCGCGCCAGCCTCCGACAGCGTCGAGGGCGTGACGCGGTTCCCGGATCAGGGACGCCGTCACCTCGTCGAGGGCGCGGTCTTCACCGCCTACAACTCCGACCCAGCGACGTCAGGCCCGCAAGACGCGATCGGCGTGCCGCCCGGCAGATACGGACCGGATGAAGCCGCGCCGTTCGACTTCGTTCCCACGGACGCACAGCTGCTTCCCGTGCTGGAAGCCGGGGGCCTCGTGATCCACTATGACCCGGCCAGCCTCAGCAACGTCCAGACGGAACAGCTCCAGGACTTCCTCGATCTCGCCGCCACGGCGACGCCGAACGTCGTCCTCGCGGCCACTCCTGGCTTGGATGCGCCAATCATCGCCACCGCCTGGACGCACCACTTCACTCTGAACGAGCTTGGTGACGACTTCATCGACGACCTCGCCAACTTCGTGCTGGACCGGGACGAGAGCTTCTACCAGCGCTTCGTCTTGGAGCGAAACCCTGAAACGATCGACCTGCGGACGGTTACGATCAACGCGGAGTAAGCGGCCTCAACCGGCGAGGCGGCCTGGGATTGGTGGTGCGAGTCATGTTGCGAGCAAACACAGCAGTGCAGACGATGGCGCGGCGTTGGTGGATGATGACCCTTGTCGTGGCTGCTGGCGCGCTGATCGCCGTCGCCTGCGGCGGGGGCGGGGGCGGGGGCGGTGCGAGCTTTGACGATCCTCGCCTGGCCGAATTCGACGATGGCCTCACTACTCCGGGCCAGGGTCACCTCAACGCGGGTGTCCCGTTCAACTACCCGACGATCCCCGCCTACGGGGGCCCCCACGCCGGCAACCTCTTGCCCTGCAGCGTCTACCCGGACGAACAGAGCCAGGAACGTATTCTCCACAGCATGGAGCACGGCGCCGTCGTCATCTTCTTTCAGCCCGATGTGGCGTCCGGAGATGACATTACACAGATCCGTCAGCTCGGTACCGAATTGCTCCGTGAGGGCAACCGCATCGTCGTCGCTCCGAACCGACAACTCACCAACCCCATTGTCATCGCGTCATGGGCCCGGCTACTGCCGCTTCAGACTTTTGAAGACGCCACCATCCGGGGGTTCGTCGACGCCTTCGAGAACGATGGACCAGAGAACATTCCGCGCGGCAACGCTTGCTAGCCGCTGCTCGACGCGAAGCACGACACAGGGCCCTCAGAACTTGAGGGCCCTTCTCTATCTCCAGAAATGGGTCTGATCAGCCTTCGATAAGACCGATATCGTCCACCTTCCAGGCGCCCTCCACTTCGACCCACTGCGTGAAGACCCCACCCTCGCCGTCGTCGGCCTTGAAGATGATGTGGAGCAGATTCTCGCCTTGATCGGCGACTTCGTAGCTGGTGGCCGTCGCCGCGCCCGTGTCGCCAGCGGCCTGCAGCGCCATCGCTTTGCCCAGGCCCACGGGGGTGAAGATCGTCATCAGTCCCGCAATGTTGTTGGCCATGATGTCTGTGGCGAACTGCTCGACGGCCTCTTCACGCTCTGCCATGCGTTGCACTCCTGACCGCCAATGATCTGCCCGGCTCCGGACACTGGCGGCACGCCCGGAGCGTTGCGAGTGTATGGAAGCCCCCGAACAGACAACAGAGGCCGCCGTCCCTGTCTGCCTCCTGGACCACATGTCGCGCCCGCGACGGCTCCTCAGCGTACAGAGCGAACCGGCCGCCTCCGATACCGTCTCTGGAGGAACAACGAGTCCACGAGGCCAGCGAGATCGAGCCTATGGTCAGTGAATCCCCCAGTCCCCGAGTCGACGCCATCATTGAGGCGACCGACCTGCACAAGACCTACCGAGCCGACCACAACGAAGTGCACGCCCTGCGCGGCGTCAGTCTCGTCGTCCGGCGCGGTGAGATGGTCAGCATCATGGGGCCCTCGGGCTGCGGCAAGACCACGTTGCTCAATTGTCTGTCCGGGCTCGACGAAGTCGACAGCGGCGTCGTGCGGATTGAAGGCGAAGAGATCCAGACCCTCTCCGACAACGCCAAGACGGAGTATCGCGCCCGTCGGATGGGCTTCGTCTTCCAGTTCTACAATCTCCTGCCGGTGCTCTCCTCCGTGGAGAACGTGGAGCTGCCGCTGCTTCTCAGCGGCGTTCCCTCCGCCGAGGCCCGCCGCCGCGCCAACGAGACCCTGGACCTTGTCCAACTCCACGACTGGGCCGGACATCGCCCCGCCCAGCTCTCCGGCGGCCAGCGGCAGCGCGTCACGATCGCCCGCGCCCTCGCGAACAACCCGGCCATCGTCTGGGCCGATGAACCGACCGGCGACCTCGACAGCGTCAACGCCAACGAGATCATGGAACTCATCGAGACGCTCAACGCCAACAATCAACAGACGTTCGTCATCGTGACGCATGACCAAGGGATCGGCGATCGCTGCCACCGCACCATCCTCATGCGCGATGGCCAGATCGAAGGGGAGGTCCAGCACCGGCCCTTCCAGGACAGTCCGATCCTACTTTCCGACACGAGCGGCTAGCGCTGGTTCAGTAGCCCGGGCAGCCCGGCTCCGCTGGAGGCATCCATGGACGAGATCTTCGGCCTCTCCATGACCACGCTGATGTGGGCGATCCTCGTCGTCCTTGGCATCATCGCTGGCGTGCTCGCCCTTCTGGCCAGCCGTAATCCGTTGCTCTTCCGCTTGGGGCTCCGCAACGTCCCCCGGCGCAAGGCGCAAACGGGACTCATCGTCTTTGGCTTGATGCTGAGCACGCTGATCATCTCTTCCGCTTTCACCACGGGCGACACGCTCTCCACCAGCCTGCGCAGCACGGCCTTTCGGATCGCCGGTCCCATTGACCATCTCGTCCAGTACGACACCGATGCCGGACGCAGCGTCAGCGCCCGGGAGAGCGTCGTCCCGCAAGCGATCGTCGATGACCTCAAGGACCACTTCGCCGATGACCCCGAGGTCCTGGGCTTCGTCCGCGCCCTCTTCGACAACGTCTCCATGTTCAACCAGGAGACGCAGCAACTCCTGCCCCTCTCCTTCTTGCTCGGCCTCGACCCGGCCGAAGTCGATGCGGTTGGCGGGATTCCCGCTCTTGACGGAGGCCGTCTCAATCTCGACCTGCTTGGCGAGCGCGGCATCATTCTCAACCAAACGGCCGCGCGCGAACTGGCCGCCGAGGTGGGCCACACGATCGAGATCACGGCGCTACGCGAGCGCCAGAACTTCCAGGTCGTCGCCATCGCCGAAGACACGCTGCTCAGTGGGGAGGTCAATCCCGCTGAGTCACAAGGGGCCGTCATCCGCCTAGTCGACGCCCAAACGATCTTCGATCAGGCCGGGGTCGTGACCGGCGTGGGCGTTCATACGACGGGTGGGATCCGGGGCGCGCTCAAGATTTCAGACGAAGTCGACGTCCGCCTCAACGACTTTCTCGTCGCCCAAGCGGAAGACGAAGTCAGCCGACGCGAAGGGAACGGGGGCGGGGCCACCGAGCGCCTCTACGCCGACGCCCAGGACCGCCCGATCTTCGAATCCGCTCCCTTCAAAGCCGACGCCGTCAACGATGCCGAGACCTTTGGCTCGATCTTCACGAGCCTGTTCCTCGTCATGGGCCTGTTCTCGATCGGAGCGGGCATCCTGCTCATCTTCCTGATCTTTGTCTTGCTGGCGGAGGAGCGTAAGTCCGAGATGGGCATTTCGCGCGCCATCGGCATGCGCCGCTGGCACCTGGTGGAGACCTACTTGGCGGAGGGCAGCGCCTACAACGTCGGTTCCGCCTTCGTCGGTGCGGTGTTGGGCATCCTTGTCGCCTTCGGCATGATCGAAGTTCTCAATACGCTTGGCGACGACTTCGGATTCGAGTTCCACCGCCACGTTGAGCCGCGCAGCCTGATTGTCTCCGCCGGTATCGGCATCATCCTGGTCTTCATCACCGTCACCGTCTCTTCCTACCGGGTCAGCAACCTCAACATCGTCGCCGCCATTCGCGACATCCCCGAGAGCAGCCTCATACAGCGGCGCCGCATCTCCATCCCCGGTCTCCTCACAACCACGGCGGGACTCATCTTCCTTCCTTTAACCATCCCCCTGCTTCCGCTGGGGCTACTCCTGACCGCTCTCCCGATCATCGGCGGTTGGATCCGCCGACGCGGATGGGCGGAGCGCACCGTTCTTCCCATTTGGAGCCTCATGAGATGGCGCCCAGAGTGGTGGTTCACCTTTCTCGCCTTCGGCGTGCTGTCTCTTCGCGTCGGTATCTCCTCAGAGACCGCGTTCCTCTATCTACTCGGCCTGTCGTTGATCCCCATCGGCCTGCTGCTTCTGGCGCGGCGCATCCACCGTGCCGGGCGCATCGCCCACAGCCTCATGGGGATCGCCATCCTGGCAATCTGGCTGGCGCCCTTCGACGTGCATGAGACCCTGACCGGTTTCGACGGCGAAGGCGACTTCGAACTCTTCTTCCTCTCCGGCGCGATGATGGTCACCGGGGGCACGGTCTTCATCGTCTTCAACCTGGACGTGCTGGCGGGATCGCTGCGCCAGATCGGACGGGTCTTCGGACGGCTTCGCCCCGTCGTCCAAACCGCGGCAGCCTATCCTTCCACGGCGCGCTTCCGCACCGGCATGACCGTCGCCATGATCGCCATCATCATGTTCGCGCTGGTCACTTTCACGACCATCAACTCCAACTTCCAACGCCTCTTCACCAGTGAAACGGCGACCGGAGGCTACGCCATCCAGGCCGATGCCAACCGCAACGCCACCTTCACCGACCTCCGCGCCGCCCTCGTCGAGGAAGGCCGTCCAGACCTGGCCGACCAGATCGAGGACGTCTCCACGCTTAGCCTGGCGTCGTTCTTCGGCACCGATGTGGTGGGGCTCGAGGCCCAGGAATGGAACGAGCGCGAGGAGACGCTCGTCCTCGACGCGAGCGGAAATCCCATCCCCCTCGACCTGGAACCGGAACTCGCCGAATCCGCCCTCGACGACGACGGCAACCCTCTCCCGGGAGCCGAAGACGACCTCGCCAACCTGCGCTATCAGAGCGCCTTCTTCACCGGCGCCGACGATACCTTCCTCTCCCGCAACGATGTGATCTTCCAGACGCTGGCGCCTGGCTTCGAGGACGATGCGGCGGTTTGGCAGGCGCTCGGCCAACCGTTACCTGATGGATCGCGCTACGCCGTGGTCACAGCTCAAGCGGTCTCGGAGGCGGGTGGCGCCTTCGCCCAACAAGAGGACGATGATTTCGTCTTGCCCAAGTTCATCGAGGAGGAGACGAAGCGGATGCCGGTGGTCACGGCGCTCGTGCGCAACCCCTCCAGCGGCGAGACTCTCACGATCCGGATCATCGCCGTGATCGACCAAATCATCGGCATCGCCGGTCCCGACTTCGCGCTGCGGCCCAGCATCATCGTCGACCAAGACGCCTTCGCCACCCTCTACGACGAGTCGGACTTGGTCCGTCACCTGACCAAGCTCACCCCCGGCACCGATCCCTTCCTCACGGCGCAGGCCATCGAAGCCACACTCCGGGTGGAGACCGTCTCAATCATCGACGAACTCAAGGAGCGGCAAGACACCTTCCGCACGATCCTCAACCTGTTCCAAGGTTTCACGGGGCTCGGGCTCTTTGCGGGTATGGCGGCTCTCGGCGTCATCGCGGTCCGCGCCGTTGTGGAACGACGACAGCAAATCGGTATGTTGCGCGCGATTGGCTTCTCGCGCGGATTCATCCGGCTGGGGATGGTGCTCGAGATGTCGTTCATCGCCGCCCTGGGCGTCTCCTTGGGTACTGTCTTGGCGGTCGTGTTGTCGTGGCGGCTGTTCTCCGAAGGCGCCTTTGGCAGTACCTCTGGCGGCAGCTTCTTCGTGCCTATTCAGGACATCGTGGTCTTCGTCGTGATCGCGATGGCCGCGTCGTTCATCCTCACGTACCTCCCGGCCCGCCAGGCGTCCCGCATCACGATCGCAGAGGCCCTCCGCTACGAGTAACGAGTCGGGACGCGACAAATGGGGCGACGAACTCCCGTCTGTCTACCGCCAGAGTTGGACACCTACTCCTTCGCGGTTCATCGCTCCGGCTGATCTCCCGTCAGGCGGAGGAAGACATCGTCCAACGTGGGTTGGGAAATCCGCATCGCTCCGAAGGCGAGACCTGCCCCATCCAGGGCGCGCACGATTGACGAGATCGCGGCGCTGCCGTCCGCCACGTCGATCGACATCTGGGCACCTTCTGTCCTCACCTGCTTCACTCCCCTGAGCGCCTCGAGGATCTGTATTCCCTCTTCATTGGGCTCCGCACTCAATTCCACGATCACCACCTCCGCCCCGATCGACGCCTTTAGTTCCCGCGGCGATCCCTGCATGACAATCTCGCCCGCATGCAGAATCGCCACGTCGTGCGCCAAACGATCGACCTCTTCCAGGTACTGGGTCGTGAGGAAGAACGTCACGCCATCCTCCTGGTTCAGCCGCTCCACATATCGCCAAAGGCTCTCGCGGCTGATCGGATCGAGGCCGGTTGTAGGTTCGTCCAAGAAGACGATCTCCGGCTCATGTACCAGCGCCGACGCCAAGTCCAGACGCCGTCGCATCCCGCCCGAGTACGTTCCGATTCGTCGATCGGCGACCCTCTCTAAATCCACAACATCGAGCAGTTTTTCGATTCGATCCTCGATCCGCTCCACGCGGTGAAGACGCGCCTGGAGCCATAGCAGCTCCCGTCCCGTCTGCAATGCGTCCAGTCCCACTTCCTGCAGAGCGACTCCGATCTTGCGTCGCACAGCGCGTGCATGCGTCGCGACGTCCAGACCGCCCACCCGTGCCTGACCTGCCGTGGGGGCCATCAGCGTCGCCAACATCCGCACCGTCGTCGACTTCCCGGACCCGTTCACGCCCAGGAAACCAAAGATCTGTCCACGCGGGACTTGGAGGTCGATCCCGTTGACCGCCTGCACGTCGCCAAAGCGCTTCGTCAGGCCTTGGGCTTCGATTGCCCATCCGCCGTCGGATTGCTGGGCTGCACCGCCGAGGCCCCCATGGGCAACGCCGTTGTCTGGCGAGTGCGATAGGGCTTTCATGACAACTGCTTCCGCAACGACCAAATCGCCACGCTCGTCGAGAGCAGGCTCAGACCCACGATGACCGCGCACGCTTCTAGGATTGGCCGGAGCTCCCAGCCGTCGACCATCAGGGCTCCCATTCCCGCCAACAAGTACGTCACGGGATTCACTGCAACGATGCCCCGTAGCCAGCCAGCGAACACCTCTTGGGGAGCAAACGCTGGGGCCAGGAACAAGAGGGGGATCCAGAGCACGAGACCGATCTGTGCCGCCTGCGTACTGCCCGTGCGCAGCGCGATCGTCAAGCCAACCCCGCTATATCCGCAGCCAAACACCCCCGCCATGGTGATCAAGACGACCGCGCCCGCCACTCCGGTCGCAAGCTCTGCGCCGGCTGCCATGCCCACGGCCAGCAGCAGCGCCGCGAACATGGCGCTCCGCACGCCGTCGCCCAAGACGCGGCCACCCAGCAGCGCACTCCGCGAAATCGGCGTCAGCACGAGTTTGTCGAAGTAGCCGCTCTGCAAATCCCCGACTAACGCGATGCCGGAAGCACCCGCTACCCCGGTCACTGCTTGCAGCAAGACCACAGGCACCTGAAAACTCACATAGTCTTCAATGCCAAACGCTGCCTCCGCCGACGACTGAAACGCGCCCAGAATCACTGCATACACCAACAGCGGAACCAGGAGATTTCCGATCTCCGCACCCGGCTGGCGCCAAGCCTCGCGTACGGTCCGCACGGTGAGCCAATAGAGCGACGGTGAGATGGGCATTGGTCTATCCTTACGTCGTAAGGATAGACTTACGGTGTAAGCTGTCAAGCATCGGAGGGGACTGTGGCCAACAGACAGCCGCGACGGCGGCTCACCCAAGCGCGTGTGTTGGATGCGGCGCAGACCGTCGCGGACCGCGACGGTCTCGCGGCGCTGACCATGCGCAACCTCGCCGCGGAAGTCGGGGTCGAAGCGATGTCGCTGTACCACCACTTCCGCAACAAGGACGCCTTGCTCGATGCCCTCGCCGACCGGGTCTTCGCCGAACTGCCCCAACCGTCGGCGGCGCTTGGCGACTGGCGGTCGTTTGCTGAGCCCGCGGCTCGCAATCTCTGGGCGATCTTTCAAGCGCACCCCTGGGCCGCAGAGCTGGTCGCGAGCCGGCCACTCGGACCGACGGCACGCACCTGGGTGAGGGAACTGGGGCGAGCCTTGGAAGCGGCGGGCTGGCGCCGAGCCAACGTGCGCTCCCTGATTTGGCTGCTCCAGGTCTTCGTGATCGGCGCCGCGATCGTCGAAGCCGCCGCGGACTCAGAGGCCAGTCGGGCGGGGCTCGACTCCCTCCCCGCTGACGTACGCCGCTACGTCGATCATGACGCCAGCCGTGAGTTTGGCCGAGGGCTCAGCGCGCTTCTCGACGGGGCCGAGGCTCGCTTCAGCCCCAAGTCGGGCTAACGGATCAGCGGGGCGCGAGCCGGTAGACGCGCAGGGCCGTGTCGTGGAACATCGCCGCGCGCTCGTCGGGTGCGAAGTCTTGGCTGAGCTTCTTGAACTGGTTCCAAAGCACGGTGTAGCTGCAGGACCGCTTGTCGACCGGGAAGTTACTCTCGAACATGCAGCGGTCCGGGCCAAACTGCTCGATGGTGTGGAGATACCAGCGTCGGTTGACTTCCAGAAGCTCGTCCGATGTGGGCGGCACGGCCCGCTGATCCCAGCCGAATCCGTTGATCGGCATCTGGATCCCACCCACCTTGGCAACGACGTTGGGACAGGTGGCCAGCTCCGTGATGTCGTCACGCCAGCGATCGAACACCGCATCGGCCTGGCCAGCGTAGGGACCGACACCCAACGGCGTCCCCAGGTGATTGAGGATGAGCGTCGTGTCCGGGAACGCGCGCGCCAGATCCGTGACTTCGGGGATCTGCGGGTGATAGCACCACGCCTCGTAGCTCAAGCCGTAGAATCGCAGACGCGCGAATCCTTCACGGAACGTCGAGTCGGCCAGGATCCCCGGTCCCGGCTCAATACGGGAGTTCGGCACGTCCGGACTGGCATCCCAACTGGCGTGATGGCGGATGCCCCGGAAGCGCCGGGGGCTGGTCTGGAGATGGGATTCAAGAACCGCGGAGACGGCGTCGCCCAAACGCAGATCCGCATGACCGACAATCGCTGCCGCGGCGCGTAACTCGCCGAAGTGGCCGCTGGCGCTCTGCGCCGCCAGCCCCTGCGCGAACTCGGTCTCGCCCAACGGCTTCACTTCCGTCGGCCCCTCCGCCCGGTACATGGCGCCGCATTCGACGAAGACCGTCTGCCGCACGTTGAGCTCCGCGGTGTCCTCCAGCAACTCATCGAGCAGGTAGCGCCAGCGCGGGTAGTCCCAGAAGTGGTGATGGGGGTCAATGATCGGCAGCTCCGGCTCGATCGGAGCCTCGTCGGTCTGGGCGAGCCAGTTCGGATCAGTCACCATGGCGATCACTCCATCCCTCTACACAAGCTGCGATCCAGTTCCTCGGCGCGCCTCAGAGCGGATGAACCAGTGGCTCAGGTCGTCTTGACGATGTAGACGTCGCAGGGTGCGCCGTGGGCCACTGAGTTGGCGACGCTTCCCAGCACTCGCCCCAGGCCCTGCATGCGCCGGTTTCCCACGACGATCATCGTGGCGTCCAGCCGGGCGGCCTCCTCGATCAACACCTCAACCGGTTTCCCGACAACCCCCGCCCAAGTCACTTCGACGCCCTGCCCAATCTGACTGGCGGAGGCCTGGTTGGCCAGCTGCTGGGCGCGATCGTGGCTGGTCACGTCCCACTGATCGGACCCTTCGGCCACCGAGAAGCTCTGGTTTTTGTCGTAGGCGGAGACACAGTGCACTCCCACGCCGAGCCCGCGGGCCAGGTCGCCCGCCACCTTGGCCGCTGCCGAGGCCGTCTCACTACCGTCCACGCCAACGATGATCGGGCCATCCATGTTCTGTCTCCGCTCAGTTCTTGTTCTTGTTCCAGCAATCGGTCGGCGAAGTCTAGCGGCTGCTGCCGACCGTCGTGTCGATCCGCACGCTGAAATCCCCAGGACCTTGGGCACGCTAAGCTCCCCCGGCACCTCAATCCCGTACCCACTCCCGAACCAGGAACCCCATGACCACCCTCTCCCCCGACGCTCTCAACCTCCTTTACGCCTATGACGCCGACTGGCCCCTCGACGCCACTACGTCAGAGCTCTCTTCCAACGACAGCCTCCGTACCGAGCGCTTCGAATACACCTCCCGCCACGACGAACGCGTCAGCGGCCTCGTCCTCTCCGACCCATCGGCGGACGGGCCCCGCCCTCTCGTCTTGGTCGCGCATCCGGCGACGCTCGACAAGTCCACCGACTACGTCCTCGCGCCCGCTCAGCAGTGGGTCGCCGCTGGGGTCATTTGCGCCACCATCGACCAAGCGGGACACGGCGAGCGCGCCAAGAAGCCCATCTCGATGGAGGAGTTCACCAAGTATCCCTACCGCCGCATGGACCAAACCGTGCAAACCGCCGTCGACTGGATGCGCGCGCTCGACTACCTCAGCCAGCGCCCCGATGTCGACGCTTCACGCATCGGTTTCGTCGGCTTCAGCATGGGCGGCATGCGCGGCGCGCCGTTCGTGGGTCTCGACTCACGTATCAAGGCGGCGGTGTTCTGCATCAGCGGCGCGGCGCGCGGCCTGCCGGACAACCCCCGCGAACGTCGCGCCCAGGAGGTCGCCGATCCCGCGACGTTTGCGCCGCTCATGACGAGCCCCACGCTCGTCGTCGCTGGGGAAACGGATGACATCGTTCCACCCGACGCCGCCCAGCGCTTCCACGACGCCATGCCCGAGCCGCGCGAGATCGCTTGGCTGGACTGTGGGCACTGGGACTTCATGCCGCAGGGCCTTGCCCCGGTCTGGCCTTTCCTCGAAGCCAATCTCTAAGCCAAGCTCTCAGCCGAAAGCCAAGCATGATCCCGCTACTGCTCACCCTCGGGCACGTCTTGCCGGTCGCCGCCAAAGACGATGTCCGCCAACGAGGTCTCGTCCGGATCGCGTTCGAGCAGGCGGAAGGCGGCGTTCATCGAATGGTGCATGGGGAACGCCGCCCGCAAGCCCATCATGTCGTAGTCGGCGTTGATGGCGTCCTTCATCCACGTCGAGCCCAACGGGTTCCTCGACGCCAGATCCGTGCACAATCTCGCCACCTCCCCCTCCAACTCGTCCGGCGGGAAAACGCGCGTCACCAGGCCGATCTTCTGGGCCTCCTTGGCTGTGATCAGCCGACCGGTCAGCAGCAGGTACTTGGCCTGACGTAGCCCCAACATCCAGACCCAGAGCGGCAAGCTCGTCACCCCGCCCGCGCGTTGCGCCTGGTGGCCAAACGTCGCCGTTTCCGAGGCAAAAGCGATGTCGCAGAGCATTTGGAAGTAGCAGCCCGTGGCGATTGCCGGCCCCTGCACCTGCGCGACGGTGGGCTTGGGGTAGTACCAGATCCGCAAATAGCGGTTGCTAATCTTGCGTAGCGCCGGGGCCGCGTCGTTGAGACGCCAATGGTCCTGGCCCTCGGGCGGCACGGTGTAGGGGTTGTCGCGCAGGTCGTAACCCGCACTGAACGCTGTTCCAGCTCCCTTGAAGACGACCACCCGAACCTCGTCATCGGCTTCCGCGACGTCCAGTGCGTCGTCCAGCTCCTCAAGGAGCTTGGTGTTGAGGGCGTTTCGCTTCTCGGGCCGGTTGAACGTGATCGTGCAGATGCGCTCCGACACGTCGTACAGCAAGAACTCGTAGTCGGGCATCGCGACCCCTTTCGCAAAGCCTGGTTCGGCTCGATCAATACGCGCTAGGTCAGGACTCCGGAGGCGACCAACTCCGCCACGTCTTCTTCGCTGTAGCCGAGAATCCGCGTCGCGACATCGAACGTCTGCTCGCCGATAAGCGGGGCCGGGGCAGCCAACTCCCCCGGCGTACCGTGCAGTTTCACGATCGGTCCGTCGTAGACCGAGACGGACGTCTCGGCGTGATCCAGATAGCGGTGATAGCCCCGCGCTTGCAGATGTTCGTCGCGATCCAAAACATCTTCTGCATCCTGCACTAACGAGGCTGGCACGCCGGCCGCTTGCAACTGCTCCGCCAGCTCCTTCGCGTCCAGCGCCGACACCCAAGCCGAGATCGCCTCATTCAGCTCCGACTCATACCGCTTGCGTCCAAGGATGGTGCTGAAGCGGTCATCGGTGGTGAAGGGCGCAGCCCCAGCGACCGCGAGCAGGCCGTCCCACTCCGCATCGTTGCGAACGGCGATCGCGATCCAACGCTGCCGCTTCTCGGACTGCCCTGCCAGCGCGGGGTGACTGCGTGTTTCATCCTCGCCGCGGAACGTCCCGTGCGGCGTCATCCACTCCGACCAATTCCCTTGCCGAATCGCGACGCGACCGTTGACCGCATAGTCCAGCAGCGCCGGACCCAACGTGGCCGCTACCGATTCGATCTGCGCGAGTTCGATCATCTGGCCCTCGCCCGTCCGCTCACGATGTCGCAAAGCCGCCAAGATCGCGATCACCGTGTGACCAGGATTAATCGCATAGTCCGGGTAGTTCGTGCCCACGCCGAACGGCGGCTGTTCCGGGTTGCCACTGAGATGGCTGATTCCGCTGATCGGCGTCAGCACCGCGCCAAAGCCGAGGAAGTCTTTGTGCGGGCCTTCGACGCCTTGCATGGGCTGGTACGCAGCCACGATCGTGGGGTTGATCTCGCGAAGCTTTTCGTAGCCCAGCCCCCACTTCTCGATCACGCGCGGGGTGTGGTTGGTGAGGAAGACGTCGCAGCGCTCGACGACTCGGTAGGCCACCTCTTGGGCGCGCTCCGCGTTCATGTTGAGCAGGACCGAGAGTTTGGCCGCGTTGAAGTTGTTGAAATAGCCGCTGGCGTTGTAACCACCCTCCTGTCCCGGCCGGATCGGCTGCGTGATCCGGAGCGAGTCGACCTTGACCTCACTCTCCATACGCACTACTTCGGCCCCGAAGTCGGCCAGGGTACGGCCCGCGATCGGCCCAGCGCCGAACCAGGAGAAGTCGGCGACGAGGATGCCGTCCAACGGCCGCGGTCCCGCCCCATTCGAACCCGCTTTGTCCGCTGTGCTCGAAGTCATATCGCACCCTCTCCCACGTACACGGTCAGGTCTTCGTCGGGGATCCCTACCTCGCCGACCCACACCTCCACGTTGTGTTCGCCGATCGACGGCGCCGGTCGACGGTACTGCACAGGCGTGGCGCTCAGACGGTAGGGCGGCCCCGGTAGATCGATCGTCTCGCCCGACTGCTCCACCGACACCATCCAGTCGCGTGCCCTCAACTGTTTGCTTTCCACGAGGTCCTGCGGCGTCGACACCATGCCGATCAAGAGCCGCCGGCTTTGGCCTTCTTCGTAGATCTCCAAGCTCGTCCGCGAGGCGAAGAATGCCGACAGCGCTGCCTGCGCTGCCGGGAACAGCTTCAGCAACTCTTCCATCTTGGCAGGGTCGGCTAAGGCCGCGCCCAGCGTCGCCCAGTTCAGGGCGCGGTATTCCTCCTCGTGTTCGCCGGCGAGATCGCCCGCCGCGTCGTGCTCCTGCAGCCAGTCGATCATCACCGACAAAGTGGCTCCGGCAGGCGCCCCAACCATTGAGTACACATAGCCATCGAGCGTCTTGTACGTCCCAATCCCTGGGACCCGCACCACCTCACCCTGCCGCTCGCGCGATGTCTTCTGAAAGTCCCACTGTTGGATCGCCGTCTCCTGCGCGATCGACAGCGCCTCCTGCATGGAGACTTCCACGAGCTGGCCCTCACCGGTGCGCTCCTTGTGGAACAGGGCCAGCGTCGCGCCCTGCGCCGCCGCCAGCGAGGCGGTGATGTACCCCTGATTCCCACCCAGCGTCTGCGGCGGGTCCTCGCCGTCTCCGGACATCGTCAGGACACCGGACGACGCCAGGCCCACGATGTCCGTCGCCTTCCAGCCCGCGTGCGGGCCTTCCAACCCGAAGCCAGTGATCGATACATAGATCAGTTGGGGACTTTCGGCGCGCAAGGCGTCGAAACCTACGCCACGCGCATCCATATATCCCGTGTCGTGGGACTCAAGGATCAGGTCTGCACCACGCGCCAACTGACGAAACACGTGCTGACCATCGTGCTCGTCCAGGTTGCACGTCACGGAGCGTTTGTTGGTGTTGAAGTACCACCACGACAGGCTGGACTCGCGGCTGATCTTGTCGTGCGCGAACGGCCCCACGCCCCGCGCCGCATCGCCGCCCGGTGGCTCCACCTTGATCACGTCGGCGCCAAGATCAGCGAGCAGCTTGCCGGCGTACTGGCCCATCTCCGTGGTCAGGTCCAGCACTCGGATCCCTGCCAGAGCGCCGGTCGATGAGGCCTCAGCCATGTGGTCGTCTCCTTCTGGAACCCAGTCTCATGGCGGCCCTTGTTGCGTTAGTCAGCGGGCCTGGTTGCGCTAGCTGGCGGGCTTGGCCGTGACCGCCGCGGGAAGCCGTCGATCGAGAATCTCCACCGCCTCGGCAACCATATCCTCAAGCACGTCACCCGCAGACCGGATCTCAGTAATCAAACCGCTGATCTGGCCAGCCGCGTTCATCAGCAGATCCTCACGGCCCGCCTGCTTCGCCGAATGCATGACGTCGGCGACCAAGACCCCTTGCAGCCCCATGGGCAAGGCGCGCGTGCCCGAGTCTTCCCAGGCCTCGATCAGTTCGTTCGTGATGTTGCGCATCGTCTTGCCGCTGTAGAGGCGGGAGATCCGCGTGTCTTCCTCGCCCGCGTCCAAGATCCGCTGTTTACGGAAGTCGTCCAGATTCGCTTCCTTCGTGGGGATGAAGACGGTTCCGCACCAGGCTCCCACGCAACCCATCGCCAGCACCGCCGAGAGCCCTCGCCCATCACCAATGCCCCCCGCCGCCACGACCGGCGTCGGCGACACGGCATCGAGCACCTGCGGCAACAGCGCCATCGTCCCGATTCGGCCGGTGTGTCCTCCCGCGTCGTGCCCCTGCGCCACAACAATGTCGGCGCCGCCGTCAAGCACGCGCTTGGCGTTCTTGACGTTGCCGACCAGAGACATCACCACACCGCCCGCGGCGTGGACCTGATCGGTGTACGGGGCTGGGTTGCCCAATCCCGTCGCCAGCACGGGCACGCCCATCCCGACGATCGTGTCGACTTGGTCTTGTGGGGTGAAGTCCGGCACGCGCAAGGTGGGGCGCTCCGCCTGCTCGTCGGGGAGCTCAAGATTGTCGCGGATCGCGTTGAGCGCGCCCACCTGCTCCGCTGGCAACAGATCGCGCATGTCGTCGGGCATGCTGTCCGCCGCGGGACGGGGAGCGGTGTTCGACGGCACGAGAATGTCGATGCCGAACGGCTTGTTGGTCAGATCCTGAATCTGGCTGATGCGTTCTTCGAGCTGGTCGGGCGGAAAGCCCGCCGCACCCAAGACGCCAAGGCCACCGGCATTGGAGATCGCCGCGACCAAATCGACTCCGGCCACGCCGCCCGTTCCTCCGCCCACCGTCGGTCCCATACCCGCCAGAACGACGGGGTACTCAATCTTCAACAGATCGCAAAGCACTGTGTGTAAGACCGGTCGGCTCATGGCTCCTACTTTCTTGGCAACGCGGCTACTCCCCAGCGGGCGCACCTTCTTCTAGGGGCGCGCTGCAAGGTCGATCCGACCGCCAGTTTCTTGGCGGTGCGGGACCCCGTCAACCGAGTCCCCGCCCCAGAGCCACGGGAACGACAGCCGTATAGGCCGCCGCGTTGCTAGGATCGCTGCATGGCTATCCGACGACGACTCAAGATGACTGTGGGAGCGATCGCTCTCGGCCTCTTGCTCATCATCGTGCTCAACAGCCCGTTGGGGGTTGATCGCGACGAGACGTTCACCGACCTGCATCGTCCGGAGATTGTCGGCGAGTCGCAATCGAACGCGCCCTAGACCGAGGATCGCGCCCAGCAAGTCCTCTCACAACATTTCAATGAAGCATCCCAACGAGGAGAGCCGATGCCCAAGCGACCCAAGGAGAGCCTGATGGAAGAGGCGCAAGGCTGGATTGCGGAGATGATGTCGGAAGAGGGCGTGATCGTCACCGACGCCTTCATCGATCTCGTGCAGACATTTGAATGGGACGCGCTGGAGGAAGGCACGATCGGCGCCGACGACCGGCCCGGCATCGTCAAGCACATCGTCGACCGCTGCGTCGACGAGAACATCCTGCTCGGCCCGGTCCCAACTGCGGTCTCCACCGATGGCGGCGGCGGCCAGCTGCCACAACCAGTCCCCCCCCAACTCGTGGAACAGGTCCTCTCCTGGGAAGACGAATTTCTCGGTCTGGCTGGCATCTCACGGCGCGACCCCACTTAAGATGCCGAAAGTGACAATCGAACCGTCGGGCATTGAGATCGAGATACCGGAGGGCGAGACCTTGATGCAGGTCGCTCGCGACCAGGGCTACTACTGGCCAACCGCCTGCGACATGCAGGGCCGCTGCGCCACCTGCTTCATCCTCGTCGAAGAGGGCGCCGACAACTTGTCGCCGATGGGTCGCTCGGAGAAGGAGGCGCTGCTCAACCAGCGAGGTCGCAAGGCTCTGGACCAACCCGTCCGCCTCGCCTGCCAGACCCAGGTCTACGGCGATGTCCTCTGTCGCAAGACCGGCGTCCGGCTCGACTGAAGGCAGCGGGAACCGCCAGCGCTCTCGCGCGGATCGATTCCCGAGGAGGCGCACATCGCGGCTCTACTCATAGAAGCGATCGATATATAATGCCGCCATGGAGGTGTTTCCACCATGGAGATCGGTCGGCTTGAAGCCTTCGTCCAAGTTGCGACACTGCTCTCCTTCTCCAAGGCCGCTAAGGCCTTGTATCTGACGCAGCCCACGGTCACGGCGCGCATCCAAGGCTTGGAGCGCGAACTGGGCGAACCGCTGTTCGAGCGGATGGGCCGCACAATCCGCCTGACTGACGCCGGGGAGTCGTTCCTGCCACATGCCCAGCGGGCCCTGCAAGCCGTCAAAGAAGGCCAAGACGCCATCGACACACTGCGCAACGTGGAGCGCGGCACCCTCTCCATTGGCACGGCCCCCACGATCGGCACCTACGTGCTTCCCGAAATCTTGCAGCGTTTCGCCAAGGAGTACCCCGGCGTGGAAGTCTCGATCCGCACCGGTCGATCGGAAGAGGTGATGTCGATGGTCCTCGCCGACGAGGTCCAGGTCGGCTTCGAGCGTCTGATCACCCACCCAGAGATCGAGACTGTGGGCCTCTACGAAGACGAGATCTTCCTGATGGCCAGCTCCAATCACCCGTTCGCCAAGCGCCGCGAGGTGCCGCTCTCCGATGTCGCCCGCGACTCCGTGATCTTTTTCGACGAAGGCTCGTCGTATCACGCGCTCAGCATCGGCGTCTTCCGCGACACCGGTGTCGCGCCACGCCACACGTTGGATGTCGACAACCTGGAGATGGCCAAGCACTTGGTGATTCGCGGGCTGGGACTGGCGTTCCTGCCCCAGGTGGCCGTGGAGCGGGAGCTGGAAGAGGGCACGGTCGTGCAGGTCTCAATCGAGGACGCGGATCCGGTCAGCCGCCAGATCGCCGTGATCTACCGTCGCCAGCGCTTGCCCAGTCGGGCGATGCTGGCGCTGCTCGACATGCTGAAAGAGATCTACCAGTTCGAGTACGCGAACGTCGGTTCGAACGTACCCACCGGCTAGCCAGGCCCGCCGCGGATACCCGTGCGTCTCGACTGCTCAGGATCTCCCGTGAAGATTATGTCCAACCCGAGGAGGCCCCACGCACCATCTCCGTGGGGCCCACCGGCCAGCCGAAGCCGTAACGCATCACCGCGTTCATGTCCTCTTCGTTGACGATGCCGTCTTCGACCAAGACTTTGGCTGCCTTGATCATCTCGGAGTAGATGCGGTTGCCCACGAACCCGTAGGTCCCCACGCGGTCATTGACCTTGACCGTCACCTTGCCCATCGCATCGCAAAGGTCGTAGAGAGTCTGCGCCGTCTCCTCCGAGGTGTCTTCCGTAACAATGACCTCCACGGCCTTCATCACGTTGGCCGGGCTGAACCAGTGCATTCCGATCAACCGGTCCTTCTGCGTCACCTTCAGTCCCACGTCGGCAATCGGGAAGCCGCTCGTATTCGAAGCCAGAATCGACTCGGGGCGCAGCAGGTCTTGGAGGTCGCCGAAGAGGTCCTGCTTGAGTTCCAGCGTTTCGGGGATGGCCTCGATCACCAGGTCGCAGTCGGCGAGGTCTTCGAACTCAGTCGTGTAGGAGAGGTTGCCGCGCGCTTGCTCCGCCGCCCCCGATTCGATCTTGCCACGCTCCACACCCGTGCCCAGGCCGTAGCGTCCCTCTTCGATGATCTGCTTCGTCTTGGTCAGCGCGTCTTCGCTAATGTCCCGCACGATGACCGGCTTACCCACGAGCACGACCGACTGCGCGATGCCGCTCCCCATCACGCCGCCCCCCAACATGCCGACACGCTTGATCTCGTCGAACTTCATTCCGGTCCCCTCGTCTCTCTTCCGGGCCGCCCCTGCTGGCCACACCGCGCGTCAGGGTATCACCGGCCTCGCGCCGCTACACTCGTCCGGCAACCCATCGTAGCGAGAGGGATCAACCATGGCCCGCCAAGTCACGTTCTTCTGCAAGAAGGGTTGAACGACCTGCAGTCGGGCCAGGGACTGGCTCAACGACCACGGCATCGACTTTGAGGAGCGCGACTTCTTCAAGCAGGGACTCGACCCGTCTGAGCTCGACACGCTGATCGGCAAGCAGGAGACGGGGGCCTTCTTCTCCCGGCGCAGCCCCAGCGTCAAGAAGATGGGGATCGATATCGACGCGTTGGGGGACGGCGAAATGAAGACGCTGATGCTGGATGAACCGCGCTTGCTACGTCGGCCCGTGCTCAAGGTCGGGCGCAAGGCTCTGATCGGCTTCGACGCCAAGGAGTGGGAAGCGACTCTGGGTTAGGCCTTCTTGGCTCGAGTTCGCTTCTTCGCGGAACTCTTGGTCGGCGCTCTCTTCTTCGCAAGCGCCTCCTTCGCCGGCTTCTTGGCAGCAGGCGGATTCTTCGCCGCCTTCTTGGCGGCGGGCTTCTTGGCGGCAGGCGCCTTCGGGGTCGTGTCCTTGGCCGAGCGGCCCCGCGCCGACTTGCGCTCTTCCGGCGGCGGCGCGTCGGGAATCTTGGGCGGACGCTTTCCGGCTCGCAAGGCCTTGAGGATGTCGAGGTTGAGTTCGTCGGGGCCACCACCTTCGAAGCCGGGGACTTCGAGCATCCAGGCCGCGTTCTGAAAGGCGCCGCGCCGGAAGAGGTTGCGAAATCCCGACATCCCCATGCTGCCCCAACCGATGTTCTCGTGGCGGTCCTTGCCCGATCCCAACGGCGTCTTGGAGTCGTTGGCGTGCACTGCGACGACGTTGGCGAGACCCACTTCCTTCTCGATCTCGCTCAGCGTCAGCTCCAAGCCCTCAGCCCCGGCAAGGTCATAGCCCGCCGAATAGGCGTGGCAGGTGTCGACGCAGACCTTGACGCGATCGCTGGCGATCGCCGTCATCAAGCGGCCGATCTCGTCGAAGCTGGAGCAGACGGAGTCGCCGGTCCCGGCGTTGTTCTCGATGCAAAGGGCGATGTCGTCAGGGGAATCGTCCAGGACACGGCGCATCGCCTTCGCCATCTGGGGCAAGACGTGATCGAAACCCATCCCCTTGTGGCTGCCCACGTGGAAGATCACCCCCGCTACGCCAAGCCCGGACCCCAGTCGCATGTCGGCGGTGAGCGTGGCGACCCCCTTCTCCAGATGCTCGGGGTCGGCGGTGGCTAGGTTCGTCAGGTAGACGCCGTGAATGAAGTTGGGGCCGATGCCGTGTTCCTCAGCCTTGGCACGGAACGCGGCGACATCGGACTCGGGATGCTCTTTGCGCCGCCACATCTGCGGCGCAGCTCCGAAGATCTGCACCATCTCCGCGCCCAACTCCAGGCCGTGGTCGATCGCCACGTCGATATGCCCAGCGCTGGAGACGTGCGCGCCGATCCGTGGGCCAACAGGAGACTGAGTCGGTTTGGTCATGGAGCACCCCCAGGGGAGTATCGGGCCTTCCAGCGGAAAGTCACGGACCGCGGGTGGAGTATCAAGGGCGGTTGGCTTGCCAGTCCAGATATTTCCGTACGGACGACGCGCACGCCTCAACCGTGGAATAGACGCCAACACCCGCCGCGCCCAGCTCCTGCTTCATACGCAGAGAGGCCGCCATCGACTCCGGGCTGCCCGGTGCCCGCAGCACCACCGCCAACGGCTTGGGCAGATCGGCTCGGGCCTTGCTGATGTTCTCGATCATCCGCTCTTCGAACTTGCGGCGCTGCTCGGCGCTACCGCTGCCGGGTCCCCCATCGAGGCCGAAGTGGAGCATGATCCAGTCGATGTTGGGGTCGGAGGCGATGGTCTCCAAGGCGCTGCTGAAGTTGCGCCCGTCCCAGGTGATGTTGGAGTCGACGGGGTTGCGAACCGAAGTCCCGGCGACGGGGGTGTCCTCGCCCAGCTTGCGCTGGGTCGCTTCGTCGAACCAGGGCACGGGGATGTTTTCGCGGTCGCAGGCGTCCGCCGCGAGCACAGACGTCCCACCACCCCCGCCAACCACCGCGACTCGTGGACCAGCCAGGTCCTTGAGGTTCTGCACGGTGATCGCCACGTCCATCAACTCATCGGTGTTGAAGACGCTGATGAAGTTGGCCTGACGTCGCACCGCCTCCCAGATCTGGGAGGAGCCTGCCAGGCTTCCCGTGTGACTGGCGGCGGCGCGGCTGCCGGACTCCGTTGAGCCCCCCTTGAGGATGATCAACGGCTTGCGCGCCGAAAGCTGGCGCGCCGTCCGCAAGAACCGCGGACCATCCTTGACCCCTTCCAGGTAGGCCATGACGACCTCCGTGCCTTCGTCGTTGGCGAGGTAGTCCAGGTAGTCGCACTCAATCAGGTCGCTGGCATTGCCGAAGGAGACGCAGTAGGAGAAGCGTAAGGCGCGCTGCTCGCCCGCCCGCACGACTTCGCTGGCATGCATGCCGCTCTGCGAGGCGAACCCGACGCGCCCAACTTCAGTCGACGATTCTGGCATCCAGGAGATGCCGCTGATCGGAGAGTGGATGCCCATGCAGTTGGGGCCGATGAGACGAATCCCCACATCGTGGAGCTTGGTCAGCATCTCTTCTTCCAAGCCCGCGCGTTCCTGGTCGCCGGTCTCCGCGAAGCCGGCCGTGAAAGAGTGGATGACCTTGACGCCGCAGGCGATCGCGTCGTCGACCAAACCCATAATCGCGGACGCCGGCACTGCCGAGATCACGTAGTCCACGTCGCCGGGAAGGTCGCGCAAGCTCTTGTAGATCGGCGTGCCGTCCTCCAGCTCACCCCCCTTGGGGTTGAGCGCGTAGACGTGTTCGACGCGGTCGAACCGTTTGGCGGCGTTGTAGAACATCAGCCCGCCACCGAAGCCCTTGCGATTCGGCGACACACCCGCGACGGCGACAGACTTCGGGTGAAAGGCGACCTCAAGGGCCGCCAGCGCTTGCGCCTCGGAGGCGCTCGCTTCAGACGCCGACGTATCGGACACGGGCTTCGTGGTCATCGTCGCTCCTCGATGGTGGCCTCGGCCGCAGAGCTGTGGCCGGAGATCCGTGGCTGGAGAGCCGTGGCTGGAGAGCCTTAGCCGGGGGAATGTATCAGGGCGCCGCGGCAGCCTCGATCACCTGCGATGCAGAGGCAGGCGCACGGGCAAGGCAGAGGACGGCGGTCTACTGCTCCAAGATCCGCTCGATCTGGCGAACGTGGAAAAGCTGGTGATCGGCCACGGTGAGCAACATGGTGCGAAATGAGAAATCGATGATGTCGTCGGCAACTTCCACATTCGCCGGTTCCCGCAACTCTTCCGCCGTCAGACCGTCGAGCAAACGGACCGTGTCATCGCGGACCGCATTGAGGGCCCAGCGCAGTTCGTTGAGGTCGGGATCGGAGTCGTGATCGGGCAATGTGATGTCGCCAATCAGCGGCGGCGGCTTCTCCGAAACCGCCCAGCGCAGTTCACTCAACTGCGGCTGGAGCCAGCGCTCAGCATGAATCACGTGGAGCAAGACCTCCCGCAGCGACCACTCGTCGTCGTCGAGCCGTGATTCCAAAGCGTCGGGCGCAACGCGAGTCAACACGGTCAACAGTTCGTCCAAATTCTCGCGCAACGTCTGCTTCAGCGCCTCGGGGTCGTTGGCACCAGCGCGACGTTGGGGCTGCGGCTCTGACATAGATCTCCTTCGCCGCCCGAGCGCAGAGAACCATCGCCTTCTGCTCCACTCTGAGCCGGACCTCAAGTAGGCTAGCCGAGCGGCCGCAGTTGGAGCATCACTATGTCCCCAGATCGTCGCGCCAGGTGGCGAAGCAGCCTGGCGCCGAAGGACTACCCGTGGCCGTAATCCCCTCCATCCCAACGCGCGACCAACAACTCAAGGCCGAGCCCTTGATTGGCGCCGACGATCGGGCACTGCTGCGCGTCGGGATTGAGCTCTTCGACGCCGGGGAATTCTGGGAGGCGCACGAACGCTGGGAGACGATCTGGCAGCGCGAGTCGCGGCCGATTCGCTCGTTCTACCAAGGACTCATCCAGATCGCTGCCGCCTACCATCACTGGACCGTCACCCACCGTCCCAAGGGCGTTGAACTGGGGATCGCGAAGGGCATCGAAAAGCTGACTTGGTACCGCCCCGAGTATCTGGGCGTCGATCTCGCGAAGATGATCGACGAAGCGGAACACATGCGGGCCAGCGCCGCCGGCCACGACGCCGCCTGGCTCGCGGCCTTCCCGATCGCTGAACTGCCGCATATTCCCCAGATCGACGCGACCAGCGCCGCGGAACCGCCACGATGACGGATCGCCCGGACCTCCACGTCAAGCGACTGCGCCCCAGCGCCACGCTCCCGCAGCGGGGAACGCCGCACTCCTCGGGCTTGGATGTCTACGCAGATCTCACGGACGCGGATGGATCGATCGAGCTCTCCATCCGGCCTCAGCTCGTCCCCACCGGCATCGCAATCGCAGTTCCTGCAGGCTTCGAGGTTCAGCTCCGGCCGCGATCAGGCCTGTCGAAGAGAGGTGTGGTCGTGGCCTTCGGCACCGTCGACGCCGACTACCGGGGCGAGGTCTTCGTCAACATGTCGGCGCCAGGAGCAGAGGCTGGGCGCTTCCGGATTCAGCACGGCGACCGCATCGCCCAGCTGGTCGTTGCCCCCGTGGTCCTGGCGGATGTGGTTGAGGTGGACGAATTGTCCGCTACTGAGCGCGGCGATGGAGGGTTTGGGTCGACAGGGCGGTGAAACGATGCGGCCTCTTCGCAGCGCTCTGTCTTTCGCTATTCGTTGCCCGCGGCGCGGCTGCGACTTCTAACGTCGCCGCATCGATCGACACCGGGCCTACGTTCTACGTGGACCTGCAGGATCCGGACGAGCTGGAACGCATCAGTCTCCTGTTGACGGCCTCTGGTCTGACGCGCAGCGATGCCCCGGCCGCGTCCATGGTCGCCGTCAGCGACCGCGAACTGCGCGGCGCCGAATCCGTCACCACACGATATTGGGCCGCTGTCGCCCACCAGCGCAGCGATGTGCAGGATCTTTCTGCGAAGGAGCTGCGGGCTGCGGCCTCCGGCTTGGCCACTGACTGGCGGATTCTCGGCGGACACGCACGCGCCCTGACCATGTACCTGCCACGCGAACACGTGCGCCCCATCGCCAACGCGCTGCGCACGACGTTGAGCGCGGCAGTGGTCGTGCTGCCGCTCGCCGAGATCCTGGATGCCGTGGCCCGCGATGTCGGCGGCCTGGCGGTGGTTCCCGCGGACGTCTTGGAACCCGGCGTGCTGGGACTCGTGGTCGACGGCTACGACCCCTACCGGGATCCGGCGTCGACCTCAACGCTGCGCACCAGGCGTTGGATCCAGCGGGCCATCGATGCACCGATCAGCACCGCCCGCCTCCTGGCGGCGTGGGAGTCTCCAGCTGCGTTCGACCCCGTCGGGCTTCTCGCAACCGGCGATGTTGCGCCGACGCGTTGCACGGGAGAACGACTTGAGGCTCTCGGGGACTTCAATCCGATGTTCGATGGCACTCGCGATTTGATTCGCGCCGCGGACATCGCGGTCATGCCCCTGGAAATCTCGCTCACTTCGGTGGGAGGACCTACACCATGTACTCACACGTTCAACTTGCAGGGTTCGCCTAAGGCGGCCCCCACGTTCGCTGCGGCAGGGTTCGACGTCGTCACGACGGCTGGCAACCACGCCGGAGACTGCTGGCAGAATTGCCCGCGCTTCTTGGCTTTCCGCGAGACGATCGCGAATCTCGATTCGGCGGGCCTGGCCCACACAGGGACGGGAGAGAACCGGACGGAGGCGACAACACCGGTGATCCTAGAGCGAGGTGGCCTGCGCTTCGCATTCTTGGCCTACGACGACATCGCGCACTACTTCGCTGCAACAGAGACAGAGATTGGCTCCTCCACCTACGACCCCGAGACGCTGGCCAGCGATGTCCGGCACGCGGCCACGCGTGCGGACCACGTCGTCGTCTCCTGGGGACCGAATACACCGCCGATCCAACGCGTCGGCAGCGAAACGCCGCGCGGATCGCGGCGGAGGCGGGCGCATCCTTGGTCATCGGAAATCACCCCCACTGGGTGCAGGCGGTCGAACGAATCGGCGAAACCGTGGTCTTCTACGCCTTAGGAAACTTCGTCTTCGATCAGAGTTGGTCGATCCCCACGACGCAGGGATTCATCGCGGAAGTCGGCTTCGCCAGCAACCGTGTCTTGGGCTTTCGGCTACGGCCCATCGTCATCCAAGACGTGCATCGCCCGGACCTGGTCGACCCAGCACGAGATGGCGCCGCCATTCTTGAGCGCGCGTGGGCCGCAACCGACCGGCTGCTGGCGCGGAGCTGACTGCTCACTCACAGCACCTTGCAAGCGGGCCCGCTAGGCTGCGGCGACATTCAGAGGCCAGGGTCGCCCCTCTCCTCGCTCGGAAGGATGGGCATCCGATGGAAGTGGTCTTAGTGGCCGTCGGTGGAGCGGTGGGAGCCGTCGCGCGCTACGGCGTGGCCAAAGCCGCACAGCCGCTGACGACAGGTAGCTTCCCGCTGGGCATCCTTCTCGTCAACCTGACCGGGGCGTTCCTGTTGGGCTTCGTCTTCACCTACCTCTTGGAACGCAGCTCCATCTCGAACGAGCTGCGAACCGCGGTCACGGTGGGTGTCCTTGGCGCCTACACCACGTTTTCCACCTTCTCGCTGGACACCCTGCATCTCATCCAGGCCAACGACTGGACTCTGGCGATCCTCAACGTCGCTGTCAGCGTCGGAGGCGCACTCTTGGCGGTGTGGGCGGGGCAGCAGTTGGCGCGGGTCTAGGACACCCGCCCCCGGGCAACCCCACGGGCCAAACGGCCTGGCCAATGAGCTCAAGACCGCTCTCTGCCTAACCACAGGTCGGAACCAATTTCCGAAACAGGGCGTCTTGGTTTGATGAAAGCCGAACCCCAAGGCCCCAAGGCGCTACAGTGGTGCCGGTGGCTGGGTCGGTCGCGGAGTTCTCTCATGCGAATCCGATTACGGCATTGCTTGGTGTTGGTCTCCGTCGTGGGCATATTCGCCGCGGCGTGTGGTGGCGGAGACGGCGAAGAACCCGTCGATGTCTCACAGACGATCAATGAGGCGGACGCCCCGAGCGAGGCCGACGCGGCAGCCGTCCAAGCAGACCCCACTCTTCCAGGTGCCGACGAACCCGACGATCCCGCGCCGGTGGCGATCATCGAAGAGCCAGAGCCGGAACCAGCCGTACCCGCCGAGACCTACACGGTGGAGGCGGGCGACACCCTGTTCGACATCGCCGATCAGTTCAACACCACCGTCGACGAAATCGTGGCGTTTAACAACCTCGCCGATGCCAACACACTGAACGTGGGACAGCTCCTCCAGATCCCTGGGACTGGTGAGCCGGATGAAGCGCTCGCCGAGATCAACGATGCCGATCCCGATGCGGCTGCACCCGATGCCGCCGATCCCGACCCGGCGGATCCGATCGATCCTGATCCGGACGCCGCCGCTGACCCGCCACCGCCCGATCCAGTCGACCCTCCACCCCCCGCGCCAGGTGTGCCGCCTGGGACGAGCCCTGAGGGAATCCCCCAACCTGGACCAGAGGTCATCGTCGAAGAGGTGCCGGATCAGCCCGCCAACTTCTCGGACTACGCGGTGGCCGCCCTGCCTTGGCTCCAGGAACGCGGCCAAGTGACCGATATCTTGGATCTCTTCACGACCTGGGTCATGCCGCCCGTGGCCGGCGGCGACCGCCTCAATCTGGTCGATACCGACCTGGATGGCTTGTCGAGCATCGTCCTGGTGTTCACCGATCCGCAGACACTCGGCTTGCCGATCGCGGAGAGCAATCTCGCGATCTACGACCCCGCACCGGGGCAACCCGATCGCTACCGCCTCGCCTACGACTTCAACCTGGCGACCGGCCAAGAAGCAACGAACATCACTGTGCTCCAGGTCGTCGACATGACGGGCGATGGCAACCGCGATATCACGTTCATCGAGCAAACCTGCGGGGTGAACACCTGCACCTCGTCGTTCCACATGTTGGTCCGCGACGGCACGGGCTACCGCGACGCCGTGCAGACACCAATCAACATCGCCACGGCTCACAGCATCGATGTCGTCACGGACAGCACGGGTGACGGGGTACCGGATATCACCGTCTTGGGCGGCACGTTCGCAACCGCCGGCGCGGAGCCGCAACGGGAGTTCCGTTGGCTCTTCAGTGGCTCCGGTGGCACCGTGACCGAGGTCTCAATGGAAGGGCTGCCAACAGACTGGATGGTCTGGCATCTGCTCGATGCTAACAGCGCCTTCGACCAACAAGATTGGTCCCGTGCGATCACGCTCTACAACGTGGTGCTCACGGATCCGGACCAGATTGAGTTCGCGGCCTTCGCCGGTGAGGCGAACGAACTGCGCGCCTTCGCCAACCTCCGCAAGGCGTTGGGGCTGGCAATCACGGGCGACAGCGTGGGCGCTCAGGCCGCCGCCCAATCGCTGGCTGGGGGCACGGGCCTGATCGCGGGCTTCGGCGGAGCCTTCCTGACCGGCATCGCTGGAAACGATGTCGGCGCCGCTTGCGGGGAATTCAACAACGCCCTCGCCCTGCGAGTCAACGACTGGGATGCGTTCTGGGGCAATTTTGGCTTCGCCGTTCCCCAGGTGACGGCGCAATCGATCTGCCCCTTCTGAACGATCCGGGGCGCCACGCGAGCCAGGGTGAAGCCCGCTGTTGAACGGCCTCTGAGCGCGGTCTAGCGTGGATTCACGGCGCTCAGCGCGCCCGCGGTTCATCACTATGGCCTTCTTCGAAGCCACGAGCGGACGCCTTGCGGCGCGCTTCGAACCCCTCTACAATATCCGGTTTCCCACCGGCGTCGGTCCGTTCCTGCTGGCTGTGGCGGTGGGGGTGGCGGCCGGGCTGGGCTCGATCGCACTCCAGGAGATGGTGGAGCACTTCGACGACCTGTTCTTCGACAAACTCGGCGGGGCGCTGACGGACGCAGCGGGGGATTGGGCGATCCTCTGGGTCCCGGTCATCATCATCGTGCCGATTACCTGGCTCATCACCCGGTTCGCCCCGGAGACGCGGGGGCACGGAGTGCCCGAGGTGATGCGGGCCGTTGAGACGCAGGGGGGACGGATCCCCCTCCGCACGCCCATCGTCAAGGCGGTGGCATCGGCGCTCACCATTGGGGCGGGCGGTTCGGTGGGGCGCGAAGGTCCAATCGTGCAGGTGGGCGCCGGGCTCTCATCCTTGATTGGACGCCTCACACGGCAACCGGCGGACACCGTCGTGTTGATGGTCGCGGGCGGTGCGGCGGGGGGGGATCGCCGCCACATTCAACGCGCCGATCGCGGGAGTCTTCTTCGCACTAGAAGTGATCCTGCGGCGGTTCAACGTGCGCAATTTCACCTTAGTCGTGGTCTCCGCCGTCGTCGCCAACATGATCGCGATCGGCGTCGAAGGCGATGTCCCCGGCCTCGTCATCCCGCCGTACGAGTTGGAATCGTCGGTCGAGATCGGCCTCTACGCGATCTTGGGTTTGGTCGCCGCGGTCGTGGGGGTGGTCTGGCTGCGCTTCCTCTATCTCGTGGAGGGGGCATTCGCGTTGTTGCCCACCTCGCCCTACGTCAAACCCGTGCTGGCGATGCTGGGCGTGGGCGCGCTGGGCTTTTGGCATGGAGAGCTCTTCGGCACCGGATTCGACGCGATCGAGGCGGCGAGCGTCGATGAGATCGCGATGGGCACTCTCGCGATCCTCCTGGTCGTCAAACCGCTGGCGACAGCGCTGACGTTGGGCGGAGGCGCTTCGGGCGGGGTCTTCGCGCCCTCGCTCTTCATCGGCGCAATGTTGGGCGGACTCTTCGGCAACGCCTTCGTTGAGATCGCGCCCGGAGAGATCGCCCCTGCAGGCGCCTACGCCGTCGTTGGTATGGCCGCGGTGTTCGCGGCTGCGGCCCGTGCCCCGATCACCTCGCTGTTTATCGTTTTCGAACTGACGCGTGACTACTCGTTGATCCTGCCATTGATGACGGCGGTGGCGATCGCCACCGCGTTCGCACAGATCCTGACGCGCGACACGATCTACTCGATCAAACTCGCCCAGTTGGGCGTCAACGTGACGGACGACTCCGCGCGTGCGCTGGTGGAAGAACTCACCGTGGAAGAGACGATGACGACGAACGTCCCCATCGTGGCGGAAGAGACTCCGCTGGAGGAGCTCGCCCTGGCCATGAGCCGGACGCGGGGAAACGTCCTCGCCGTGTCCGACGAGTCAGGGAGTTTCCGCGGCCTGATCAGCGCCAGTGCGCTGACTGCCGCACTCGACCGCACCGATGCGAACCTTACAGCGCGGGACATCAACGTCTCCAGCCCGCTCCGCGTCTTCCCCGACGACCAGCTTGGACACGTCGTGGCCTTGATGGCGGACAACGACGTGCGGCAGCTCCCCGTCGTCGCGCGCTGGAACCAGCGGCGCCTACTCGGCATGATCTCCCAGCGCGACGTCCTGCGGGAGGTTGCCCGCCGTGCCGCTCCGCCGGACGGGGCACGTAAGCGGCCGCCGCCCGTCCGCCGTCTGATTGGGGCGGTCCAAATCGAAGTCACGATCGACGCCAACTCACCGTTGGTGGGGCAGGAGTTACGGGACATTGCCCTGCCCGACGGATCAGTCGTCACAATCATCCATCGCGAGGGATCCGTCGTGATTCCGCGCGGGAATATCACTGTCGAGATGGGAGATCTGATCACGATCCTGTCGGAGCCGGAAGCGGAAGCCACCGTGCGTCGGATGCTGGCGGAGGTCGTGCAGTCGGGGGACCTTCACGCCTCGGCGGAGGACCAGACCCGCTAGGCTGGGCGCGCCTGACCGACTCCCCAGACACGGAGGGGAGTTGATGTCACGACCTGGGACGAAAACACGTCATGGCGGACGAGCAAACTGATGCGCGACTTTTCACGCTGACAGAGGCGCGGGCCACGATACCGCGCCTGGAGACATTGCTCCGCGACGTGAGAGAGGCCAAGAAAACCGTCCTCGACGTTCAGTCTTTGATTCAATCGATGCAACGTTCCGCGACGACGGACGGCGATGCGATCTATACGGACACGCGGGTCTTGGAGAGCCAACTCCGGGAGCTGGCGCAACGTATGCGCCTCATGCTCTCTGAGATCTCGGAGATCGGCGTCATTGTCAAAGACATTGATCGGGGTTTGGTGGACTGGGTGGCGATGCGCGATGGACACCGCGTCTATATCTGTTGGGAGTTGGGCGAGATCGAGATCGGCTGGTGGCACGAGATCGCGGCGGGCTTCGCTGGTCGACAAACGATCATCCCGGAGGAGTGGGCCTAAGTGGTGATGTCCGCGGAGCTGGCGCTGTACCCGGAACTCCGCGAGCACTTCAACGCGGTCTACGACCTCTTGGTGGGGGACGATGGCCCGCGTGGGGCGTCGCCGCTCCTGGACGTGGGCACAGGAACCGGGTCGGCGCTCGCGGCCACCGTCAGCGGCACGGACTTGCGCGGCGTCGCCATGGACCTCCGCGTCCCCGCCGAGTGGATGGGTCCACCGGGCTACCCCTTCGTCAGCGCCGACGGACAGGCCTTGCCCTTCCGGACGGGGGCCTTCCCCGTGGTGCTTCAGATGGAGATCGGCGAGTGGCTGCTGGATCCGGTCGCGGCCCTGCGGGAGTCAGCGCGAGTCGCTCAGCGCCGACTGGTGGTCGTGCAGACGGACTGGCAGTCCCTCTGGTTCGACAGCGGCGACCCGGAGACCAGTCAGGAGTTCACGCGGCTCTTTGCCGGACCACGGCCTCCAGCAAGCGCCGCGATCTTCTTGGACACACAGATGCGGGAGGCGGGCCTGGCATCCGTCCAACACGAGATCCACGTGATCCGCGGTGATCGGATCGGCAACGAGACGTACGCCAAGCACGTGCTGCTTCTATTGCGAGAGTGGCTCTGCAACCAGTCGGGCGCCGTCCGTGCCCGCCGCTTTGACGAGTGGCGAAAGGACCTGGATCTGCGGTCGCAGGAGGGGACGTTCGGGTTCTCCGTCGATCGGCATGTGCTTGCCGCGTCGCTGTAGCGAGCCAGTCAGGGCGGCGACCTCTAGTGGTCGTGGCGTCCGTGCCAGACGTGGGGTTCAACGGTGTAGCCGTGCTCGTCACGATGGAAGACCATCAGATGGCGACCGAACGTCTGCACCAGCACATCTTCGGTCAGCACCTCGGCGGGAGGGCCGCTGACGACCAACCGCTTGTTCACGCAAATCGCCAACGGATAGTGCTCGAAGACCGAGGTGATGTCATGCGTGGCGACGATCAACGTCTTGCCTTGCTCCGCCAGTTCCAAGAGCAAGCCGAGGAGGTCCTCCTCGACCGAGACATCGAGCCCTGCCGCGGGCTCATCGAGGAGCAGCACCTCGGGGTCCTTTACTAAGGTGCGGGCCAAAAGGACGCGACGTTGCTGACCGCCGCTGAGCTCACTGACCTGCTCCGCGGCCAGGTCGCGGATCCGGAGCCGCTCTAAGGCGGCATCGATCGCCGCCGATTCGTTCGGCGCACGACCGGCAAGGCGGCGCAGGCGGTCCCAGCCCCAACGTCGCTGATAGAGCCCCATCGCCACAACCTCGCGCACGGAAACGGGGAAGCGCCAATCCACGGACTCGATCTGCGGCATATAGCCGATCCGTTCGCGGGCGGCGCTGGGCGGGTCGCCCAGGACTTCGATAGCGCCCGACCACGGCGCCAGCAGACCCACCAGACTCTTGATCAGCGTGCTCTTGCCCGATCCGTTCGGGCCGATGAGGGCAACAAGATTCCCCCGCGCGACGTCGAAGCTAATCTCTTCCAACGCGGCATTGCCGTCATAGCCCGTCGTCAGGTTGCGGACCTGCACGGCGATCGGTCCCTGCCGGACGCGGGGCACCGGGTGCTGGGCGTGCTGGTCGTCATGCCGAGCGGGCGGATGCGGTGCTGGCTGCGTATCAGGGCTACGACTCACGAATGGTCCAATTCCCGATCATGTCTTGTACGAGTATGCCCCAAGCCGCTCGCCAGGGGGCAACAGCGCGAGATGAAGTGTCGGAAGGGGCAGGTGTTTAACGGGAGAACGTCAGCAACGTGGCGCCGGTGGGGGTCGACGTAGTCGGATCGTCTTCGTGCGTAATGGTCATCACATCGACTTGGGCAAGGGCCAAGTCAGTCGTGCCATCGACGATGCTCGCGCCGGATTGATCGACGTAGAGCCGCGCCAGCTGAACGGGGCCATCGGGCGTCTCCACCCAGACGATGTAGGCACCGCTGCCAGGAGTGGGATCGAGCCCGGTCGCGGCGAGGACGAAGAGCGCTTCGTCCGGGTCCCACATGAGCCGAGCTCGCGCATCAACGCTTTGGCTGGAAATGAATTGCAGCGAGCTGCTCTGCTCACCGGTCAACGTAAAGAGCGCGTTGGCGACTGAGACGTTTGTGGCGCCCCCGTCACTAACGGCCGCCGGGCGAACTTGCATCGCGGAGGCGAGGGCTGAGTTCTCACCCTCCAGGTCGTTGACTTGGCCCTGCAGGACGATCGCCCAGGCCAGCAGGCCGCCAATAGCGATGATGCCAAATGCCGCAGCGACGCCTTGGACACGCTGTGTCATCCAGCCGCGGCTTGAGATCGGAATCGGCACGCGCTCATCACGCCGGGTCATCGTCGCAGAAGAAGTGTTGGTCTCGGTCGCATCCAGCTGAATCGCGTCAAGAACCCGGACCTTGAGATCGTCGGATGGGGGCGCCACAAGTCGCGACGCCAAGGGCAAAGCCTGGAGCATGTGGACCAGCCCGGAGACCTCTTGCTCGCAGTCCTCGCAGCCCTCTTCCAGGTGTTCGTCCACCATGGCGGCCTCAGCAGGCTCCAGCGCGCCCAATGCGTAGCCTTCAAGCAGCTCCGCGGCCTGATCGTGCAATATCTCTTCGCGAGTCTCGGATTCCGTCATCCGCTCCGGCCTGCTTCCGCTGTCCCTCGATCAGCTCTACGACGGGGCGGCGCGGATGGTTCAATGATTCCGACTTTTCCTTCCAGCGCGACACGGAGTTTGCGCATCCCCAACCGAATCCGCGTCTTGATCGTGCCCAACGGCGTCGCCAGGACCTCCGCGATCTCCGCCTGCGTGAGTCCCTTGAAGTAGGCCAACTCGATAGCCGCACGTTGATCGGGCGGTAGCTCCCTCAAGGCAGCGCGCACGGCCTCGCGCTGATCGACCAGCTCGGCGATGGCGAACTCCTTGCTGGCGGCTTCGCTGGGCCGTTCATCAGTGATCGAACCTGTATCGTCGCGCGAGCCAAGCTGGCTCTCGCTGATCGGACGGCGTCCGCGGGAGCGAATCTCGTCGATGGCGCGGTTGCGGGTCACGGAAAGCAGCCAGCCGATGAACTTGCCGCGCTCCTCCACGTAGCGATCGGGGCGCTGCCAGAGACGGACGTAGACGTCCTGCACCACATCCTCCGCGCCACCGGCGTCGTTGAGGACGCGGTAGGCGGTGGCGAAGACCAGGCGGTGATAGCGGTCGTAAAGGGTATCGAAGGCGCCAACCTCTTGCTCGGCAATGGCGCTCATCAGGTCGGCATCGGAGGACTCTGTCCAGTTCACAGGACCAGCCTAGCTCACGGTCGCGCTGCGCCCCAAGGTCAACTATGCAGTGGCGCCTCAGCGAGAAGGAGCAGGACGGCGAGATGCGTCCGGCTCCGCGACTCTGCACGCTGGCGGCTGGCAAGCACGGCTGCGGAACACGCCCCAGGTGGCGACCGGACTCGTGCTTCGCCGAGCAGACCCAGAATCATCCCCAGTCCACGCCCGTCCACGCGCGAGCGCGCCGCCGCGATGAATGCCAGAGCACAATCCCTTGCCAGGGAAACAGAAGGAGACACTGATTGACGCCGACACCCGGAAGACAGTACTGCGCATGATTCCCTATGGCCTCTACGTACTGACGACGACGGGGGAGGAAGTGGGGACCGGGCCATCAACTAGGCGTCGCAGATGTCATTCGATCCGCCTTTGCTGGCCCTCGGCGTGAAGAAAGACACGCGCAACTTCAGCAATCTCAAGGCGGGGGGCGCGATGGCCCTCTCGTTCTTGGGCAGCGGCCAAGGCGACCTCGCGTTCGCCTTCTTCGGCGACGTCGAAGTCCAGCCTGAGACATTTGTGAGCAAGGACAAGAGCTACGGCTATGAGTCCTCGCCCTCGGGAGCGCCGATACTGACCGATGCACCGGCCTGGGCTGACGTCAAGTTGGTCGACACCGTGGAAACTGGCGACCACGCCGTCGTCGTAGAAGTGACGGACGTGGGGCTGCGCGGGGACGACCCCGAAGTGCTGACCCTGAAAGAATTGGGCTTGAACTACGGCGGCTAGCGCCCCGATCCCAATGCCCCACACCTCCTGGGCGGCGACGCCCTAAGCTACGAAGGCTCACGCCGAGAAGAGCCAGGCATGCCCCCGACGACTACCGACGCACTGGACCGTACGATCAGCTTGGACCGGCCCGCCGGGCGGGTCGTGTCGTTGGTGCCCAGTCAGACTGAAACCGTGGCGCTCTTCGACAAGGCCAGCGCCCTCATCGCCTGTACGCAATTCTGCACCGAACCCGCCGATGTCGTGGACGGGTTGCGCAAGATTGGCGGCACCAAGGACCCGGATATCGAGGCGATCATTGCCTTGCAACCCGATCTCGTCCTGGCCAACAAGGAAGAGAACCGGCAAGAAGATGTCGAGGCGTTGATCGAGGCGGGGCTCTCCGTCTTCGTCGGATATGCCCAGACCGTGCGGCAGGCCGCGACCGAGATGGAATCGCTGATCCCGCTGCTGGGCAGCTCCATCAAAGCCCTGAAGTTCGCCCGTGAACTCAAGGAAGAGGTCGAGCGGCAGACGGAGCTCGCTGTGGACCGCCCCGCGGTGCGCGTTTTCTGCCCCATCTGGCGCAAGCCCTACATGGCGGTCGGCGGCGACACTTATGGCGGGGATGTCCTGCGGCTCGCCGGGGGGACCAACGTTTTCGAGTCGCACCGGGCAGGCGGCCGCTACCCCCAGATCTCCATCACCGATCTGGAAGAGGCGAATCCGCAGATCATCCTGCTGCCAAGCGAGCCGTTCCACTTCCGCGAACGACACCGCGACGAAATCATGGCCTTGCGGTCGATCGACGCGGTGCAAAACGAACGCGTCTTCCTCACCGACGGTCGATCCCTCACCTGGCACGGCCCCCGGGCGGCGGCCGCCCTCCAGGAGATCGCCAAGCTGTTGGACCAGGCCCGCCCCGAGTACACGCCTCCTGTCCAGGAGTCTGCCGCCATCACACTCCCCGGCGCCACCGGGCGCGCGCCGACCAGTGGCTCGGCCAAGAAGCCACAGCCACCGTCTCGCAAGAAAACGAAGCAACGCCCGGCGCCGCGCCAAGGGGCGGAACTCCCGCCAGGGCTGAGACTCGATCTGACACAACAGGATGTGGTGGATGAACAAGGCTGATCTCACACGACCTCTGCGCTGGCTGACTCTCGCGACCACCGCGTACGGGGCACTCGCCCTCGCCAGCCGCGCCGTGTTGCAGCGGCGCGAGACCGTGGCGCTGGACGAAGCCGCGCCATCCGGCGCGATCACCTACGTCGACGGGATCCGTCTCCACTACGTCCAAGCCGGATCGGGGCCTCCTGCCCTCCTGATTCATGGATTTGGCGCCAGCACGTTCTCGTTCCGAGAGACGATTCCGGCGCTGTCCCCCCGGTTCCAAGTCACGGCGCTCGATCTACCGGGCTTTGGTTACTCCGATCGCAGCCTGGAGCACGACTACTCGTCCGCATCGCAGGCGGAACTGGTGGCCCGGTTCATGCAGGACCAGGGCATCCACGATGCCTTAGTCGTGGGCCATTCCTCGGGCGGCGTCGTCGCGCTGCGGCTGGCGCACCGGCATCCCGAGTTGATCTCGCGCTTGGTGCTCGTGGGGTCGATGAACCCACGACAGCGGCTGATGCCCGCGGCCTTGGTGAAGCTCACCAAGCCACTGATGCCCTTGCTGGGTCTCGGATCAGGTCTCTCGCGGCGCGCGATGCGGCGCACGGTCCATGACCCCGCCTTCGCCAGCCCTGCGGTGGTCGCCGGCTACAACCGACCGTCGTTGGTGAAGGGGACGCACGCGGCGCTGAAGCGCATCGTGCAGGACAGCGCCAAGGACGAGCCGATCGATCTGGAGACGATCCAAATCCCCGCGCTCCTCCTCTGGGGGGAATCGGATCGTTTAGTGCCCCTCGCGGTGGGGCGCAGGTTGCTCGAGGAGATTCCCGACGCCCGCCTGGAAGTGCTTCCCGAGGCTGGCCATCTGCCCTTGGAAGAGCGGCCCGCGGCCGCCAACGCCATCCTGCTGCGCTGGCTGGAAGAGACGGAAAACGCCGAGTCCAGCGGCTCGGCCCGCATCTGAGCGAACACCCCGCGCGTTCCACAGCAGGGCCTTGAACGCTCGCGTGGCCTGCACTGGCGTGCGCCTGGGAATTGGCAAGGCAAAGTCAGATTGGACGCGCCGAGTCGAAAAAGAGGGCCCGTGCTGCGATCTCTCCTGCCAGGATCAGCGCGGTGACCAAGTAGAGCAAGCCCGTGGCGGCCATCATCGAGCGGATCCGCGACGACGCCAGGGCCATTGCCGCGAAGATCAACGGCATGATCAGTCCGACAACGATGCGCAGCCAGAAGGTGGGATCGTCGGCGAGGGGCAAATCGCGCCCGCCGCTTGGTGTTTCGTCGACGGGGACAATCAGGGCGATCGCGAAGAGCACGACCTGAACCGCGACGACGACGATGAGGAGCAGCGTGATCTCGTTGAGTGGCTGGGCCGGGAGGCGCGGTGACACCAGGTACCAATGCCCCAAGGTCAGACCGACCGCCGCAAGTCCAATCGCCAAGGTGCCAAAGAGCAGACTGAGGAAGACCAGTCCCATCCCCCAAGCTGGAATTCGCAGCATGATGGCAGCCAACAACAGCACCACGATGGCCAGCACCGAGAGTCCCGCCCCCAGCCACTTCGCCGGTCGGTCGCGGTCCGTGTAGAGCAGGATGTTGTGGACGACGCTGCCAACAGTAATCACAACCATCAAACCGACGATGGCGTCACGCGGTCCCGGATCAAGGCGGAAGCCTTCGATAATGTCCCCAGCAAGGTTGAATGCGACCCACGTCGCCAGCGCCAGGACCATGGGCACCATGACGGACGTGGCCTTGATGAAGCCGCGCGTGACCTGACCTCGAAAGTCGACGACGGCCATGACGATGAGGCCGCCAAAGCCAATCTCAACAAGCAAGAAAAACAGGGTGTAGGGAAGGCTGTCAGACGACTCCATCGGCCCCAGGATCGGTTGTACCACGAACGCTGGCGTGGGTGGTCATCAGCGTGAGCCGGGTTGATCCGACAGACGGCGAGCATATGGAGCGGCACGGTTGCGGGCAATCTGATTGCAGCGCCTGCTCCAGGCCCGATCAGAGCTTCATCATCAAGATCTCCCGGCGCAAGCCCGCGTCGGCGATGTCCACCTCCGTGTGAATGACCCGGAACCGCCCCTGATCCCCACGCGAAACGGTAATGATGTCGCCCTTGGACCAGTGATAGTCGGTGTCGACCGTGTCAATCAGCGTCTCTTTGCGCTCCGTGAACGGATCCGATTGCCAAAGCTCAGTCAGCATCGTGCGACTCCTCGTCTTCGCCTGTCCGGCGGGCGTCTGCATGGTAAGGCTGTCCACCGTGGCGTGAGCGTCTCGTCGCACCCTCGAGACGCCTGACTGCGTCCCGAGCAGTCTGCCGCAGCAATCTGCATCCGGAGCAATCTGCGGCGAGAGCAAAGAGGGCGATGTGTCAAACTACGCAAGCGCCGCACGAGCGATGTTGCCCCCGCACGGGCAATCGGAGGAAACGGTGCCAAGCCGTTCAGATTGGCTGACGAAAGCTCTCCATGAGATGTCTGGTGAGTTGCACACGCGGCTCACGGCCTTTGATCGCGCCTCAATCCACGAGACACCCGTGCCGGGTACGGAGTCCCCGCTGGAGCTGGCGCGCTTGCTCCGAAACCGCGAACTGATCAGCGGCTCGCACATTGAACAGTGCGTCTATGGACCGCCTGGCTCGCTGCGACTCCACGACCTGGAATGGCTGGATCCAGCGGTCGATCCATTCGAGGCGGACGACGTCACGGAGTTGATGTACGAGTTCCTGGGGCTGCGCCGCCGAACGTGCAGCTTGTTCTGGGGAATGAGCGAGCGCGAGTGGCACCAGACCACCCACCACCGCTTCCTCGGCAGCGTGACCTTGGAAGACTTGGTCGTCGCGCTACATGAGCATGACATCGAGGCGCTGTGGAAGGCGAAGAAGCTCGCCGATGCGCTGGGCGCCCCGCAGCCACATTTCGGCTAGCGCGGTCCCAACTCGACCCCGATTCATGCCCCTAGACATGCACCGCCGTGCGACGCCGCGCCAGCGCGAGCGCATAGCGGCTCGCGAACAGCGCGGGCTCCGTGTCCAACTCCCCAAGGCTTTGGAAAAGCTGATCGGCCGACGTCCGGTAAAGATCGCTATCGGTGAGGGCGGCGATCCGATCGGCGTTCTCGGCCATGATCGCGTTAGCCCGAAGAGGGCGCAGCGCCTGCCGGAGCCGCCCTGGAGCCGCCGTCGAAACCTCAAGATCGGACAGGCCGCCGCGCCGGTGCCGGTAGGCGCGAAAGGCGTGCTCAAAGACTACACGCGCCCGCGCGAGCCAGGTCGCATCATGAGTCGCCTCTTGGGTGTCGAGCAAGGCCTGGGACAGCTCGGCGGCATCCACGAGACCGCCGGAGATCACGCCTTCGTTCCGCAGACGGTGGCACAACCCGCCTTCTCGGCTGAAGCCATTCGTCCAGAGGTGAAGGGCAAGATCCACACCCCGAGCCCGAGCCGACTCATCGTCCAACACCCGTCCCGCGCTGAGCAGGGCGGAGACCATGCGGGAATTGGCGTCGATCAGAGTTGAGGTGTCGAGGCTGGGGACCGGCCAGTCGTGAGGGACCTCGGGATGAGCAGGCCGCACACTGGCGGCGAAGGCCGTCGCGCCGCTGGTGATGGTGAGGGCGTTCAAACACCAGGAGAGGACCCGGCGGGCGTCGTGACGAAAGGCGGGTTCGTCAAATTGCTCCGCGGCGGCGCAGAGGCTACTCAGCAAAGCCGCGTTGTCGCTCAGGAGCCGCTCCTCATGGATCTCCGTCCAGTCTGAAGCGGCGGCGTAGCGGCGAAGACCACCCTCATCTTGGAGCCAGAGCCCCCCATCCATGAGCTGCCGCAGCGCCTCGGCCGCGAGACGCCGGGCATCGTCGCCCAGCTCGGAGTCCGTCCCGGACGCAAGCAGAAGATCGATGGCGTCGAGGTGGGGGAAGCGCGGCCCCTGCCGATCGAATTCCATCGCGAACCCACGGCTCTCCTGATCGTACGCAGCGACGATCTCCGCAACAACTGAGGCAACACGCTCGGTCGCGCTGAGGACGGGCGGGCGTACCGTCTCGACCTGGATCTCTCCGGCAGCGCCGTGATGGGAACGGTCGGCCCAAAGATCGCGGAGGAGACGGGGAAATTCGTTGGGCTCCACCTGCAGGCCACGCCAGATCGGCTCGCCGTCCACGGTGAGCACTGCGATCGTGGGCCAGCCGCCGCCGCTGTAGCGGGCATGGAGGGCAGGGCTGTCGTCGCCGTCGACGAGGACGCAGGTGTAGTGAACCTTCAGCGCCGCGCGGCTGGCGTGATCTTGGGCAAGGCGATGCAGGAGGCGCTGGCTATACGGGCACCAGGAAGCGCCGCTGACCAGGAAGATGAGCCGATCATTGGTGCGGGCGCTGTCGAAGGCTGCCTGCTCGAAGGGCTGCCAATCGATGGGCGAGTCCAGCGCAGCGAAGCAACCGAAGCGGACGTCCATCTCGATCTCCAGAGCTCAGCTGAGCTTCTCAACCCAAGATTGGGAAGCTTCTTGGCACTGCCCCAGCGACTCTGCCCCAGAGACCATGCCCCAGCGACTCTGCCCCACTGACTATGCCCCAGCTTTGAGCTCCCGCACCAGCTGTGTGACGGAAGCGTAACGACCAAGGGCCGGGACCAGATAGACTCCGGCGCAACTATCGCGGACGGCGCTGATGTATTCGCGGGCGATATCCATCCCTGCTTCCAAGGCGTCGTCTCCCGCCGCCTCCATGCGCTGGAGAATCTCCGCGGGGATGGTGACACCGGGCACCTGGGTTGCCATGAAGCGTGCGTTGCGCTCACTCGCCAGCGGCATGACGCCCAACACAACGGGGCGGCCAACGCGCTGCGCCTGCTCCAAGAACCGCTCCGTCAGGCCAACGTCAAAGCAGTTCTGCGTGAAGAAGACATGCGCGCCTTTTTCCGCCCGGACCTGCATCTTCGTGATCTCCGCCTCGAGATCTTCGGCTCCGGGGTTGGCGGACGTCACGATCGTGAAGTCCGTCGCCGCCCCCACCTCGCTGCCGGCGGAATCGATCCCCGCGTTGAGATCCGTCGCGATCTCGATCAGGCCATCGGCCCGAACGTCCCAGACAGCGCTGGCTGCTCCGTATTTCCCAGCACCGTACTGGCCAAGACTGGGCGGATCGCCGCTCAGGGCAATCAAGGTGCGGATCCCCATCGCATGGGCCCCCATCAGGTCAGCTTGGAGAGCCATCAGGTTCCGGTCGCGCGACGTGAAGTGAATGATCGACTCAACCCCCGTGCGCTGCTGCATGGCGACGCAAAACAGCGCGGGGTTCATCCGCACAGACGCCATGGGGCTGTCGCCGGCATCAATGCAGTCGACGCCGGCGTCGCGCAGCCGCTCCACGATGCGCATCCCTTTATCGAGGTCCATCGCTTTGGGTGGGTCGACTTCGACAGAGACGATCCAGTCACCCTGATCGAGCATCGATCGGAAGCGGTAGTTCACGGGCTGATTCGTGGACTCAGCCACGTCGTCGTCTCTCTCGTAAGCCGCGTGGCGCGCCGGGGGCTTTAACGTACACGACCCGCCACGAAGGGCGGGCCACGAAGGTTTCGCAAGCAAACCAAGGCGAACCTTCCGAAGGCGAACCTTCCGAAGGAAACGGTCTCTAGCAGCAGGAGCGGGCCTGGTCGGCGCCCGCGCTCTCGGCCGTGTCAAAGGACGAGCCGCACGCGCATGACTTGGAGGCGTTGGGGTTGTTGATGGAGAAGCCCTGCTTCATGACATCGTCGATGTAGTCGACCCGGGCGCCAGCAAGCAGGGGCCGGCTCTCCTCGTCGACGAGGAAGCGGACACCGTTCTTTTCGATGACTTCGTCGCCCTCTTCAACGTCGTTGGCGAGAGCCATGCCGTACTGGTAGCCACTGCAGCCGCCACCCACGACGAAGACGCGAAGGGCGCCGTCGGCGAAGCCCTTCTCTTCGAGCATGTCCCTGGCCTTGTCAGCCGCGAGGTCCGTTACCTCAAGCACGGTGGTCAATTCGAAAGCCATGTCGCTCTCCTCAGATTCATCTCGCCGGAACGGCCGCCGAGGCCTGATCCGACTTTTTTAGGTTGATCCCGTAAAAACGATCGTGTTGAGTATATCCAGTTACGCGGCGCCTGATCCAGTCTGGAGTTACAACCGCAATCCGGACGGAAATCGGCCGTGTATCTCCCGTCTCCCTCTGCCTCAAATCGCGGTGTGATTGTCTTACGCTAGCGCTGAGGAGCCCGCCATGACGAACGACACGGCCATGGACGACACCGCCCCAGGCGAAACCGCCTTGGAGAGCCGGATCTATCTGGATCATGCCGCCACGACGCCGGTGGACCCGCGTGTCTTGGAGGCGATGCTGCCCTACTACCAAAGTGTCTGGGCCAATCCCTCCGGGATCTATCGCGAGTCGCAGGGCGCCCGGAAGGGACTCGACCGCGCGCGGGACCAGGTCGCGGCGACGTTGGAGTGTGCGCCCTCGGAGATCGTCTTCACTTCGGGCGGGACCGAGGCGGACAACCACGCCATTCGTGGCGTCATCGCGGCCTCGCCGAGGAAACACATCGTCTCATCCGCGATCGAGCATCACGCCGTCCTCCACACGCTTGAGGCAATGCAAGCGGAGGGGTACGAAGTCACGTTCGTCGCGGTCGACAGCAGCGGCTTCGTCGATCCGGGGGCCGTGCAAGACGCCGTCCGCGACGACACGGGGCTGGTGACGATCATGACAGCCAACAATGAAGTGGGCACGATTGAGCCGATCGCGGAGATCGCCCGCGCCGTGAAGGCGAAGAACGCGAAGACGGTGATCCATTCGGACGCCGTGCAAGCCGTCGGCGCCACCGAGATCCGGCCCAACCTGCTGGGCGTGGATTTGATGTCCATGACGGCGCACAAAATCTACGGGCCGAAGGGTGTTGGGGCGCTGTACGTACGACGTCGGACGCGCTGGGCACCACAGATCCTGGGCGGAGGGCAAGAAGGCGACCGGCGAGCCGGAACTGAGAACGTCGCCGGGGCGGTTGCCTTCGCGACGGCGCTGCGCCTCGCCTACGAAGAATTCGATGCCCGCAACGCCCATCAGCGATCCTTACGCGACACACTCTGGCGTGAGATACGCGAGCGGATCGACGGCGTGCACTTGAACGGCCCCGCCGACTTCGACCGGCGGCTGAGCAACAATCTCAGCGTCTGCTTCGAGCGGATCGAAGGCGAGAGCATCCTCCTACAGCTCGACATCGAAGGGATCGCCGCCAGTGCGGGCTCAGCCTGTACCACGGGTTCCGTCGAAATCAGCCACGTCCTGGAGGCGATGGGGGTCTCGGAAGAGCTGGCGCACGGCGCCATCCGGCTGACGGTGGGGACGGACAACGATGCTGCCCAGATCGAGCGGGTCGCCGGGATCCTGCCTGAAGCGATTGAACGGCTGCGGGCGCTCTCGCCGGTCTAGTCGGCCTGCCGAAAACAGCTATGCGAGATCCGAGGGGCTCGGACACACGGCTAGCCTGGGGACCTGCGGTTGGCTATCCTGACGCCGAAGATTTCGTCGTGAAATTCACGAGTATCTGACGATCTATGGGGCTCGACTTTCTGCGCTCTTCGGGCGCGATGATGCCGTCACAGGGGGATCCGCTCGGGATGCCCTCCGCGCCGGATCGTCGCAGTGAACCAGGCTTGAACCGAACTGAGGTGCATCGGTGGTCGTGGAATCTGACCCAACGATACCGATCCTGCAGCCAGGCATCACCGATATTGAGTCGGACCTGCAGAACCAGCTCATGGTGACGCAGGTCGAAAAGCTCTTTTCTTGGGCGCGGCGATCGTCGCTGTGGCCAGCGATGTTCGGGCTGGCCTGCTGCGCGATCGAAATGATCGCGACGGCGAACGCCCGCTACGACCTCTCCCGCTTCGGCGCGGAGATCTTCCGTGCCTCACCCCGACAAGCCGACATGATGATCGTCGCCGGGACGGTGACCTGGAAGATGGCACCCGCCGTCCGACGGATCTACCTCCAGATGGCCGAGCCCAAGTGGGTCATCTCCATGGGTTCGTGCAGCAACATCGGGGGGCCCTTCGCGCACGGGTACAGCACTTTGCCCGGCGTCAACAATGTGATCCCGGTGGATGTCTACGTACCGGGCTGCCCGCCGAGACCGGAGTCGTTGCTGTCGGGGTTGATGCTGCTGCAGGACGTGCTGGAAGAAGAGCGGGCGACGGGCCGCAAGCGGCGTCCGGAACCGACCGGCGACTTCTCCACCATGTTGCCCGAGGGCGATCCGATCCGGCGCGAGCTGGAGTCTCTCTTCCCTCCCTACCTGACGAAAGACGGGAGGCCGCGCGACGCGACCGGCGCGCACCCGGACGATGAAAACTTCTTCTCAGCCCACCCAGAACTTCGTCGCGGGGGAGTGGTCTAGTGGCTTACGGCCTCAACATGGCAAAGGGAATGCTGACGGTCCTCAAACATGTCACGAGGCCGCCGATTACCGTCCAGTTCCCGGAAGAGACCCGGACGCTGAGCGATCGAGCGAGGACCAACTTGGTTTGGTTCGTGGAGCGTTGCACCGGCTGTAGCACCTGCGCGCAAGCGTGTCCCGACGGCTGCATCCTGGTGGAGACCGAACCGCGCGAGGATGGGTCACTCTTGGTGAACCGTTACGAGATCGACTTCCGCCTCTGCATGTACTGCGGCTTGTGCGTCGAGGCCTGCCCCTATGAGGCGATCCAGGTGGGTGGCTCCTACACCAACGTGCAGACCGATCCCACCATGCTCTACGCGAACAAAGATCGCCTGATCGGTCAGGCCAATGAGTTTTTGGAGTCGCACGACTGGGTGTACCCCAACGGCCAACAAGCCGTGCGACAAGAGGTCCATGCCGCAGCAGAGCGGCAGCACCACTAGGCATCCCATTTCAGCACGACCCAGCCATCCGCTCGGACCGGGCGGTACTGGCCAACCCCGAGGGTGAACATCCATGGTCCAGATCAGCATCAATGGACAAGAGTTCGAGGCGGACGCGGGTCGTCCGCTGGTTGAAGTGATCAAGGATCTGGGCTTCTACATCTCCAACCTCTGTTACCTCGACGGACTGGAGCCCTACGCGGGCTGCCGGACCTGCTCCGTGGAGGTTGAAGGGATGCGAGGGCTGCCGCTGGCCTGCACGACGCGCGTCCAAGATGGAATGATCATCCGCACCGACACCGCGCCAGTCTTGGAGATGCGACAGCAGGTGATGTCGCTGATTCTCGCCAATCACAGCGACCGCTGCCTGACCTGTCACCGGGTGGAGCACTGCCGCACGGGCGACATCTGCTTGCGCGACGACGCCGTGACCCACCGCTGCGTGACCTGTTCCAAGAACTATCGTTGCGAATTGCAAACCGCCTCCGACGTCGCCGACATCGGTCGGGCGAACATTGAGCCCTTCCTGGACGAGGAGCGCACCTTCTACTCCTGGGAGCAGCCCGCCTCGGACCGCAACAACCCCTACATGGAGTTCGACCCCCAGATGTGCATCCTCTGCACACGCTGCGAGCGCGCCTGCGACGACTTGCGCCACACGACCGCGATCACGCTGGCTGGACGAGGCTTCACCACGCGGATCGCCTTCGGCTCCGGCGGCACGATCGACGAGTCGAACTGCGACTTCTGCGGGACCTGCATCGACGTCTGCCCCACGGCGACGCTGATGGAATCGCCCAACAAATGGATCTCGCGGCCCGACGCCTGGGTCAACACGACCTGCACCGAGTGCGCGCTGGGCTGCACGATTCAGATCGGCACGAAGAACGGGCGCGGCGTCCAAGTTCGTCCCAGTCCCGGCAACGATGTCAGTCGCGACCAAATTTGCGTCCGCGGCCGCTTCGGCTACGACCAAGTGCGCGACAAGGACCGCTTGTCTACCGGTCGTTTGGGACGCGGCGAAGATGCGATCGACGCGGACACCGAGACCGTGCTGGCGGATGCCGCGGCCAAGCTGCAGGCAATCATCGCGGCTCACGGGCCGAAGGCCGTGGGGCTGCTCGGCTCCGGCCAAGCGTCGAACGAAGACAACTACATGGTCCGCACGCTCGCGGATGCGATCGGCACCCCCAACGTGGACTCCTCGGCGGGCCTGGTCTGGGGCCCGGTCAGCGAAGCGCTGCGCGAAGCCTTCGGCAGCGAACATCTCTCCAACCGGCTCACGGCGCTGGAGACCGCCAGCGCGGTCGTCGTCATCGCCGACGACTTGTCCAGCAGCAACAACGTGCTGGGCGTGCGGATCAAGGATGCCGTCGTCAACCACGGGGCCAGTCTGGTCACGGTAAGCCGTCGCGGCAACCCACTTGAGTTCCACGCCACGGCCGCCCTCCGGGCCCCCGACGGCGACCTCGCCGCCGCAGTCAACGCGCTCACGGCGGAGTTGGTTCAGAACGAAACCATCAAAGAGCGGCTGGGCGAGTTGGGCGGCCCAAGCGGCGCCAGCGCCGAGCTGGAAGGCGCAGCGACGGCCGCTGCTGCCCTCGCTGGCGCTGACCCGGCCAAGGTGGCCGTCGTCTTCACCCCGTCGCGGCACAGCGGCGCGGCAGCGGGAGCACAGGCCCGTGCCGCGGTGAATCTCGCGATCGCGCTGGCGGGACCCGAGCAGGCACCGTCGCGGCTGCACGTCCTACCACCGGAAGCGAACGTCGTAGGCGCGCGGGACTTGGGCGTCTCGCCGAATCCAGCCGTCATCAGCGAAGACGAGGACGGCAACACGACGGTCGAAACGGAAGCCGGACTGGGCATCCAAGAGATGTTGGCGGCGGCGCGCGCTGGCGATCTGAAAGCGCTGATCGTCGCCAAAGACAACCCCCTGCTGACGCTTCCCGATAGGGGCGCGACGCAGGCGGCGCTCAGCGCCCTCGATCTGCTGCTGGTGATTGACGATGTCGCGACAGACACCGTCGCCTCGGCGACTCATGTCCTGGCCGATGTGGCGCCCCTGGGCAAGGACGGCTCGACGACGAACGCGGACCGCCAGATTCTGCGCCTACGCCCAGCCTTGGCGGCAGCATCGGACGCGCGCTCAGCCTGGGAGCATCTCAGCGACCTCGCCGCACGTCTGAGCGGCGCCGATGCCCCCGCCTTCGCCAGCACGCGGGCCGTGATGGATGCCATCGCCTCGGAGCACTCGAATTACGCCGGAGCCAGCGTGACGCGCCTCCTGCGACAGACGCGGCAACCAAACAACGGCACCCACGCGGCTGAAGCATTCCTGGCGACAGAGGCCCTCAGCCGCAGCGGAGATGGCCTCGCGTTGATTGCCAGTCGCGACCTCTACACCGACCGGGAATCGGCGGCGGCGCATCTGCCCGACGCCGACCGCCTGCATCGCAGCGAGTCGCTGGAGTTGCACCCGGACGATGCCAGCGCGCGCGCGATCACTGACGGCGACTCTGTGCAGATCAGCGGCAACGGCGCTTCGCTCACGGCAACTGCTCGCGTCTCGGAAGAGATCACGCCGGGAACCGCGTTCCTGCCGTTGCTCTGGGAGGGCGGAGTCGTTCAGGCGCTGATCGGCGAGGATGACGCCATCCCAACCGTCGAGGTCAGCAAAGCGTAGGTCGAACTGCGGATGGTTCTCGGTCCTGGTCAGAGATCGACGGGTATCACGGAGCCGATACCGAAGGTGATCCCTGTCGCCGCCAACCCGATGAACAGCATGCGCCCACCTGCAAAGAGCGGATGGCGGCCGGTGAGCAACGACGTCGACATCCCCACCACGGCCAGCATCACCGCCCCGGCAATGATCGCCGCGATCAACGCGTCGTAGCCGGAGGTCAGCATGAACGGGATCACCGGCACAATCGCACCGAGCGTGAAGGCCACGAAGGAGCTACCCGCGGCCATCCAGGCCGAACCTAGGTCATCCGGGTTCAGACCCAGTTCCTCACGGATGTGCGTATCGAGAGCGGTGTCCGGGTCCTTCATCAGCTCGTCGACGAGCTGGCGGGCGATCTCATCGGAGATGCCCTTGGACTTGTAGATCGCGAAGAGTTCGGCGCGCTCATCCTCGGGGTCGAGTTCGAGCTCCAGACGCTCGCGGGCGATCTGGTTCTCGAAGAGTTCAGTTTGGCTACGCACGGAAACATACTCTCCCGCTGCCATGGAGAAGGCGCCCGCCAGCCAACCGGCGATGCCGGCGATGAGTACGGCGTCGCTCTCGACCGCGGCTCCGGCAACCCCAGCGACGAGGCTGAGATTGGAGACGATGCCGTCGTTGAGGCCGAACAACGCCGCGCGGAAGGTGCTCGCAGCGCCTGGGGAGGCGAAGCCGTGCTCGGCGTCCCCAATCCCAGCCGTGGCGGCAAGCTGGCCCAGCACCGCTCGGTGCTCGCGCTCTTCTTCGGCGAGATTCCCGGACTCCGGCTCCGCTTGGTAACGGCGGATGTCTTGCAGCTCCTCGGCGCGGAGACGGGGGACCACAAGCGACAAGCCCCCGTGGCAACCCAGCCAGCCAAGGAGGCGGGTCCGTGGCGAGGGACGCACCTGGGCGTCGGCGAGAGAAGTATCGTCGAGGCGCTCCGCCCAATGAGCCGCATGCTGACGCTCAGATTGGGCCAGGTCATGGAGAACACGCGCCGTCGATTCGCTGCCCACGCCGTCCGCAAGGCGGTCATACAGCCATGCCGCTTCGAGCTCGTCTTCCAGCATGCTGCGGATGCGGGCTTCACGGTCGCGATCGGGAGGGGTTGCGGTCATGGGAGGAGCGTATGGGACGCACGCGCGCTAGGGGAATCGTCCGCTTGTCGGCGATGTCTCTGGCTGCGACTTGTGATCGTGGATCGGGTCCACAAAGCCCGCCCGCCACAACGCATCAATCGCGACCTGCGTCCGGTTCGAACAGCGCCACTTCAGCATGACGTTGGCCAGATGGCGCTTTGCTGTGGCGAGCGAAACTCCCAGATCTAACGCGATCTCGGCGTTGGACGCCCCGGTAATCACGCGGCCCACTACCTGCTTCTCGCGCGGCGTCAGCCGCTCGTAGCGACGCAGCCTGCGGCCCGGACGAGGGCCCGGACGAGGGCCCGG
>Ga0114996_10000427_pt1 | contig 58763 bp, 41 predicted proteins | sample ArcticOcean_MG_C_4_FD_87039 | JGI IMG/M metagenome (GOLD analysis project Ga0114996, IMG submission 87039) | Marine microbial communities from western Arctic Ocean - ArcticOcean_MG_CB4_134 | ecosystem: Environmental > Aquatic > Marine > Oceanic | place: Arctic Ocean: Canada Basin | collected...
CATCACACTAGAGGAGCCGATTGTCAGCGTGCCGTTAGACGTGGACCCGATTACGGTTGTGGGAGCCGTTCGTCTGGACATTGTTGAGCCTGCCGACGACGGCTTTACAGGACCTGCATATTCTCTCGACTACATCTTGTGGGAGAGGGACGTAGTGACTGGAGAGCTGACCTTTGTGGAAGAGATCACAGAGATCGAACTGGATGGCTGGACGATGCCTGTTATCGAGCACCTTGAATTGGGTGAGTACACTATCGAGGCCTTCGGTTTCGACGCCTATGGGAACCTCATTTACGAATATGTGGTCGATTTCAGCCACGATACGGAAGAAACCATGGTTCCCATCTTCTTCTGGTATAGTCTGTAGCCTTCTAAGCGCTCGGTTCCCAGTCTACGATTCGTAGCTGAACCGACACCTTCCCCCGCCACTCGTTGTATTCCGGCCGAAATGCCACGTCGATGAGAGCCCCCTCCTCGGGCGCCTCATCGCCGACCCGGAATGCGATTGCATCCATACGCCGCTCATCTTGTGTCAACGCGAGCTTAGCGTGGTCTCCGTCTGCCCCTACCCGACGAACGGAGCCCACTCGAACGCGTCGAGAGCAGAACTTGGGCTCAGGATTACCGGCTCCAAATGGCGCCAGGACTTCGATGGTGTCGATGAGATTGCTGGAAATGTCTTCGAATGACACTTCTGCATCGAGGGACAACGATGGATTCCAGGCATCGGGCGGCGTGAGGGCCTGGGCAGCCTCTTGAAATGCGTCCCGAAATTTCTCGATGTTTTCCGCTCGAATGCTGAGCCCTGCCGCATAGGGATGGCCCCCATATTGTTCGAGCCATTCTTCGCAACGCTGCAAGCCGCGCATGACATCGAATCCTCGAATGCTACGGATACTGCCTTTGCCGATCCCCTCGTCGTTGATCGCGATCATGACACAGGGTCGGTGGAAACGTTCCACCGAGCGCGACGCAACAATGCCAGTGACACCCGGATGCCATTGTTCGCTCCACAGGACGTGGGCGGGTGCCTTGACGCCCTTGGGACTCTCCATGACTTGTGCCACGGCTTGTTCTTCGATGACGTCCTGCAGTTCGCGGCGCTCTTTGTTCTCACGATCGATCTCTTTGGCGATGGCTTTAGCGATGTTGGCATCGTCGGTGCTGAGGAGCTCAAAACCCTTGAACGGATCACTCAAACGACCCGCTGCATTCAATCGCGGGACCATCTGAAATCCGACGGTACCGGCGGTGAGTGGCCTTCCGGGTGGCAGAAGCGAGAGGAGTGCTCGGATGCCCACGTAGGGGGACTGCCGCATTCGTTCTAGCCCGTATGTTGTGAGAATGCGATTAAGGCCACGAAGAGGGACCACGTCCGCGATGGTGCCCAGTGCTGTGATATCCAGTAGGTCTCGAACGTCCGGCTCCGGCTGGTCAGCGAAGACGCCACGGCTGCGCAACTCTGCGCGCAACCCCAAGACCAGATAGAAAGCGAGTCCGGCGGCACAGAGATCCTTGAACGGGAATGGGCAGTCCGGTTGATGTGGGTTCAAGATCGTGTTTGCGTTCGGAAGACCTTCGTTGGGCAACTGATGATGATCGACGATGATGAAGTCGGCTCCAAGTTCTCGTGCTTTGGCGACAGCGGCCACATCTCGAATTCCGCAGTCGACCGAGATAAAGAGTGAGGTTCCGTCCGCCACCAGCGCTTCGACCCGCTTCGGATTGACGCCATACCCATCGACAAAGCGATTGGGCAAGAAGACATGGGGTTCGTAACCGATCTTGCGAAGGAAGCGCGTCAAGATGGTTGAAGCGGTCATTCCGTCCACATCGTAGTCGCCGTGAATGGTGACTCGTTCTCCCTGCTCAAACGCGGCGAGGATCCGAGTGACCGCCTCAGGCATTCCTTTGATCTGGTGGGGACTGGCCAACTGGGAGAGTCGTGGATTGAGAAACGTTTGTGCGGATTCAGGGTCGTCATACCCTCGATTGACCAACAATCCGGAAACGACATTGGATATGTTGAGTTTCTGCGACAGCTCGGCCACCCGACTGGGATCGGGCTGTCGAATGTTCCAAATTCCTTTTACGCCCACCGGTATCCTCGTCTAGGTTGATGTGGGGGGGGCGTCATGGGGGCGCGGTTGGATGCGTGACGCAATGCGGCTACACCCTCTTAACCCTTGGATACTTGTGGGGCTTTCGCGACATCGCTGGTCTTTCCTTGCCCGTCCCCGATGTACTTATCGGAGATGATAACAAGTGGCGAAGCGATGAAGATCGACGAGTAGGTACCGACGATGACGCCGATGGTCAGGGCAAGAGCGAAGTCTTTGATCAATCCACCGCCCCACACAAGCAAGGACGTCACCACAAACAATGTGGTCACAGAGGTCAACACTGTGCGACTTAGCGTCTCGTTGATGCTCTGGTTGACCAGTTTGCTCAAGTTCATGCCTTTGAATTTTTGGAGATTCTCACGGATTCGGTCGTACACCACGATGGTGTCGTTGAGTGAGTACCCAATGATCGTCAACAAGGCGGCGATAATGGGCAAGGTGAACTTGATACCAAAGAGGCTGAAGATGCCCAGGGTGATCATGGTGTCATGAATCAAGGCCGCAACGGCACCGGGCGAATACCGGAAATCGAATCGGAAGCCAACGTAAATCAGGATACCGATGATCGCATAGAGGATGGCTACCATCCCTTTGTTGAACAAATCCTGTCCCACGCTCGGGCTGACGGATGTGGCGGACTCTACGGTGACAACTTCCTTGCCGAACTGGTCTTGCAGTGCCGCCTGCATCTTGTTCTGGAACTGCTGCAGGCTGACCGTGAAGCTCTTGTCGAGGCGAGTCTCCAAGAGAGCCGCCATGCGTTGATCGTGTTTGGCTCGTTCTTGTTCGAAGTCGTCTTCGGCCAACTCTTGTCCTTCTTTCTGGAACTCAACAACGCGGAGGTTGTATTCCTTGTAGAACTCCATCGCTAGATTACGTTCCTCGTCGCTGGAGATCTCGAGTTGCGGGTAGTCGAGCGTATAGGTTCTCGGCGTCTTGTCCGCTCCGATCGTGCAGGTTCCTGCCGCCGTATCGACCGTCACTTTGTTCGTGTCCGTGTCGGCCGTGCAGGCGCCTCTGGAGTCACAACATCGCGGATTGGAGATGATTTGGCGGAGCAATGCTTTCGTGGATAGAATGGGCGCGCCCGTCTTGAGGACCACCACAAACTGGTCTTGCTCTTGAGGGCGGGTAATTCGCTCTGCTTCGGTGTCCGCATTGGCGGCGAGGCCTGTTTCCAGGTTTTTCTGAATGCTTGCGGCTTGCTCCTCGGTCAACATCGTGGTCGTTTCGACGAAGATTTGATAGCGCGTCTTCTCGTCGGGACTCTCAAAGTCTTGGACCTCGACTTGACTGTCGGGGTTCCCCTCCGAGAGCACCTCCCGGACCACCGAACGGATGTCGTCACGAGACACATTCGCGTCTTGTGCGAAGGCGAGGATCAATTTGTTTCCACCACGAAAGTCGATGCCGAGATTCAGGCCATTAATGGTGAGCAATAATGCGCAACCCAGCACGAGAATGGTGCTGATGAAAAGCATCGTCTTGGAGTGTTGAACAATGGCGAATTTGGTTCCCGGTTTGATGATTTCAATCATTTGTTTACTCCTAGATACTCAGCGATACGACGTTGCGCTTTTGTACGATTCGATTGAAGAGCATGCGGGTGACCACAATGGAGGTAAACATCGATGAGACGATGCCCCATACGAGCGTGACCGCGAAACCATGGACGGGGCCAGTCGCCATCTTCCAGAGGATGGCACCCGCCAGCGCCGTGGTAACGTTGGCATCGAAAATGGTCCAAAATGCCTTTGAGTAACCGGTGTCGACAGCGGCGCGGACGGCTCTGCCAGAGCGCAGTTCTTCTCGGATGCGCTCAAAGATAATCACGTTGGCATCCACGGCCATACCGATCGTCAACACGATGCCGGCGATACCTGGCAGGGTCAGCGCCGCGTTCATGCCCACAAGCACAGCCACGATAAAGATGACATTGAGTGTCAAGGCGACGACAGCGATGACGCCACTGGTGCGATAATAAAACATCATGAACAAGACGACACAGATGCTCCCTGCGATGAGTGCTTGGATGCCCGATTTGATCGATTGTGCACCCAGAGATGGCCCCACATGGTGGTCATGAACCTTGTACACCTGCGCTTTGTACGCGCCGGAATTGAGCACGGTGACCAGGGCTTGAGCCTCGCGGACTTCTTCCGTTCCGCCGCCACCGCCTAACGTGATTTGAGCGCGGCCTCCGGTGATGGCTTCTCGAATGACCGGTGCTGAGCGAACTTCATCGTCGAGCATGATGGCAAGAAATCGGGCCACATTTTCTGTGGTGAGGTCCCCGAAGTCTTTGGCGCCTTCACTGTCAAACTCCAAGGATGCGTAGGGCTGACCGTTTTGTTCGTAAGCGACCTGAGCGCGCGTCAAGCGATCACCACTGATCGTGATGGGGCGTTCCCCCCCACTTTCTGTGGGGACCCTCATATTTCGAATGACGTAGTGTGTACGCCATCCTTTGGATGTCTGCTTCATCGACGCAACGTTGGTCGCCGTCAACTCTTCGAAGCCGATCATGTGATCGTCGTCGATCAGCGGAGCTTGTTTGGCCTTCCCCGTTGCGGGATCAATCGAACGGCGTTGTTCACCGACGAATCGGAATAATCGAACGAGCTCACTTTTCTTTTGGGCCCACAAGTGTTTCTGCGTAGACGAGCGCTTGGCGTTGTCATCTTCCACCCAATCTCGGAACTCAAGCGTTATGGCCATGCCGGGGTTATCGGCTTTGAACAGAGCGATGTCTGCGTCCGACAAGGAGTCCAAGGGGTTGACCACGGTCTCCCCTTGACCGGCGATGTCGAGGAGGCGGAACGTCAATTGAGCCGGTTTCCCGATCATGGCCCGCACCAGGTTCATCTTACTCTTGTCAACACCCGGCAGTTGAACGTCGATGTCCGAATCACCCGCCCGACGAACATCCGGTTCCACCAAACCAAACGCATCCACGCGTTTGCGGATGGTGTCCATGGTCTGGCTCAGGATCTCTTTCTTCCGCGAATCGACTTCTGCGTATTTCATTCGGAGGGACACCGTGTCCGATGAGGCATCCGCGAGCATGAAACGGAAATCAATCGTCTCTACGAAGTCATTGTCAATCTTGGGAATCATGCTGGCGATGTCGTCGGAGAACGTGAGTTGAACCGACGAAAAGTCGACTCGCTCCATACCGATCATACCGCGATACTTCTTGTACTCTTCGCTGGTGATGGCATCAGGATCCTCTGCCTTACCCAAATGTTCGGCGACGATTCGATCGCGAAACAGGCCAGCGACTTTCCACGTGTTGTCTCCGATGGCGCTCTTATAGTCGACCGTGTAGCGAAGCTCCAAGCCTCCCTGTAGGTCCAACCCGTAGCTCAAACGCTTGTCAAAGGGCCACCATGAGGGCATGACTCCTTGACCAATGAATGTCGGTAGAATGTAGACAATGGCAAGCAGGACCAATAGTACGGTGCTGATTGCTTTCCAGTTACGCTTTTTCTCCATGAGATTCTTTCGCCCTTGCTACGAACTCTTGTCGTTGTCTTCGGTCTTCTCGTCTTTCTTCTCGTCTTTCTTCTCATCTTTCTTGGGCGTAGCCAAGGGACCTGTGATGTTGCCGCGTATGACCTTTATCTTTGTGTTCTTGTCCACTTCGAGCACGACGGACCCGGTGCTGTCATCGAAGTCACTAATCCGTCCGATGATGCCGCCTTGGGTGACGACCGTGGCCCCTTTGGATAGCGCACTAACAAAGGTCTGATGTTCTTTTTGCTTCTTCGATTGAGGGCGGATGATGAAAAACCAAAAGATGCCGAAGAACACCAGAATGAAGATCATGTCCATTCCGCCGCACGGATTCGGTTTCGGTGTCGGTTTACCATCGGCTCCTTGGGCATTGGTGCCGTCACCTTCCCCTTCGGTGCCAGTACCGTTGGATTGGCCAGAGTCTTCCAGCGGATCCACCTGGGCAAAGAACCCAATAGATGTAGTCGGGCTGCCAGCCGACACTACGGGGGAAATGGCCGTCGACTGGGCGACGACAGGTGTGGTGGCAAAACAAAGAACAAATGCTGCTGAGAGTAGCCTGGTCATGATATCCATACTGATGAGGCTCGGGGCCTCGTGTAACTCGTTGAAATTCCTTAGCATCTTTGGCCGCCACTGACGGTCGGAAGCTCGAAGGCAAGCTGAAATACCACGGGACCCTCGGTCGGTCAACTGGATTCGCGGGCGCGTAAGCGAGCGACTCTTCGTCTGTGGGGCCATCAGGACGACAGGGATTGTCGTTGGCTGTGAACGTGTTTGGAAAACGCGACGAAACGGTTCTCAAGGATGGCGGCTCGTGCTTCCCGCATGAGCTCAATATAGAACGCCAAGTTGTGGGTGGTTAACGCCATGTGGGCGAGGATCTCTCGGGCTTTGAAAAGGTGACGTAAATAGGCTCTGGAAAAGCGGGCGCATGTCGTGCAAGAGCAGTTGGTGTCCAGCGGGATATCGGCGTCGGTGTGCATGGCGTTCTTGATGTTGATGTCGCCATTCCAAGTAAAGGCCATGCCGTTTCGGCCGTGGCGCGTGGGCATAACGCAATCGAACATGTCCACGCCCAAGCCGATGCATGTGATGAGGTTCTCGGGCGTTCCCACGCCCATGAGGTAGCGCGGACGGTCGGTGGGAAGCTGTTTGGCGGTGTGTCCGCACAGTTCGTAGAGCAGCTCGGTGGGTTCTCCCACCGACAGTCCGCCGATGGAATACCCATCCGTGGGTAGTTGGGTCAGCTCGCCCACGTGCTCTGTCCGGAGGCTCGGATCCATACCCCCCTGAACGATGGCGAAGAGGGCACCTTTCTTGCGGGCCTCCAAGGATCGCTTTGCCCAGTCGGTGGTTCGGCGCATGGCTTCCACAACCGTCTTCTCCGGACAGGGATAGGGGGCGCAAACGTCGAGGGGCATCATGATGTTGCTGCCCAGGTTTTCCTGGATGGTGATCGCCCGTTCCGGGGTGAGCTCAATCGTGGCGCCATCGATGTGGCTCTGAAAGACCACTCCTTCGTCGCTTACTTTTCGTCGTTTGGCCAAGCTAAACACCTGATAGCCTCCGGAATCGGTGAGGATCGTTCCGTCCCAGGACATCATGCGGTGCAAGCCGCCCAACGCACGGACGCGTTCGTCTCCGGGCCGCAGCATGAGGTGGTAGGTGTTGCCCAGGCAAATCGTCGCACCCAAGGCCGAAAGAACCTCAGGATCGATGCCTTTGACCGTGCCGCATGTGCCAACGGGCATGAACACGGGGGTAGGGACGTCGCCTTGGGGGGTCGTAAGTACGCCGGCTCTTGCTTGGCTTTCATTGCAGCTGTGCTCCAAGCTAAATGAGAGTCGTTCGTTGGGTTGGGTGGAAGTGTTCATGAGATCAGCATCGTGTCGCCATAGGAGTAAAAACGAAAGCCCTCATCGACCGCCTGTTGATACGCGTTCATGACGACCTCCAGTCCTGCGAACGCGGCAACCAGGGCCAGGAGCGAAGACCCAGGCAGATGAAAGTTGGTCATCAACGCGTCGACGACCTGAAACGAGTACCCCGGCGTGATGTACACGTTGGTTGCGCCCGTTCCGGGTTGCACTCTTCGTCGGCCCGTGGCTGCTCCTTCTAGGCAGCGTACGCTTGTAGTCCCCACCGCGACAACCCGTTGGGCGGAAGCCACCATGTCGGCGGTCTCAGGGGAGATGATGGTTTGCTCAGGCTCCAGAACGTGCTCTTCCACGACAGAGGTTCGGATGGGTTGGAATGTTCCCGGACCCACGTGCAGTGTGATCCGAGCGAATTGAGCGCCTCGTTCTTGCATGGTTTCCATCAATGATTCCGTAAAATGGAGGCCGGCTGTAGGGGCGGCGACGGCGCCAGGATGGGTTGCGAACACGGTTTGGTATCGCACCCGATCGGCTTCTTCGACGTGTCGGTCGATGTAGGGTGGCAAGGGGATTGTTCCGTTGCGTTGCAAGAATGTATCGACGTCTTCGCCCACGTCGATGGTAGCCCGCCCCTGGCCGTGGACCGCACGCACGGACACGGATTCCTCCGTGTCTTCGCAGGTCAAGATCTGGCCGGCTCGAAGGGGCTTCGAGGAGCGGAGCATGACGTGTGCGTCCGTGCCTTCGGCGCGAAGTACCAGCAATTCCACGCGTCCACCCGTCTCTTTACGGGCCATGATCCGAGCAGGACGCACGCGGGTGTCGTTGATGACCCATACGTCCCCCGGGCGCACCCGGTCCACCAGTTGCGATACGTGGGCATCGGTCCGAGTGGTTCCTTGGTGTGCAGACAACTCGAAGAGCCGTGCGTCATCGCGTCGGGCAGCCGGGTGAAAGGCGATGCGTTCGGGTGGAAGGTCGTAGCTGATGTCGTCGATATGCACGGCCGCGGACTATAACCAGGCTGTGGGTCAAGTCAACGTTCGGGGCACCAAGAGCGACGCTGTAAGGGGACTGACTAGGCGGGTTGGGACGTCTTACTCAGGAGTCGGGATCGGCGTCGGAATCGGGATCGGAGCAAACACCGCCCCCGTTTCCCCCTGCGATTGCGCAGCCGTCTGCCACCGAGGACAGACCCAACATGGCGCTGAGTCCGAGGTGGGTCAACCGACATTGGGCAGTGTTTCCTGTGACATCGCCGACCTGTCCCTTTGGAGGGTAGATTGCACAGGCTTTATGGCAGGTCGAAAAGGGAGCAAAATCTGGCATCGGGACATCGGCACATTGCGCGTCGACGAGGTTGCACAGATTGTCGCACCAGGAGCCACAATTTGCCCCGCCATAGGGTCCGGCATTTGCGCAGCGTTCGCCCAAAACGATCTCGCTGTTATTCAACTGGGCCATTCGACAAGAGAGGTTGTTTTGTCCGTTGTCAATGATCGCCCCAGGAGGCCAGTGGGCCCATTCGAGGCAATAGTTGAGGCATGTGGGCAGGTTTGAAAACTGGGCGCTTTCGGTGGTGTTGCACGTCTCTTGAATCGCTTGGCAATACGCGGGGCAATTGTACTCGGAACAAGTCTGTGAGGTGGTCGGATTCATCTGTGCACAGGTCGTTTCGTCGATGGTTCCACCGCTGGCGATGGCCTTGCTCAACAATGTGCTCTGGCAAGGAAGGGCATATTCGAACGATTCGCAGTCATTTTGGCACAAAGAATCGGGGATGTTTTCGGAGGGACAGAAGGCGCTGATGAGTTGGCAAACAGAGTCGCATTCAGAGCCGCACTCACCCGGACTGACCGGGCCCGCCAACGGGCACGATTCCCCGGGCGTCAACGCGGCGATCTTGGCCTGTTTGAGTCGACATTCAAGGGCCTCGTCATCGTCTGGCTTCCACAGTGTGGTGCAAACATTCTCACAGGCTGCGTGGGTGGGGTACTGCGCATGGGGAGAGAAGCCCAGCGTCTGGGTGTCCGTCGTACCACATGCGCTTTGTACGACGTGGCAATAGCGTTCACAAGACGGTTTGGCGTCGCTGCAGAATACACCGTTAACAGCGTCGGTGGATGGGCAGTGCAAGCCCTGATTGTTTTCGTCGAGCCCCGCAAGCCGACTGTGCTCAAGACGGCATTGCACCGTATCGCCAGCGAGGTCTCCGGTGGTGCCGTCTGTGCTCAACACCTTGCATTCGAGCAGGCACGTTCCAATGTCTTGTACCGAGTCGGTGCAGTTGCGTTGTTTCAGGTGACACAAAACATCACACCAACTGCCACATTGGTTGCCACCGGACAATCCTGCATAGAGGCAGTTGTTGTCGGGATCGTCGAGCGCCGCTTTGGCGTAGCTGGTCCGGCAGCCCACAGTGTTTGTCGATGTATCTCCCAGTGTACCCGCAGGGATGCCAGCGCCCGACGAGCACAGTTGCAGGCACTCATCCACGTTTTCGTATTGTGCATTGGATCCGGTGCAGGACGTTTGGACGGCGCTGCAGTAGGTTTGGCAATCGGGGAACGTGACCGTGGGAACGTCCGTCCCAGGCGGGGGAACGTCAGGTGTGGGGGGGATGTTCGGTTCGAAGGCCGTGCACCGGAGTAGCATCAAGCATACAAGCCAGGACCATTGGTGGTGCTCAATTGCCGTCATTCGTTCCCCATCCGAGCAAGGGATTCCTCATCATCTGTCCATACTACCGACCCGATCGGCCTTCGCGCAACCGCCGGGGGGGTTACACCCCTTGGGTATCTGGTCCCCAAATGTACTTGTGGACTTGCAGGTTGAGGCGGGCGTCCAGATGGTCTTCAATCATCCACGAAGCCAGCGTTTTTGGGTCCACATCGTTCCAACTGGGCGCCATCAAAATATGGCCCACACGGCTTGTCAGCTCATGCTCTCGCACAAAATCACGGGCCCATTCATAGTCGGATCGGTCCGTGACTACGAACTTGATCTCATCCCCTTGGTTCAGCAGGTCCAAATTGGGAGCGTGTAGGTATTTGTCGACAAACGCTGGGTCTTTGGGACTGATGTTGAAGGCGCCCGGTGTCTTGATGTCCATAATGCGAACGACCTTCTCGGGCACATCATCCAGCGGGATTGTGCCATTGGTTTCCAGCAATACGACCATGTCCTTGTCGACCAAGGTTTTCATCAGCGCGATGACGTGGTCTCCGTGCAACATGGGTTCTCCGCCAGTGATACACACGGTTCGGGTGCCATACGATTCAATGCGTTCAAGCAGCATCTGCTGTGAGAAGGGCTCGCCAGGCCCGAACGAATAAGGCGTGTCACAATAGCCGCAGCGTAAGTTGCACCGCGCCAGGCGGACAAAGACGCAAGGGACACCGGTATGACTCCCCTCTCCTTGAATCGAACAGAATATTTCAATTACACCCAACATTCGAATTGGTCCTGAACTCGGTTCTATCCCAGCGTTGACGCGGTCTCGGAGCATAGTCAAAGCCAGATCTGCTGCAAGTACAAAACGAATGGGAGACCGTGTTTCTTGTCGTTTTCTGCCCTTAGCTTGACAAAGTTGAGATGTCGACCGGTGAATAGAGACATCGGTTTGCGCGTCGTATAGTGTGTAAAACGACGGGAGGGACGATGAATCGTTCAACACAAAGTTGGATCACCGTGATGTTTGGGGCTCTTTTCCTAATGCCATGCCATGTCTATGCACAAACCCCTCTTCCAGGTCTCGATGGACCCGTCGAGGTGGCTGAGACGCCCATGAGCGGTCTGATGGACGGGAAAATGGGTTTTGGGCAGGTGAACGAAGATTGGTTTGTGACGATCAATGTAGGTACTGCGTTACGTTGGGGGCAGCTGGGCCTGGGTATTCAGGCGCCACTTCGGATTCGTGTGGTGGATGAAGAGCCAACGAACGAGGGTACCATCCGAAAAGAGGATTGGGACGAGATCAGCGATTGGACGCGTGTTCTTCGGTACTTGGAGTGGGGAACACCGAACAATCCGGACCCCATTTATGGCCGCCTCGGTGTTTTGTCGGGGATTTCGCTGGGTCACGGAACGATTGTGGACCGATATTACAACGTGATCGACGCCGACCACTATCAGACAGGCCTCCTTTTAAAGGTCGACTTGGGTGTGGCAGGTGGCAGTGTCTTTTTGGACAACTTGGTGGACCCCGAGATCATGGGGCTCCGGGGAACGATTCGCCCCTTGACGTTCTTTGGGTTTGGTGACTTTTTCGATCGTTTTACAGTGGGCGTGACCCTTGTGGGTGATTTTGTCGCACCGCGGAAAGCGAAGATCGATCCCGCCACGCAAGAACGCCAAATCAATGGTGATGGGGATCTGATTGTGGACACAGAACCGCTGTGGCTCGTGGGGTTGGATTTGGGTTGGAAAGTGGTCGAGACCGACGCATTCGCACTAACGCCCTACACCGACTTCAACGTCATGGGCGCAACGGGTGGGTATGGATTCCACGCTGGTGTGCTCACAACCATCCAGGCGGGCAGCATGCTGAGCATCGGAGGGCGGATGGAATATCGAGCCGTCACGGAAGACTATGCGCCCAACTACATCAACAGTTGGTACGAGATTGAACGGGTCGATTACTTGGATTCACCCGATGATGCGCACGATGAGGTGGTGCCCAAACTCGATTACTTCGTGCGCCGTGGGGATGCTGGCTATGATGCCGTTCGTCACGGGGTCAATATGACTGCTGACATGACGCTCTTCAAAGCGATCACCATCAGCGGGACGTATGAGGACTATCAAGGGCCCGACAACTCCAATCTGATGGTTCGTTTGCTCCTCCCTTGGATTGCCGACTTCAAGTTCAGCGCATACTACGCAAAACGAAATTTCGACTCGTTCTCCGAAGCATTTGACTTGGATGGTGGACTTCTGGTGGCGGACGCCAAGTGGAAAGCCTACGGTCCGATGTTTGTGTTTGCTCGGTATTCACGGGAATGGCATTTAAACAAAGACGTGGATGCAGACAATTACGGGCATTACGAAACCATCAATGACTACGATTTCGGTATCGGGGCTGAGTTCACGTTCTAGTCGCGATGCAATGTCATGGGTTCGCGCCCTAACGCAGGGTGGGTAGATGGCGGCCTGTTGAGGCCCCTTCTTTGATCGAATTTAGAAAACAGAGAATGTTTTTGATTCTTGGGCTGTTGAAAGATCCAGGAAGTTGACGATGTACATAATGCACGGATACCGTAGCAGGGAAGTCGCGAATGGAGGACATGATGCGTCTGTCTTTGGGAATATTGCTGGTTTTCGGGTTCAGTGTAACGCTTTTGGGATGCAGCGCCAGCCTCATTCCAGGAACCCGCGTTGCGGATACCCCGGAGAATCGAGAGATACACACGATGGTCGAAACGTACCGCTTGGCTGTCGAAGAACGCGATCCGGACACAATCGCGAAGTTGGTATCGCGTCGCTACTACGAGAATGGTTCCACCACCGACAAGCAAGCGGACGACTACGGCTACGATCACTTGATGAATGGCGTTTTGGTCGAGCTCAAAGAAAACGTCAAGAAAGCGCAGTATCGAATTGTACTGAGGAAAGTCATGGTCCAAGGCAACCGTGCGCAAGCGGAATACGAGTACTTTTGGCGATTTCTATACACGGAGGGCGGTCGGGACCAATGGGTTCAGCGGAACGACTTCAATCGGCTCGATTTTGTGCGCGAGGATGGCAGCTGGAAGATTATCGCCGGGCTGTAGGCCGTGAGCACTTAGCACACACATTTACGGTTTTTTTCACACCGTGCGGAGGGGTATGAAGGCCTGCGTTCAACCCGGGTTGAGTGGTGTCCGCGGTGCCTTCGGCAGCCTCTTGGTCGGATGTCTGTTGTGGGCACATTCCGGACCCACGCTGGCCGCGCCCCCCGCTGATCCGAGCGCCAAACAGTTTGAACGTGGCGACTATGAGGGCATCATTCAGACGCTCGAGGCAGCGAAGAAAACAGGTCGTCTCAATACAAACCGGTTGGAGATCTTGGGTCGTACGTACTTCGAGGTGGGCCGCTTTTCGGATGTGGAAAAGGTGGCTTTGACGCTGAGTCGGCGGCGGGACGGGCGCGCCTTGGCGGTTGTGCTCCGGGCCCGAATCGGATTGGCCACCGGTCAATACACCACGGTCATCAAGATGATGCGCAAAGAAGTGCGTCGCAATCCCACCCATTGGGCTGCGCGCATTCTGTTGAGTGAAGCCCTGCTCTCTACGGGGACGAGCCCAGCGAACTTGGTGGCCGCCGACGAAATGGCAGATTATTGGAACAACGATGAACTGACCGGGGCTGATGGGTTGAGTTGGTTAGGTCGCGGTTTGCATCTTATGGGGTATGCGCAGGAAGCGTTTGAGATCTTTCATGATGTTCTTGATAAGAGGCCCAACCATCAACAAGCCCTGCTCTTTCTTGCTCAACTTTTGTTGGACAAGGAGGATGAGGCACAAGCCGACCTCATTTTACAACGCGTTTTGAGCGTCAATCCCAATCATTTGCACGCACGCACCTTGAGCGCGTACATCGACATCTCCAGCGACAACGATTATCCCAGCGCCCAAGAGCGTCTGAAAGCCGTGCTCACCCTCAATCCACACTATGTTCCGGCTCTTCAAGTACAAGCCCACGCCTTCATTCATACTGAGCAATGCACCGAGGCTTTGAGCCTTCTCCACAGAGCGCTCAAGGTCAACGCGAACGGCACGCACACTTTGGCGATGATTTCGGCCTGTCAAATCCTTGGAGAGCAAGAGATTGCATCCGAGGCGACGTTGAAGAAGGCTCTTCAAGTGAATCCCCGCGCGGCGTCCGTCTATCATACGGTGGCGGATTACATGGTGGTCCATCATCGCTACACGAAGGCGGTTGAGTTGGAACGAGAAGCCCTTCGTTTGGATCCTGAATATGGGCCCTCTTATGTGGGATTGGGCATTGGATACTCCCGTCTGGGCGACGATGAAAAGGCCAACTCCTATTTGCAGAAAGCGTTTGAGCAGGATTCGTACAATCGTCGAGCTTACAACATGACGGCCCTCTTTTACGACGGTCCCGCCAAGGGGATGAATTGGCATGACATGGCGCCATTTCGGGTGCGTTTGGAGCAGAAAGAAGAGGCCATTTTGGTCCCCTTGCTGAAGCCATTCTTGGGAGAGGCCTACGCGCATCACAGCAAGGTGTATGGGTTTCGTCCGAAGAAACCGCTGCACATCGAATTGTTTTCGGAGGCCACCACATTTTCCATACGGACCACAGGCTATCCGAGGCTAGGCGCTCACGGCGTCTGTTTTGGGCATGTCGTCACTGCGCAAAGTCCCAGCGTCGGCAACTTCAATTGGGGCATGGTGATGTGGCACGAATTGGCCCACATTTGGCACATCCAGATGTCCAAGTCTCGGGTTCCGCGGTGGTTTACAGAGGGGCTCGCGGAGCATGAGACCACCCTCGCTCGCCCCGCTTGGCGACGGGAACTGGATCGCGAACTGTGGGAGGCGCTACAGGATGGGCGGCTCAAAGGGATCGCTTCCTTCAACACGATGTTTACCCAGGCCAAAAGTTTCCAGGAGATCGTTTTGGCCTACTACTACGCGTCCAAGGTGGTCGCATTCATCGATGAACGTTGGGGGTTTGAGGTGTTTCCTAAGATGTTGAGGGCTTGGGGCGAAGGCTCTCCGACCGCGAAGGTCTTTCAAGAAACACTGGGCCTGACCCTCGACGCATTTGATGCTGCGGTGACCCAGCATCTTCGAACCAAGATACTTCATCGTTTTGCCGGTGAATTTGGCCCGTGGGTCAAGGGCGTGCCGCCCGAAGTGCATGAGACCTATCGTCGTGGTCTGGGCGCTTTGGATACGGGAAAGCATAAGGAAGCGGCTGCGGCATTGGATGCCGTGTTGGCCGCGGGTGCAGACGGATCGCGCTTGCGCTCTCTTCGGGCTGTGGCTGCGGTCGGAATCAAGGACTTCGAGGCCGCTCGAACGCATTTGGAACGTGCTGTGTCCATTGATCCTGCCAGCGGAAAGGCCTATCGATTGCTCGCGGAGGTGCTTGTTGAATTGGACGATAAGGAGGCTCTGTACGGGGTCTTGCAGCGTATTGCCACGTTGGACGAGCACAATGTGGATGCAGCACTTGCGGTGGTGATGGTTGCCGAGGAGCGTTCGGATGCGGCGGTCCAGGATCGGTACTCCAGGCAGGCGCTGGAAATTGCGCCCTTTCAACCCCGTGTCCAGTTGCATCGAGTTCGTGCGCTCCTGGACAAGGGGAATCCAAAAGATGCCCAGGCTCTCTTGGATCGAATCGCCTTAATGGCCAATCAATCGGCGCAGCAAGTCGGTGTGTTACGGGCCCGCATTTGGATCGCGATGGGTCAGCTCGATGAGGCGCGCGCGCTTCTTGAGTCACTGAAAAAGACGCCAGCGATCGAAGCCATCTTGAAGGAACTGTAGGCGCCAGAACACGGTCTAGTGGTTGGATTCGGGTTCTCCATCATTTCTCCATTGCTTGACGTCCGGTGCCCGGTTAATATCCGGACCCCATTGGAGGCGAATACGTACCCATGTCGACCGATTCCCAAATAGACCAGCTCATCTCCTTGGCGCTGGAAGAAGATTTGTCCAAAGGCGATATTACGACCCAAACAACGGTGGATGCCGGTGTCCGGGGCGAGGGTGTGGTGCTGGCAAAGGAAGACCTGGTGGTCGCGGGTCTGGATGTGGCCGAGCGAGTGTGCGCCCGTGTGGACACCGATATTGTGATTCAGTGGCGAGAAGAAAAGGGGGCCCTTGTATCGGCTGGGGGTGTTCTCGGAAGCGTTCGTGGACCCCTTCGTTCACTGTTGGCGGCGGAACGGACCCTGTTGAATTTTCTTCAGCGTTTGAGCGGGACCGCCACTTTGACCCGATGCTTTGTGGATGCGGTTGCAGGACTGGACACATCCATTGTCGATACGCGGAAAACCACGCCGGGATGGCGCGCCCTCGAAAAGGCTGCGGTTGTCGCTGGAGGTGGGTCTAATCACCGGTTCTGTCTGGGTACCGGCGTGCTGATCAAGGACAACCATGTGGATGCTGGAGGCGGTGTGGAAGACGTGGTGACCAAAGCGCGTGCTTCGTCACCCGTGGGAATGAAGATTCAGGTGGAGGTACGTACGTTGGCTGAGTTGCAGAGCGCCATAAAGGCGAAAGCCGACATGGTCTTGCTCGACAACATGTCCATTGAGATGTTGCGAGAAGCGGTTCAGCAAGCGCGGTCGGTGGGCCTCATCACGGAGGCGTCTGGCGGTGTGACGCTTGAGACGGTTCGTGCCATTGCAGAGACCGGTGTGGATCGAATCAGTGTAGGAGCACTCACTCATTCAGCGCCATCGGTCGACATCAGCATGAAGGTGCGTGTCTGTTGAGCTGGACCGAGACCGTACTCGCCCTTCAGGACTTGCTTTGCACTGGGGAAGTTATTGTATTTAACGAGGTGGATTCTACAAACTCCGAGGCGATAAGTCTGGGGATGCAAAACGCACCATCAAGTACTATTGTTGTCGCCAATCGACAGCTTCGTGGGCGGGGTCGTTTGGGGCGAACTTGGCATTCGATGGATGGAGATCACATCACCATGAGCGTCCTGTGGCGTCTTCCGTGGAAGGCCCTTCAGGCGCCCCAAGTGACCTTGGACACAGCCGTCTCGGTTGCCCGATGCATTGAAGAGTGGCGGCCATTGCAGCCGACGCTCAAGTGGCCCAATGATGTGCTGCTCGCTGGACGGAAGTGCGCGGGTCTTTTGGGAGAAATGCGAGCCAACGGAACCGCTCTGGATTTTGTTGTGATTGGTATTGGCCTCAACGTAGATCGAGTGCCAGACAACGCGCCCGAAGGGCTCGCTAGCATTGCAACGTCCATGAGTGACGGGCTGGGACATCCCGTCGACCGGAAGGACGTCTATGTGTCGTTGGTTCAGAACTTGGCCTTGGGCTACGATCGCCTCATCGACCGTGATACCTTTGATCGAGATGGGTGGCACCGTTATGCAGCCACGTTGGGACATCGGGTGACCGTGAACAGTCCAGGAACGAAGCCCTTCCACGGCACTGCGTCGACGCTGACCGATATGGGTTCTCTACTGGTTCGATTGGACAATGGCGAAGAGCGCGAAGTCATCGCAGGTGACGTGCTCGTTCAGACAGGAGGCGACGATGTTATTGGTCGTTGATGTCGGAAACACCAACATCGTGTTGGGCATTTATCATGAAAGAGACTTGATCCAGCATTGGCGCCTTGAAACGCGCAAGAGCAAGACAGCAGACGAATACGGCATGCTCATTCGTCAGCTGTGCGAGCTGCGCGGCGTCGATCCGGACGCTATTACCGATGTGATCCTCAGCTGCGTGGTGCCGCCCTTGGTGAAGCCGATGGTGACCATGGGAGAACAAGCGTTGGGTTGTCGGAACGTGGTCGTCGTTGGGGATGGCACGCGCACAGGAATGCCCATTCGGTCAGACAATCCGCGCGAAGTGGGAGCCGATCGAATTGTGAACTCGGTGGCAGCCCATGAGCACCATAAGGGCGAGTCCGGGGTCATCGTCTGCGATTTTGGAACCGCGACCACCTTTGATGTCGTCTCGCCGCAAGGGGAATATTTGGGGGGTGCCATTGCTCCCGGTGTGGGCATCTCACTCGATGCGCTCTTCCACCAAGCGTCCAAGCTCCCCCGCATTGAACTGGTAAGGCCCAAGAAAGTCGTAGGCCGAAATACAGTCACAAGCATGCAATCTGGGATTTATTTTGGGTACATTGGCTTGGTGGACGGGATTGTGTCGCGCATGTCGATAGAGTTGGACTTTGAACCCTATGTGATCGCCACTGGCGGCATCGCAGAATTGATTGGGGAAGATAGCCGTACCATCGATGAGGTCCGTCCATTCTTGACTTTGGAGGGCCTGCGAATTCTCTTCGAGCGAAATGTAGGAACGGATTAGATTTGTCGGCAGCTATTGGATCTTCTTGATCTTCTTCATAGTGACGCAGTTTCTCCCTTTGTGCTTGGATTTGTAGAGGGCTTCGTCCGCGGTATCGAGCATCGTCCGATTCACAGCGAGGATCTCTTCGCGGCTTTTGACACGCCCCGTCCAGGTGCACACGCCAAAGGATGCGGTGATTTTGACGACCTCGGTGGGCGTATCGATCCCCAGGTCTTCAATGGCCTTCCGTACCCGTTCTGCAGAGTCTTTGGCCGCCTTTTCGTCCGTATCGGGAAGCAAGATGGCCATCTCTTCGCCGCCAATGCGTGCTTTGATGTCGCTGGCGCGTAGTTCTTGGATGATCGTTTCAGCGACCGTCTCCAACACACGGTCACCAAATGGATGGCCATACGTGTCGTTGATCATCTTAAACAGATCCAGATCCAAGATGATCAGCGATAGGGGCTGGGCGTTTCGAGAATGCCGAGTGATTTCGGTTGGGAACACATCGTGGAAACGGCGGTGATTCACCAATCCGGTTAAGGGATCGTAGTAGGCCAGACGCTTGAGCTGGTCGTTGGCTTGTTGCAACTCGACAGACAATCGTTCCTGTTCTGCGAGGGAGCGTTCGAGTTGCCACGTCAACTCCTGGAAGCTGAGGTTTTCTTCCACCAGTGTTCGGTTGGCTTGCCGAAGGACGTCGTCCAGGCCCATTTGCTGTTTGACCCGCAGTCCCAATGAAGCAGCCGCCTCTTCCACGCCCTTGGGCACGCGGTCCAAGATATCTTCAATGGTGTCCATGGAGAGCCCAAAGGAGTCGTGAATTAATATTCGGGTATGTTCCAGTGCTCGCTTTTTGTCGGTGGCGGAGTACACCGAGGCAATCCAGTCTGTGCAACGCGCGAGCAGGGCGGGCAACAAATGCTCTGCTGGAACAGAATCCCGCGTCGCCGAGTGATGGCATGCGATGGGAATCGCCAAACTTGTGGGCAGCGCCCACGTCTTTGCGAGCATCAATCCGATCGAATCGTGGGTGGCGCCGAAGAGTTCATGTTCCTTCTCACGTCGCTTCTCGGGCAACACGGAGATGAGCTGCTCAAAGTGCTGGGCTTTCTCAGGCATTGCGAAGAACATGGCAAGCACACCAAAATCTTGCAGGAGTCCGATGGTAAAGGCCTCTTCGGCATCGTAACCAATCGTTTGCCCCAAAAAACGTGCACCCACCGCATGGCGTAAGGCATCTTCCCAAAATCCAACCAGATCGAATCCGGGTATCGAATCGGGCCGAACCGCATCACGCACAGCCAAACAGAGAGCCAAGTTGCGCAATGCCCGATTGCCGAGAATGGTGACCGCATGCACCGCCGTATGTATTTTCCGTGACATTCCGAAGAACGCCGAATTGACGGTCCGCAGAATCTCAGCGGTCATGACCGGGTCGCTGGCTACCAGCTTCGCGAGTTTGTGCGCGTCGACATCTTTTTGTGAACAGGCCTGAATGATACGAGCTGCGGCTTCGGGGGGTGTAGGGAGATCACCGGGTTGAATCCGTAAAATCGGGTTCGTTAACGATTCGTCAGAAATCACAACACCTCGACAGGGTCACCGGATGATTACGTAGCCCAATCATGACTTTCATCCATTCATATGCAGCCTATCACCATGGTCTTTTCACGGGTAGTCCCCAAGAGATAATTTGTCGAGTCTTGTTTCCCAATCAGGCCCTGCTTCGGCCGAGAAAAGAGGTTGTCGATTTGAGCGTGGTGCCTCTTTTCTCCAATAAGCCGCCCTTGCAAGCGTTTGCTTCGCGTGATACGTAGCACGCCGCTTTTTATTATATTTTGTGACGGAGATCTGAATGAAACGGTACGAAACAACGGCGATCAGAAATGTTTCTCTTGTCGGCCATGGCGGATGTGGCAAGTCCAGCCTCGGCGAAGCGATGTTGTTCACGTCGGGAGCCATCACCCGATTGGGCAAGATTGAAGACGGGAACAACACCTTCGACTTTGAGCCAGAAGAGATACGTCGGACGACCAGTCACAGTTCTGCGGTTGCATCTACAGAGTGGAAAAACCACAAGATCAACATCGTGGACACCCCCGGGGATACCGTATTTCATGCCGACACCCGCTTAGCCATGGCAGCAACCGATCTGACGGTTCTTTTGATCAATGCGGTGGATCACATCGAAGTAGGCTCTACCCACAGTTGGGCCTCGGCCGAGGAGTTGAATCGGCCTCGTTTCATCTATTTGTCGAAGATGGACAAGGAACGCGCCAACTTTGATGCAGCCATGACGGCCCTACGAAGTCAGTGGGGACCGAATATTGCTCCGCTGCAGATTCCCATCGGATTGGGTACCAACTTTAAAGGCGTGGTCGATATTCTCAACATGAAGGCCTACACGTACAACATGGACGGGAATGGCAAAGCGAGTGTTGGGGATGTGCCCGCAGACATGGTGGATGAGGCAACCAATGCTCGTGAGCAGCTGATCGAGGCGGTCGCCAGCACGGATGACGACTTGCTCGAAAAATACTTTGACTCTGGTGAGTTGAGCGAGAAGGAAGTCATCGCTGGTCTGAAGGCAGCTGTCGCCGTCGGAAACCTTGTTCCTGTCGTATGTGGCACGGCCACTGGGAATGCAGCCACTGACGTATTGATGGACGCTCTGGTCCACGTGGGGCCGTCTCCGGCGGATGTCCCCCTTCCCAAGGCGCTTGATGCCAGCGGAAACGAGGTGTCAATCGCATCCGATGACAATGCCCCCTTTGCTGGCTTTGTGTTCAAGGCCGTCTATTTGGAGATGGGCAAAGTGAGTTTCATTCGCTCATTTCAGGGAGAGGGTGCGCCGGATCAGAGCTTCTTCAACATCACCCGGGACTCCAAAGAACGTTGGGGACAGGTTCTTTGCCCAGTGGGCAAGAAGACCGACGGCCATCCGGGTATGGCCTGTGGCGATATTTTCGCCGTGGCGAAGCTGAAAGACGTACGAAGTGGAGACGCGATTTGTGCGGACAAGGCGCACATTGCCGTGGTGTTACCCGCGGTTCCAGACCCCTGTATTTCCTATGCGGTTCATGCCAAGAAAAAGGGGGAAGAGGACAAGTTGGCCAATGCCTTATCTCGCGTTCTGGAATGCGATCCATCCTTGCGCACAACCCGCGATCCAGAGACCAAGGAACACTTGCTCTCAGGCATGGGTCAGACGCACATCGAGGTGGCAGTCGAGAAAATGATGCGCTTTGGTGGTGACGTCGACTTGACGCTGCCACGGGTTCCTTATCGCGAGTGTATTCGTGGCAAATGTAGCCGCGCGGAAGGGAAGCACAAGAAACAGTCTGGGGGGCGAGGGCAGTACGGTGTGTGCTACATCGACATGGAGCCGGCAGCTCGCGGCGAAGGCTTTGTGTTCGAGAACGCTGTTTTCGGTGGTTCTATACCCACGCAATTTATTTCGTCGGTTGAGAAGGGTCTGTCGAGTGCGATGAAATCCGGTGTGCTTGCTGGATTTCCGGTGGTCGACGTGAAGGTGCGGCTCGTGGATGGCAAGTACCATCCCGTGGATTCGGATGGACGTTCGTTTGAGATGGCCGGTCGGCTGGGATTTCGCGTAGCGTTCAAGGAGTGCAAACCATCGCTGATGGAGCCGATCATGGATGTAGAGATCACCATTCCTGATGAGTGCATGGGCGACGTCATGGGGGACATCAACTCTCGGCGTGGTCGTGTGCAAGGCATGGCTTCCAAAGCCGGATTACAGATTATTAAGGCGCAAGCTCCCCAAGCGGAGATGCTTACATACGCTCCGGATCTCCGGTCGCTGACGGCAGGTCGGGGTTTGTTCACTATGAAGATCTCGCATTACGAAGAAGTGCCTGGAAACCTCGTGGACAAGATCATCGCTTCCCACAAGGAAGAGGAGAGCGAAGAGTAGACCGGTTTACAAACGCCACTGGATGTCGATGAATTCGGATGGACGTGCTACTCTGGCTTTTATCAAGATGATTCGTCTCCAGCGATCGTAGGAAATGTCTATGAAAACTGTCAGTTTCCCGTAAACGGAAGGGTCCGAGGGCGTTCATGGCGATACCCATTCAGTCATTACCACAGGGAGTGCAAGCGCGGGTAGGCCCAGATGCGCCCGGGCCCATGCGCGCCATGGTCGCCAAGGCGCTCATGCCCATGGGTCCGGAAGAGCTCTTCCTCGCACTCGCCTATCTAGCGACCAACGAACAGGGTGAGTTGGCGAAGGATGCGCGTCGGAGTCTCCAAACCATCCCCGGTCCGGTGCTCGAAGGTGTGCTCCGAAAGTCCAGAGATTCGGATGTTCTGGACTTTGCGGTTCATGAATATCACCACGACGAGACGCTCGTCGAATTGCTCATTCTGAACCCGCATGTGCCGGACACGGCCATTGAGTGGCTTGCGCGACGGGTCAGCGGTCGACTGTTGACCATCATTGCGACAAACCAGGAGCGAATTGTTCGCCACGCCTCCCTGGTCGAAGCGATTTATTACAATCCAGAAGCGCCGATGATCGTTGTACAGCGGGTGTTTGAGACGGCGGTTCGTAGTGGCCTCAGTCTTCATCACTTGCCCGGATTCCGTGAAATCTATGTCTCCATTTTTGACAAAGAGCCCACTACCGACGACCCGTCGCCGGACGATCTTGAAGACCTTCCCATTGAGCTAGAACGTCCCCCATCGGCCGACGCCGAGCCAGAGCCGATCGATGCGCCACTTGCGGGCATTGATTTTGGCGAAGAGGGCGTCGACGAAGATGACTATCTAAAAGTACTGCGAGAGGCAGCGCTTGAAGAAGATGAGGAGGCGGCCGCCGAATCAAAGTCCGACGCCGGTGACGCGATCAGCCAGAGCTTGTATCAGCGTGTTCGAAAGATGAACATCGCCCAGAAAGTTCGTTTGGCGTTGGTGGGTGGCGCGATGGCACGTGCATTGTTGATTAAAGATCCCAAGATTGTGGTGGCCATGGCGGTCCTCAAGAGTCCGAAACTCACGGTCAAAGAGATCGCTTCGTTCGCCAAGACCAAGTCCACGACGGACAACGTCATTCAAGCGATCTGTCGAAATCGGGAGTGGACACGAAATTATCGCATTCAATTTTCTCTGCTCTGCAACCCCAAGACCCCGGTGATGTTCTCAAACCGCTGGATTCGCAACGTGACAGACAATGATTTGAAGAAAATCGCTCGAAGCCGTGAGGTGCCGGGCCATGTGATTCGACTGGCGAAAAACATCATGAACCAAAAAGAGAAAGCGAAAGACAGGAAACGGTAGGGATATGGAGGTGGGTTCTTACTAGAACTCGACGGCTAAATCGGACGAATCATCCTCATCCTTTTCTTCATCCGCGGCATCCGGATTTCGTAGCTCTGCCACAACACGGCAGGCGGCCTGAAGCGCTTCATCGACGGCTTGAATTGATTCCTCAAAATTGATGCCACTCGACGCTTGTTCCTTGAGTTGGCTTCGCAACTCTTCCATGGCCGCTTCTTGTTCCTGCAGCTGCTTTTCGTATTGGGCGATTTCCCCTTCAAAGCCATCGCGTAGGCTGTCATCTTCTGCGGCTCGGGCCTTGAGCGATTCTATCTCCCCCTCAAGGGCGGTCATTCGTTCTTGATAATTGCTCTGTTCGCCTTCGAGCACAGCGCACTGTTTGAGCAATTCGGAGACTTGTTTGTTCATCTCCTCGGTGTCTTTGTCGTTTGCTTGGTCCGAAGTCCTGGGGCCTCGATCATGCTCTTCCAGGAGTTTGGCATACGCCTCTCGAAGTTCTTGGAGTTCGTGAGCCAACGTATGCATCGATTGCTCATCGCGTGCGTTCTGGGAGTCAACATCAGCGGTTTTGGGGGCGTTCGAATCGGCTTTGGCGACGACGGGTTCGGCGGGTTTTGGAGGCTCTCCGTCCTTGTTTCCCCGTGTACCCTCTTCGGATTGAAACAGAGCCGCCAGCAACTCTTCCAAAGCGGCCGTGTCCAGGGGCTTGTGCAGGTAGAGATCCGCATGCGTAGGCAGCCGTTTGTGCTCTTGGAATTGTTCCTCGCTGGCCTTGGCTGAGACCAGCACAAGCGGGATGTCTGAGAGATCTTGGTGGCGGCGGATTCGACGGCAATATGTGAATCCCGCGTGAATGTCAGCATTGAGCACGATGGCGGAGGGTTTGTACTCCGGCGCCATCGACAGCCCCTTATCTCCCCGTTCTACTTCTTCAACGGAATACAACTCACCGTTCCCGAGCTGTCGAATGGCAGCTCCGGTGTCCGGATCTGTATCAATGACCAATACGCGATGCAGGGTGCACCTACACTTTCGAAAGTTAACTTCGTTTCAAGGTTGCAATAGATAATAGCAGATTTGAACGAAAGGGGGGAAGGCCTACAATCGTTCTTTAATTCGAGTGCCCAATTGGACGAGCATTGTTGGGGTCTTACAAGCATTTCGGTGACAGGTCAGGCTGATGACCGTTCGCTTCCCGGGGATCAGATACGCCAGGTAGATAAAGTCGTTCCAGTGGCCCAGAAACGTTTTGTTTGTGATGGCGCTTGATTCTTGTGCGTTGGGGTAGCTTCGAACCATGTCATTGTACCGACGTTGTGCCTCAATTGGGGAGTGAGGCCGCCAGATTTGAACACCTGCGAAGTAGGTCTTTCCGTCGGGCGATCCCCAATAAATCCCGTCGTAATTGTCAGTCCCCGGCAGACCGCTGAGGTTGTGCACATCCAGTGTTTTCCGAACATTCAGGATCTCTCGAAGATCGGACAATCGAAGCAAGAGTTCGGCGTTGGGGCGTCCTCCAGCGAGCCCTCGTTTCGTCGCTGACGGGATTCGTTTGCTGGTTCGATTGCTGTTCACCCGAGCTTGCCGATCGGGGGGCTCCGGAGCTCCTGTGCGGGGCCGAATCGTGGGTCTTCGGTCGAGGTTCGGCGGTAGTGTAGGTGTTGCTGTCTTTGTGGGCATGTTGCGCCGAGCACGTGCCGAAGTCGGAGGTGTCTCAGCCTTCTTAGGCGCCTTCTTGGATGTCGTTTCATTACGCGCACTTACCGTTTTCAACGGGCGTTTTGCCTCTTTGTTGTCTTTCTTCTGGGCCGCGGTTGTCTTCTTGCTCTCCGTCGGGGGGGCTGGTTTGGTCACTTTTGCCGGGCTCGATGGGGCGGACTCAGCAGCTTCGTTGTTGGCTTTTGGCTCTTGTGAGCCGGTCTCGTCGTCATCCTTGCATCCGGCAAGGCCAATCACCGCGCACAGTGTTACGAAAATGATGATTCGGTTCAGCATGGGTTTCCTCGGTTCAAACATTCATCGAGCGTGGAAAGCCTAGCGGTGCGTTAGAAAGGTGTCAACGATGTCCGTTTGTGGCAACATGCGCGGACTTGTGAGTATGGACGCACAAATACAGTTGGAAGGAACCGTGGGTCGACTGGTGTATTCCAGTGAGGACGACTACTGGACGGTGTTACGCCTACAACGAGATGGCCTCGAGCCAAGCGGTCCACCTCATACAGTGGTAGGAACATTGGCGGGCGTCCGCGAAGGTGAGCGATTGAGAGTCTGGGGCCAATGGGTGGATGATCATCGATACGGGCGCCAATTTCGGGCGGCGAAATACCAGGTGGTGTTGCCGTCGACGGTGCAAGGTATTGAGCGATATTTGTCTTCGGGGGCCATTTCGGGTGTGGGTCCAAAGACGGCCCATCTTCTGGTGACTCAGTTCGGTCGCAACACGTTGAACGTGATCGATGAGCACCCCGAGCGCCTGAAGGAGGTCCGAGGCATTGGAAAGAAACGAGTTGCTCAGATCATTTCCTCCTGGAAGGAGCAGGCAGGGGTAAGAGACGTCATGGTGTTCTTGCAGGGCCTTGGCCTGACTCCGGCGTATGCGGGTCGCGTCTTCAAAGAATACGGTGTGGACGCCATTGGGCGAGTACGTGCCAATCCTTACGAATTGGCGCAGGACATCTGGGGAATTGGTTTCTTGCGTGCGGACCAGGTGGCTCGACAACTCAACATCTGTGATGACGATCCCATGCGGATACGGGCTGGTCTCGTACACGTCCTTCGGACCGCACGATCCGATGGCCATTGCTGCTTGCCACGAGCCGTCCTATTGGAGAACAGCGAGTCTCTGTTGGGAATGGCGGCGGACTTCGAATCCATGACCAGCGCATTGGATATATTGCAGGGAAAAGACCGGGTAGTCATCGATTCCGACAGTGACTGTATCTACATCACCGAGCTGTTCGAGGCGGAACGGAGGGTGGCAAAAGCTCTGGTACAGAGGGAGGGTAGCGAGCGGCAGGGCTACTCAGAATCACAGCGCCACCATCACCTTCGCGCTGCAGAGAGTGGTTTGGGAATTGTGCTGTCTTCACGCCAGCGAGATGCGGTCGCGAGTGCGCTCGACGCCAATGTCATGGTCATCACTGGGGGACCGGGAACCGGGAAGACCACCATCATTCGTGCGATCGTCGAGGCCTTGGAGTTGGGTCGAGAGCGGGTTGCGTTGTGTGCGCCAACGGGACGCGCGGCAAAACGACTGTCCATTGCCACTCAGCGGGATGCTCGGACGATTCATCGTCTCTTGGAATGGCAACCCCATGAGGGAGCCTTTGCTCGCAACGAAGACAATCCCCTGGATGTGGATACGGTCATCGTGGATGAAGTCTCGATGGTGGATTTGCCCTTGTTCGACCAATTGACGCGCGCGTTGCCGGGCGATGCACGGTTGTTGTTGGTCGGCGATGTCGACCAACTCCCTTCGGTGGGGCCCGGTGCCGTGTTGCGTGACGTGATTGACAGCGGCGTGGTGTCGATCGCCAAGCTCGATCAAATTTATCGGCAAGCGGACAATTCGCTCATCGTTGAGAACGCGCATCTCATTTTGCGCGGACAGTTGCCCACGGCGCCCGATGCGGGAGACACGAAGGCCGACTATTTCTGGATAGAGCGCGACGATCCGTCTGCCGTACAGGCAGCTATTGGTCGTGTCATCACGGAACGGATTCCAGCGGCGTTCGGCTTGGATCCAGTCCGGGATGTTCAGGTTTTGACGCCGATGCATCGCGGTCCACTGGGGACTGAAGGACTGAACGCCATGCTCAATGGGTTGCTCAACCCTGGAACTTCGGGCGGTCGCTTTCGAGTTGGTGATAAAGTGATGCAAGTTCGCAACAATTATGAGAAGGAGGTCTACAACGGCGATGTGGGCTTTGTCGACCGGGTCGCTGCCGATGGAAAAGCTTTGTTTGTACGCTACGAAGAGCCTGTGACGCGCCTGGTGACATATGATGCCAAAGAAGTCGATCAGTTGCTTATGGCCTGGGCAATCTCCATACACAAGAGCCAAGGCAGCGAATACCCGGCGGTTGTGATTCCAGTCCATACACAACATTACATGATGTTACGGCGTAATTTGCTCTACACCGGGTTGACCCGCGGTCGAAAGCTGGTGGTGCTCGTCGGCACGCAACGAGCGTTGCGAATTGCCGTGAGTGATGCGACGGTATCCAGACGATTTGGCGGACTGCTGGATCGAATGAGAGACGCGGAGCCATGAAAACCGGTCAAATCGTTTTTGTGTATCGAGACAGCACCATGGCGGTTGGACGTATTGTTGGATCGTTTGGCGGCAAGTTCGAGGTGGAATTCGACACCAACGCTCGACAGACATTCGCAGAACGGAGACTGGCACGCCTGAGCGACCGCGTTGTGGCCGATGCCCCCTGTCTCGATGAATACATCGCGGAGATCAGCGGTCTGAGGGATTCGATTTGCTTGGAGGACGTGTGGTCCCTGTTGCAAGAGGAAGAGGCGTCATCGTTTTCGTTGACGACTCTGACCGAATGGGCCTTTCCTCACGCGGGCGTTTCAGCGCAGGATGCACTCTTCTGGGCGCTTCATCAGGATAGGTTGTACTTTAAACGCGGCAAGGATGGTCGCTACACGAAGCACTCGGCGGTATCCATCGACGAGCGCAAACGACAACAGGCGAAGGAACTTGCGGAGATCGAGGAAATGGCCGCAATGGCCGCCTGGCTTAGAACGCCGACGAATCCACCCACCGAGGCCGGCGAAAAAGTCATCGCCGCATTGAAGGACTTGGTCTTGTACGACCAAGAAGGGACCCTCTCTGCCAAGGCTCGCGCCTTGATCCGTGAACGATGGCCCCGGAACTCGGTGGCCGACATCAAGATTGCGTGGCAGACCCTTGTACAAGAGGGGGTATGGTCGCCCAATGAGAATTTGGAAGTCGTTCGTGCGGCCTTGCCAACGACCTTTTCAGACGAGGTTCAACGGGAAGCCACCCTCTTGTCTCAGGCCTCCCCAAAACGAGCCGGTCGCACCGATTACTGCCATCTGCGCACCATCGCAATCGATGATGAACGAACTACCGAAGTCGATGATGCGTTGGCTGTGGAAGTGTCGGAGACCGGTGAAAGGACAGTGTACGTTTTTATCGCCGACGCGGCCGCTTGGGTTCCGCATGGCAGTGGTGTAGACGCGGCTGCCAAGCGGCGTATTGCTACGGTCTATTTGCCAGAAGGCAAGCTTCCCATGCTGCCCTCTGTGTTGGGGCAAGGATGCGCGACATTGTGTGAAGGGGCCGAACGCTTGGCTTTGGCGTTTATAATGACGCTGTCCGAACAAGGAACGATCATTGGCTTTCGAATTGAAGAGGCCATCATTCAACTCACGGCCAGGCTTACCTACGAGCAGGTGGAAGACATCATTGGCGGTCAGGATCACGCGTTGGCCGATGATGTGCGTGCACTCAATCAAATGGCCACGGGGTTCTATAAGACTCGTTTAAACGACGGTGCTCTGGTTCTCGATCGACAAGAGGTGATCGTTCATGTGAAACCGGATGGGGAAATTACTGTCGAGACCTACTGGACCGGAAAAGAAAGTCATCGCTTGGTGAGTGAATGGATGGTTGCGACCTGTGCGCAGACAGCAGCCTGGTGTCGGCAGCAGTCGATTCCAGCAATTTACCGAGGGCAAGATGCGCCCACAGGCAAGATCACGATCCCGGCGGACCGTCCTTTGTCCCTCACGGAGCTGAATGAGGCCCTTCGCATGATGCGGGGAGCGTTTCTTACTGCCGAACCTCGGTCACACGCTGGTCTCGGCTTGCCGTGTTACACCCAAGTAACATCGCCTTTGCGTCGATACATCGATCTGGTCATGCAGCATCAGATCCATCATGTTCTCCAGACGGGACAGCCTCTGTTTAGTCAAGGGACATTGAATGAGATCTGTTGCTTGCTTGAGCAAACGGTACGGTCCATCGCACGAACGGAACGAGCTACTCGGCGCTATTGGCTGCTAAAATCCTTGGAGTCGCGTTGTGGCGAGCGTGTTGAGGTTGAGATTGTGCGGGAAATTGGCCGTCGTTTCTTGGTTCAGTTCCTGGAGAACGGTTTGAGGACCATCTGGTCCCCCACGAGTCGTGCTGTGGTCGGTGCGCGCGTGCAGGTCTCGCTGGAAGCAGTGGACGCGAGGTGGGACCGTTTGGTTGTTGTGTGACCGGCGCTATTGCGTTTCGATGTTTTCCATCAGTGCCTCGATATGCTCTTGATCCGTGTCTGGATTGATGGGTCTGGGCAGCGCATAGGCTTCGTTGAGCCAGTGGCCTAAGTCGATCAAGCGACATCGATCGGCACAAAAAGGGAATGAATTGTTCTGATTTCGGGGTTGAACCGGTTGCCGACATATGGGACATGAAGACGCCATTGTTCGTAGGGCTACCGTGTCGCATGGTATGAAGTCAACACAATGTCCCGCCCATTTAGACATTGTGCTAGGGTGAGGCCGCTGATTCGACCAGAAGGAGTGTAAGGCGTTGGCAACCTTGGAGAACATTGTCCTCTTCGTACTGTTGATCGGGGGACTCATTTTTTTCCATGAGCTGGGCCACTTCATTGTGGCGCGTTTGTGCCGCGTCCGTGTGCTCCAATTTTCCATCGGTTTTGGCCCTGAACTGTATTCGTTTACTCGCAATGACACAGAGTATCGAATTGGTGCCCTTCCATTGGGAGGGTACGTCCGCATGCTGGGTATGGATCCCAGCGACGAGACGGAGGGCGCCGGCGACGAAGACTCGTTTCAAAACAAATCGCTTTGGCAACGCATCGCGATCGTGTTTGCTGGCCCCGCGTTTAATCTCATATTGCCCTTCTTCGTGTTTTTCGGCTTGTTCCTGACAGCATCGGAGATCCAACCTGCCATTGTGGGAAGTGTGGAGCCCGACGGTGTTGCATCGCGTGCGGGTCTTGCCTCCGGGGATCGTATTACAAGTATTGACGGCGAGAAAGTGGAGGGGTGGTGGGACCTACTCCGAGTGGTGAGCGCCAGCGCCGACAAAGAAATTACCATGACCGTCGAGCGCGATGGTAACGAACTGGAGCCCGTGGCCGTGACGCCAGCGCGCGTCAATGTTTCGATCGACAGTCGATTGAATGTGAGCGACGACGTGGGTCGTATTCAGGTGTCACTCCAGTACATTAAGCCGGACGTCATCGTAGCCCGTGATGGTTTGGCCTGGCAGGCCGGGTTGCGCTCCTGGGACCGGATCTTGGCCATAAACGGTCAACCAGTGGAACGCTGGGTTGTGGCTAACCGCGTGTTCAATACAAGTCAGGGTCCAATCACGGTGTCGTATGTTCGAGGACAAGAGTTGCCCGAAGAGGTAAAGGGGACCGGTGGATTGGCGCTGGCCGCCACCTTGCCGGCACAAACGATCACCATCGTGCCCGACGGGAAGACACCGATCGGTGTGCGCAGCGCAGAGTGGACGGTGCACGACGTAGAGCCCGATTCTCCCGCTTCGAAGGCGGGCCTCCAGCCTGGTGATGAGATCTTGGGCTTGCTACAGCCGGTAACGGGCGATCTCAAGCAGTTTTCCATGTGGGGACTGCTGATTCGCGACATGGCTGACAGGAAGGAACAGACTCATTCGTTACGTGTGAGGCGAGGTGATGAGATTCGCACCATCTCCCTTCGTTTGGAAGAACGAATTGAGATCACCGAATTCAAGACGGAACAGCCGGTGATTGTATTTGGGGCTGCGAATCGATCGGGCCACGGTGCACCCGAACGGGAGGCCAACGAAGCCCGTTTTTCCTACGCGGCTTGGCGCACATGGTCTGAAACAACGGATCTACTGGCACTGACGGTCGCAGGCCTGGGGGGGCTGTTTACAGGGAAGGTCCAACTCAAGGAGATGGGTGGTCCCATCTTCATGTACCAGCTAGCGAGTAAAACGAGTGAGCGTGGCATCAGCTATTTCTTCCAGATCATGGCCATGCTCTCGATTTCGTTGGGTCTGATCAATCTGTTGCCCATTCCGCTCTTGGACGGAGGGCACTTGCTTTTCTTCCTCATTGAGGCCATCAAGCGCCAGCCCGTGAGCCTTCGGACGCGACAGGTCGCCAGCTATTTGGGCTTCTCGGCCATTATTTTGCTGATGGTCTTGGTGTTTAAGAACGATTTGGAACGAATCTGGTTCGTACCCTAATGAGATCCCTTGAGAGGATCGAGTTCGACCGAGGCTCTTCTCATGCTCATCCTTGCCATTGAATCCAGTGAGCCGCGTGCGTCGTTGGCGTTGATGCGTTCGGGGTCGCTTGTGGACGTGGCGCAGTCGGAGCCCCGCCGTGCTCACGGCGGTCGCCTGATGGTCGAGGTCGACGCACTGCTTCGAAACAACGGGGTGATGGTGGGAGACGTGAATGTGTTTGCGGCCTCAGCCGGACCGGGATCGTTCACTGGGATTCGCGTGGGTTTGTCCACCGTTCGTGCATTGGCGTGGTCCAGCGGTCGTGCAGTTACTGCGTTCAGCACACTTCGGGTGTTGGCCATGAGCGTAAAAACGGATTATGCGTGGGTGTGTCCGACCATCGATGCTCGGAAAGGGGAAGTCTACGGAGCCTTGTATCGACTTCAGCAAGAAGAGTGTGTGGAGGTCGTGAGGCCCGCGGCCATGATACCGGCCGACTGGCATGCATTGGTGCTGAGAGAAGCGGACAGTCCCGTTCATTTTGTGGGCTCAGGTACTGTGCGCTATGGCGATGTTTTTTCGGTAGCGCCACATTATGCGTCGGACCATCCACCACAAGCGTCCGCGTTGGCGCAGCTCGTGAATCAGCATCTTGTGATCAGCGGGATAGACTCCCTCCCCGCTGCAATCCCGGGCTACGTCCGTCCTTCGGAGGCTGAGGTTAAGTTTGGCGAAGCGCCGGCCTACGACCCGGTAGCGCAAATCCGAGAGACACGATAAAGGGACCCATTGTATTGCAGTGGATATGTGGTGCGTTTGTCCCCGCCTTTTTGTGGCCAACAAGTATCATTGGGTTGACCACTATCCGCGAATCCGGCACATTTAAAAACGGATGTTGTATCAGACCATTTTTCCAGTCGCCAAACTTTCAACAGAGGATGTGTATGAGAACAGAAACAGGGGATACTGTTGTTTCGGAACCAAATGAACGTGTTGCCGAACTCCAAAGTGAGCATGCTGCGCTCGACAAACGACTTAAGGAGTTGAATGGAAATGTCTATTTGACGGTAACGGAAACGAGTGAAATCGCGGAGCTAAAGCGTCAGAAACTGGCCAAAAAAGATCAAATACACCGCATTTCATCGGCGAATCAGACGTAACGAACAAATTTCCGCTTGGAATGCGAACCCAAGCGAGTTTCACACCTCATAGACAGGACGAGAGGCGCACCGATCCGTCGTGAGGCGAAGTGCATGGCGTGCGTGAAGACACTATTCAGACTGAAGGGGGACCATTCGTGACCAAGGCTCAGTTTATTGATGAAGTGAAAAATACACGGGGAGTGGATCTAACCTGCAAGCAAACGGAGATCGTGGTGAACGCGGTGTTTGATGTCCTGAGTGTGTCCATTCGGCGCGATAAGAAGTTCACATTCCCCGGTTTTGGCGTGTTTCACGTAAGGACACGAAAGGCCCGGTCTGGGCGCGACCCGAGAACACAAGAGTTGATCCAACTCAAGGCGACGAAGACGGTTGCCTTTCGCCCCGCTCCCAAGTTTCGAAACGTTCTGTAATTTCGAAACGTCCTGTCATCCAGACGCCTTTGCCTCCAGTCCCATCCCCGGCGTTATGTGGGGTTGTTCCATCGTGAACGACGGGATTGTCGCGACAATTTCTGTTGATCCAGGCGTTGACAGAAAGCAGATGGGGGCGTACTGTCCGCCTGTGCCGAATCGGGAGAGGGCGCCATGGCCGGTAGAAGAAAACAAACCAAGTTCATCTTCGTAACGGGCGGTGTTGTCTCTTCTCTCGGAAAAGGGTTAACGGCTGCTTCCTTAGGGACACTTCTAGAAGCCCGTGGCCTCACGGTCACGCTTATCAAGCTCGATCCATACATCAATGTTGACCCCGGGACGATGAATCCCTTTCAACACGGCGAAGTGTTCGTGACCGATGATGGTGCCGAAACCGACTTGGATCTGGGTCATTATGAGCGTTTCACGTCCGTTCGGATGTCCAAGAACAACAACTTCACGACCGGACGCATCTATGATGCGGTCATCCAGAAGGAACGTCGTGGAGAGTATCTTGGGGCAACGATCCAGGTCATTCCGCACATTACGGATGCCATCAAACAAGGCATTCGTGACGGGGTTGGGGACGTAGACCTGGCGATTATTGAGGTGGGTGGCACGGTCGGTGATATTGAGTCCTTACCCTTCTTAGAGGCCATTCGGCAACTCCGGGTGGATGTGGGGCCTGGCAATGCGTTGAACATGCACTTGACCCTGGTGCCCTATATTCGGGCTGCAGGGGAGTTGAAAACGAAACCGACTCAACACTCGGTCAAGCAGCTTCAGAGCTTGGGAATTAGCCCGGACATCATTGTTTGTCGGTGTGAGCATCTGTTGGAGCACGATCTCAAACGTAAGATCTCCCTCTTTTGCAACGTGCCGCCTGATAGCGTGATTACCGCACGCGATGTGCCAACCATCTACCAGTTGCCCGAGCGTTTGCATGCTGAGGGGTTGGACCACAAGGTATGCGATTTACTGAACATTTGGAGTCCGGAGCCCAATTTGGAGCCCTGGCAAGAATTGGTCGCCACCGTGATGGGCGAGTTGGATGAGGTACGCATCGCGATTGTGGGCAAATACGTTGATTTGGCGGACAGTTACAAGTCGCTTCACGAAGCGTTGGTGCATGGTGGTGTGGTCAACAAAGTGAAGGTTGTGTTGGATTACGTGGACTCGGAAAGCTTCGAATCGGATCCCGACCGAGTGGCCACTCGTTTGGCTGATGTGCACGGCATATTGGTTCCCGGTGGATTTGGTCAACGGGGCGTCGAAGGCAAGGTGCTGGCGATTCGGCATGCCCGCGAAAACAGCATTCCGTTTTTTGGGATTTGCCTGGGTATGCAGGTCGCAGTGATGGAATATGCGCGCAACGTGGCCGACTTGGAGGGTGCCAATTCCACGGAATTTGACACCGAATGTGCCAATCCGGTCATTGATTTAATGGAATCGCAGCGTGATATTGAAGAGAAAGGCGGCACCATGCGCCTGGGCACCTACCCATGTGTCGTGGAGAAAGGGACCTTTGCATACGCAGCGTACGGACGCCCAAAAATTGATGAACGCCACCGTCATCGCTGGGAATTCAACAACGACTACCGTGAGAAACTGGAAAAGGCCGGCTTGGTGCTTAGTGGTCTGTCCCCAGACAGCCACTTGGTCGAGATTGTGGAGATTCCGGACCATCCATGGTTCCTGGGTTGTCAATTCCATCCCGAATTCAAGTCCAAGCCCTTGGAGGCTCATCCCCTCTTTGTGCAGTTCATTCAGGCGGCCGCCAAACACATGCAGTTGGGTGACTCCGCGACGAACGAACCCGACGCTGTTCCGGCAGCCCCATCGCGCCCCAATTAGTCTCGTAGCATTCTCTTTAACACGTTTATCCGCTCTGTTATCCCTTGCAAAGAGGACCGGCGATGCAGCATGTCGCTAGAGTTCGATCTGGAACGTCTTATTCGGTGCGATGACCACTTCCCGTACGGGTGTCTTCGACCCTTCGGGAAAGAGCAAAAAGTGTATGAGATGACGGCCCACGGAGACGGTAATTCGACCTTTGTCTCCGTGCGGAGTCAATTGGCCATCGACGTACACCTTATACCGGGCACTGTCTCTCTGGGTTGTGACCAAAATCTGTCCATTCTGCGGTGGTGGTGATGGAGTAGAAGCGGCCGTATTTTTGCCTGGATCTTCTTCAGTTTGGTTGGCTTTGGTCAGTGTTTTCTTTACCGCCGTTGGAGCGGGTGTCGTTGTGATCTTCGGCACACGATCTGGCTGGTCTATTCGGATGGGTGTGTCCTGTGCTTCCGCTCGGTTGGCTGCTGATTCCGGATTGTTGTTGGGCCCCATGTCGGTCCAGGTGGCCAAGATATAGAGGATCACTACGGTTACCGCGATGATCGCCAACGCCACAACAGTCAGGGCGATTTTGAGCACTTTCTCACGCCGCCGTCTGGCGATGCTTCTTCGGTGTTGTGCCCGATGTTCCAAGGGGGGCAAACGCCGCACCAATGCCAATCTCATGGCATGGTCGTCTTGTTCGATTTCATCGGCGGTGTTCACTAGGGAAGAAGCGGCCTCGTGGATGTCCGGAGAGTCATATCCTTCCGATCTCGTGGGTGTACGATCGGCGTTGAGGGCGGCTGTGTTCGAGTCGGAATCGGAAGCGTGGGGTTCGAGAGCTTCGTCTTTCAACGCATGAATCTGCGTATCACTGTTGGCGTCGAAACGCGCTTGATCCGGATCCGTATCCGATGCCTCTTTGACGGGGCGCGGCGTTTCGAGACGAGTGGCTACCATTTTTTTTTGTGGGTGTGCTGGGGTAGCCAATTGGTTGCCAGCGATTGTGCTGTGTGGAGGTGTGAACACCGGAGAGCGACCGGTAGCGCCCACTAGACTCGGCGCGTTGCGGAACAACTCCCGCAGCGTCTTCGAGAAGTCTGCGCGGGTGTACAAACCAATGCGATCGGCAACGAACTGTTGAAGCGCGCGCGCCATCTCGCGAGCGTCCTTGAAACGCGCTTGGGGATCCTTTTGGAGAGCCTTCATGACAATGCTTTCCAATTCCTTGGGAATGTCGGGTCGTTCTGTTCGGGGCGAGCGGACCGCGGCGTTTCGAACCAAGTTGATGACCGATTCAGTGCCAGGATCTTCGTATAGGGGAGTGGCAGTCAGGGTCTCAAAGAGCAGTATTCCTGCGCTGAAAATGTCACTTCGGAAGTCGATTTCCTCGCCTTTGGCCTGCTCGGGGCTCATATAATAGAACTTGCCCTTGATGACCCCGGCCTCCGTCCGAGTCAGGCGTTCTACGGCTTTTGCAATGCCAAAATCGCCGATTTTCACCTCCCCCGCCCAGCTCAACAGAATATTCTGAGGGCTGACGTCTCGATGAATAATCTTCAAGGGGTGTTCATCGACTGGATGGGTGCGGAAGTGGGCATAATGCAGTCCGTTGCAGATCTCCGCCAAGATGAAACATGCTGTTGCGAGCGAGATGGGTTTCTCGGTATCGTGGAGCACTTGCAAGAGCCGAAATAGATCCGGACCTTCTACAAACTCCATTGCGATGTAATACATCTCTTCGGCGCGTCCAAGATCATAGATTTGAACCACGTTTGGATGCTGTAACAAGACCGTAATCTTAGCCTCATCCACGAGCATTTTGACGAACTGATCGTCCAAGGAGTATTCGGGATGCAAGCGTTTGATGGCGAGGATTTTTTCAAATCCACCCAACCCGACAGACTTAGCTCGGAAGATCTCGGCCATCCCACCAGCTGCGATGCGCTCCAGCAGGGTGTATCCCCCAAATTGTACGTTCGTGTCGGCCTGACTCACGAGAGGAAGTGTAGCACAAGTAAGCGCACGGCTCAGGTGCTTGGAGTGGGCAAGGGTCCCTAGTTTTCCAACACGGCCAGCCCTGGTGGGACGTAGTCCGAACAGAGCGCAGTGACCTCATTGGCGATGCGTTGCAATGCGTCTGGGTTGTCCTTGGCCTCCAAAGAAGCTGCGATCCAGTCTGCGATGCGCTCCATCTCGGACTCCTTCATGCCACGGCTTGTGACGGCAGGCGTTCCCAGACGGACACCACTGGGATCGAAGGGTTTGCGCGGGTCGAAGGGAACGGTGTTGGCGTTTGCTATCAATCCAGCGCGTGCCATGGCCGTGGCCAATTCTCTGCCTGTGGTTCCACGGCTTGTGGCGTCAAACAAGATGAGGTGGTTGTCCGTGCCCCCAGTAACCAAGTCGAAGCCATGTTGTATGAGTCGCCCTGCCATCACTTTGGCGTTGGCTACCACTTGATGGGCGTACGTTCGGAATTCCTCCGTGGCGGCTTCTTGCAATGCGACAGCAATACCTGCTGTTGTGTGATTGTGTGGACCGCCTTGAAGGCCGGGGAACACTGCGCGGTCGACACGTTTTTGGTGTTCTGCCCGACACATGATCATACCCCCACGTGGTCCTCGCAACGTCTTGTGTGTGGTCGTGGACACCACATCTGCATGAGGAATAGGGGAAGGATGAGCGTCCGCAGCGACCAGCCCAGAGATATGTGCGATGTCCGCCAAAAAGATCGCATCCACCTCTTTTGCAATGCTGGCAAAGGCTTCAAAATCAATGATCCGTGGATAGGCGGTGGCTCCGGCAATGATCAACTTTGGACGTTCTGCGAGCGCAAGATCGCGGATTTGATCGTAATCAAGCAAACCGGTCTCTTGGCTCAACGTGTATTGCACCGGTCGGAAAAACGACCCCGTGATGGACACTTTCCACCCATGAGTTAGGTGACCGCCGTGGGGCAAGCTCATGCCCAAGACGGTGTCTCCGGGTTTCAGGAATGCCATGTAGACGGCCAGGTTTGCAGGAGAGCCGGAATAGGGCTGTACGTTGACGTGCTCCGCCCCAAAAAGGGATTTTGCGCGCTGAATTGCGAGTTGTTCAATTTCGTCGATGTATTCTTGTCCTTCGTAGTAGCGCTTACCCGAATAGCCCTCCGAATACTTGTTCGTGAGCACAGAGCCCGTCGCATCGAGGACAGCTTGACTGGTGTAGTTCTCGCTGGGAATCAATCGAATGGAGTCAAATTGACGACGTTCTTCTTGGCGGATGAGATCATGAACCTGTGGATCGGTCTTCAACAGCGCGTGCATTGAGTGTCCTCCTCAGAGCGGGTGGTACATCGTAGTCGCACCCTAGCAAACGCTTTTGGGGCGTGCAATCACCCTTTCAATCACAACCTTTCCGCACTGGATAGTCGTGGTACAATCATGATGGAGGTGGGTCATGTCGCGATGGGCCGAAACAGCGATCATCCTAACCGTGGGTGTTGTTGTCACCATTGGTTTGATGCTCTTTGCTCGATGGCGAACGCCCGAGGTGGAGGATCCCTATGCGCTTCTCGATAGGGAGTCGTTAGAGACGGTCACCGCTGAACCATCGGAGTCGCAGTCCAGTACGTCGGAGAGCCCACATGCCTTGGCCGTCGAAGCTGACGAGGAAACCGGTGGGCAAGGCCCGAGTATTCGTCTGCCTCCTCACCCGGTCGGGGAGGAAAAGGAAGCGGCGGCGGAAGAAGCTCTGCCCACAAATATGCTCAAAGCGTTGGAAGAAATGCCCATCATACGGATCCCACCGCCAACGGACGACAAGACGGCGGCCGTTGAGGAAGCGTCGAATAAGGCCGGAGAACCGGACTCAGAGGACGTTGAGGAGGCCGAAGAAGAGGAGGCTGCTCTCGGGACCAAGAAAGACATTCCCGCGGCTCGTGAGGCCGAGAGAGAGCTTAGGGTGTTGGAACAAGCCCGACAATCACTCCAGCGCCTTCATCAACTGCTTCTGCGTCCCGATGTGACCCGAGCATCCGCCCAGGCGGAGGCCGACAAGCTGACGCAGCTCTTGAAAGGGCTGCCTGAGGCGTCACGCAAAGAGGTGGGGGCGTTGGTAAAACAAGGATATGACCGCCGTGTCCAACGCGCGAACCGAACGGATGGGTTGTCGGATCGGAGTGCGAGTGGTGTTTCTGTCGGCAATGCCGCACTAGGAAAGCCGGATGACAGGCCGGGTGATTTGCGCGCCTTGGATCGGAAAATCCGCCAATTGCGTGTTCAGGTCGGGGCCACCCGAACGGGTGACAAGGGGAACACTGCGCCCACTGGTGTTCAAACCAGGCAAGTGGGAGCAGGGGTGCAGCCGGTCAGTCCGTGATGGATGATGGGTTAGGCTGTGTCGTGACGATAACCCACCAAGCGTAGCGGATGAGGATGGGTCTCAACTCGGATTCGATCGCCCAGCACCAAAGGGATCTTTTCTCTGTGCCCATCCAAGAAGACAGCACCCATTCTCATTTTACTGAGAAATTCGATGGGCCCGTGAACGACTCCATCTGTTAGCGAATAGGTTCGTTCGGGCTCACGGTACAACTCGCGAACCAAGAATTGGATCCGAGTGTCATCGATGGGCAACATGCGGCCACCTGCGGACAGAATCGCGGATGTAGATCCGGCTGCGGTCGCTATCCACACGCCGGATGACTTGTGCTCTTCGGAGGTGTCGTCACACTGCAAGATGTAACGACTGACTGCGGCGGGTACAACGTGGGCTAGGAGCACTTCGTTGAGGATGGGGGTATCGATCACATGCCCATTGAGGGACACCTGTAAACGCGTCAAAGGTCGAGGGACCAACACGCCTTGTGCGAACGAATCCAGCACTTCGCCCAATTCCGTGGCATCGGTTGCACAAAAGTGGCCAACGGACACACCGGGCGATGAATTGACTCCGAGCAGCGGTAGGTCGCGGATCGAGTGGCTCACATCCAAGAGTGTGCCGTCCCCACCCACACTGATCACCAAATCGACATCATGCTGTTCGAGCGCCAATTCTGCACGATGGACAAAGTGGCTGCTGTGACCGCGTTCATGAACACATTGGCGAACGCTTTCAATGGCGGTCGCGTTTTGTTCGTGAACACTTTTGAATCGGTTGTATAGCTCCGGTTCCTGCCTACGAAGTTGGTCCATGGCCATCTCTTCGTGTTCAACGTACAACTCCAACTGACTCTTCTTGTAGACGACCAGGAGACGTAGAGGACGATCGGACTGTGCTGTCTTCATCTGTTCGTTGGTAGGTGATGTGCATATACGCTGTCAACCAGACATCGTGTATGCCTCCTCAGACCACTCACCATGCCGAGCGTAGTGTGGCCTAGAATGCCGAAAGGTTGTACCCACCGGCTTGAACCACGGAATCAGCGATGATGTTTCGTTCCCGAACGATGTTGGTCCGTAGATCGCATTGCCATGGCTGCAACGTTGCCAAAAGTGCGTCGGCTTCATCACCTTCCGTCATCGCGAAGACCAGTTGACGCTTTGTGGTCTCCACGCCTTCTGCGGCTTGGGCCACCAGGAAACGTGTCATGGAGTCTGAGACCGAGGTGTCCACGTTGTTGTCCACATGTCGTTGGCGACTTCGGGCCACCACGGAATCCAGGACATAGCTCTCAATGACCAAGTTGGAGAGCATGAGCAAGATCTGCTGTTGGTTCTCCAGGTCTTGCATGTATTTCATGGCCGCCGTTTGAAGCAAAAGGCCCGCGGTGCCTTTGATGCGCTGAACTGCATCCAATTCCTGAGCTAGCGGACCATCCGGTGGCGCATTGGGTCCGTCTTCTAGACCCTTCATCCACGGCATGAGATCGAGCCGGCCTTTCATGGCACGTTTGAGGATCATTCCCGGAATGAGTAGTCGGTTAATCTCATTGGTTCCTTCAAAAATCATGTTGATGCGCGCATCGCGAAAGGCCAACTCGGCTGGATAGTCTTCCACGTATCCGTACCCACCGTACATTTGCAGACACTCGCTCGCGATATCATTGAGCCCGTCCGAGCAGTACACCTTACAGATGGCGCATTCGGTCGCGTACTCTTCGATAGGTCCCATCTTTTGCTTTCCTGTGGCTTCTTCGTCCAACGGTCCGATGGATTGGCTCAACTTGTCGATGAGTCCAGCGCCTCGATACGACGCAGTCTCCATGGCGTAGATTTGCGCCGCCGCCTCGGCAACCTTTTGCCGAAGCGCGCCGAATTCGATGACCGGGGTATTGAATTGTTTTCGCTCCGAAGCGTACTCAATGGCAGCGGTCAGGATGGTTTTCGCACCCCCCGTGACACCCACAGCCAGCGAAAGACGACCCACATTGAGGATATTGAACGCGATCTCATGGCCACGTCCGATCTCGCCGAGTAGGTTTTCGACAGGAACGAGCGCGTCTTCGAAGATCAACTGCGTGGTCGACGAGCCGCGAATACCCAGTTTGTGCTCTTCGGCACCAGGTGAGAAGCCTGGCGTGTCTCGATCGACAATGAGGGCACTGAAATGATGGCCGTCATCGTTTGCGATTTGCATGAACACCACGTACACATCGGCGAATGCGCCGTTGGTGATCCATTGTTTGGTCCCGTTGACGACATAGTGTGTGCCCGCATCGTTCAAAACGGCGGTAGTTCGGGCACCCAACGCGTCCGATCCGGAGCCCGGTTCGCTCAAGGCATAGGCGCCGATCGATTCACCGGTAGCTAGACGGGGAAGGTAGCGTTCTTTTTGTTCCGCGTTGCCGAAGTAGACGATGGGCAGCGTGCCGATTGTGGCATGAGCTCCATAGGTCACCGAAAACGTGCCATACATCGCGAGGCTTTCATTGACCAAGCTGGTCACGGTCCGTGGCAAGCCAAGTCCACCCCATTGTTCGGGGATGCCCGTCATGTACAAGCCCAACTCGCCGCCGGTCTTAAAACTAGCGATGAGTTGATCGTAGTCCTTCTTCTCCAGTTGTTCGATGTAGGGAATGATCTCCTTTTCCATGAAATTGCGCGCGGTTTTGCCGATCGCAACCTCATCGTCCGTAAAGTGTTCCGGACTGAAGATGGAATAGCGTCCTGCTGGATCGATAAGGAACTGACCGCCGCATGGAATGGTGGTGCCTAGCTTCGTTTCTGACATGACTACTTGGGCCTCCGCAAGAAAATGAATGCTCGTTCATTCTCCTTTAGCATACGGGTTTCTGAAGGGTCAACAAGCGTTTTCTTGGCGTGAGGTGCGTGCGCTACGGTGTTGGAGTCGGTGCGACCGGTGCGGGCACCGCTGGTTTTTCCGGCTCTTCCGGTTTGTCCAGGGGGGGGGCATCGGCATTGTCCGTTTTGGCCTCAGGCTTCTCGCTCGCGCTGCTGTCGGGCGTTGGCACTTTCGCACTCTCATCTTCTTCGGAGAGTGGAGGCAGGTTAATTTTTGCGACCGGCTGGAGAATTTGAGCGTCTGTCATGAGATTCAGCAAGGGGCTGTCTGCCGACAAGATCAGATCCGTACGCTGTGTCAGACCGTGTTCGTACAACTCCAGTGTTTTGATAAACTGGAAAAACTCCGGTGACTTGTTAAACGCATGGGCCTTGATCATGATGGCCTTTGCGACGGCCTGACCTTCCAGCAAGCGTACGGTGCGGTCCCGAGAACCGATGATTTCACCCGTTTGCTGTTCTTTAGTGCGGTCAATAATACCCGTGCACGTCTTCCCAACCTTCGTGTAGGAGGCGATGTCTTTGCCCCGGTCGGCGCTGATCTTCTCGATGATCTTGTGGTGCACTTGCGGTGAGTAATTCAAGTATTTGAAATGCAAGTCGAGGATTTGGATCCCGAATTGCTCGACCAATGTCGCATTCGCGTTCTCCAAAATCGATGTCACGATCGTCGTACGAAGCGCTTTGGCATCGATGTTCGTTACCGTCCCAGAGCTCTTCAACTTCGTATCGTACTCTCTCAGCATGCGCTTGATTTCGGGAGAACGCTCCGGCTTGCACTCGTCGTAATCCTCAAAGAGGTTGCTGAGGTCCAAGGCGGCGCGCGCTTCGAAGTTTCGTCCGGTGTCCCGCACAATGGATGCCAGCTTGTGTTCCCGAACCGAGGCCTGAATGCGCGCTGTAACGATACTGTCCATGGACGCATGCGCACGTTTATCGGTGCCGACAGCCTTGTAGTAGCGCGTGGGGCCTTGTTCGGTGGAATCAATTCGCCAACGCGCAAAGACCACGAAATCAATGGGATTCAACTCCGCCGTTTTGGTTTCCTTTCCAATGTCGTCCCATCCCCGGACTCGGCTATCCAAGTATCGGGCTTCCTGGACGTAGGGGATCAGGAAGTACAAACCAGGATCTCGTTTTTCATCGATCGGTTCACCAAATTTGGTGACAACGACAAATTGGTCTGGACGGACAATGTAATACGATTTGGCGACCGTGAGGATCGCCAAGAGGACGAACACGATGACTACGATGGTGCGTATGCTAGGGCCTTGCGGTTGCTGGCTCATTGTGAACCTCCAGATGTCGTGCGGGCGGTGCCTTTGGTGATGCCGGCGCCAAGCTTGCCGGAACCGAACAGATCCTTGAGAGGCAAGAGTTTCACGATACCCGTTCCCCCCCCCTTCTCATCGATGATGATCTTCTCGTCCAACGACCGGAACACATGGGTCATTGATTGCAGATACATCCATTGGCGCGTGATTCCGGGCGCCACTTTGTATTCTTTCAACTTGGCTGTAAAAGCTGACGCCTCACCGCGTGCGTTTTCGACGATTTGTGTCAAGCGCTTTTCGGCCCGACCGATGGCGCGCGCCTTTGCTTTCTCTTCGTCACCCAGAATCGTGTCTTTTCCGGCTTGTGCTTCGGCGAGCTGTCGCTTCACCTCCGCCACGGTCCGGTTCAAGTCATCAAAGGCTTTCCGTGCGGCGGTGGGCACATCCGTTGATTTGATGGTGACCGCGGTGATTGCCACCCCCGTGGGCACTTTGTCTCTCAACGCGAATTGCGTGGCCTTTTCAGTCGCCGTCTCGATCTCTCGTTGTTTGGTTGTGAGGACTTCATCGAGCGAATAGTCGCCGATGATTTGTCGCATAATGGCACGGGAGATATCGCGGATGGTCTCTTCGCGGTCTTTGACTTCAAAGAGCCAAATCCGGGGATCTTCAATCTTGTAGACCACAGACCATTGCACATGAACAAGCATCAGGTCGCCTGTGAGCATCAGCGATTCGCGATCAAACCCTGCATCTCGAACCTTACTCACCTTTCCTGGCTGGCTTCGATAGCCAAATGCGAGCGTGTGCTGTCGGGCCACCGGAACCTTGTACACTCGGTCCACGATCGGGATTTTGAAGTGGAGACCCGACCCGAAGTTCTCTTCCAATGGTTCGCCAAAGCGAAGCACGATCGCTTCCTCTTCGGGCTCTACTTGGAAGAACGAGCCCATGGCTCCTATGGCCACGACAACGAGTATGACTGCGATGAGAACGATGCGCAGATTGCGTTTAAGAGGTTCCAATAATTTTCTCGGGTCGGGAAGGTCGTCGCCTCCGAATCCTCGATAATTTGACATGTCGATGTTGCTCCATAGTAAGTTTCAACAGCGGGCCTATAGCATGGGCTCCTGTGGGGGTCAATGGGCTTTGTTGCTCGAACGTGCAGCCAATGATATGCTCAGGCACCTTCTCAACCGGTTGAAATGATTGATGAATCACATTGGCCCATACATAGTAATTGACCGAGTCGCGAGCGGCGGGATGGGCGAAATATACTTGGCCAAGCTTCAACGGGAAGCGGGGTTTGAGAAAATGGTCGCGGTCAAGCGCATCCTGCCCCACTTGGCGCACGATCCGGGTTTCGTGCGCATGTTTGAGGCAGAAGCGCGTTTGAGTGCCTTGTTGACCCATCGCAACATTGTCCAAGTGTATGATTTTGGTCGAAGCGAGTCCGACACGTACTTGGCAATGGAATTTGTGGATGGATTCAATCTTCGAGCCATTCAGGATATGGGAGATGAGTGCAATCAACTCTTACCCATGTCTCTGGCATTAAGCGTTGCGGCAAGTACGGCGCGGGCTCTCGACTATGCATACCGGAGAGAGGGGGCGGACGGGGAGGTGATGCACATCATTCACCGGGATATCAGTCCACAAAATATTCTGGTGTCGGTGGAAGGGGAAGTGAAGGTTGCTGATTTTGGGTTGGCGAAAGCATTGCAGATGGACGCAACGACCCTGTCTGGCGAGCTCAAGGGGAAACTCAACTACATGTCGCCGGAACAAGTCCGGGGGGAACCGTTGGACACCCGCGCAGACATCTTCTCGTTGGGAGCGGTGTTGTACGAATTGCTTGCACGACAACGTTTGTATCCAAGAGAACTGGCGGTGCGTGTTTTGCTGGGCATGGTTGAAAGCGCGGACTACAAGCCCCTGGGCACCGTGGCGCCCGATATTCCTGAATCGGTTCAGCGAGTCGTCACACGTTGCCTTCAGCCTCGGCGAGAAAATCGTTACGAGAGCGCCCGAGAAATGGCGAACGAGTTGGACGAGGTGATTTCGGGGCTCGGCCTGGCGGAACCTACATATAAGCTGGCGGCCCACGTGCGCTTATTTGACGCCCATCGCCCCCTGGCCAAGATCATGGCAAAGGACGAGACTTTGGTGCCCCAACGACCGATTGTGAGTCGGGAGAAGCTCGGTTCGTCGTCGGTGACCTCTTTTGCGGGCGACGTGGATGGCCGTACGCCCACTGCAGAGACACGTGCAGAGATTCCACGACCGGGCTCGGATGCCTCGCGGTCGCTGGTGTCCAAGGCCCACACGGAGACCATGCCCGTAAAGGGGGGGCGACAGCGCTTGCAGTTGGTCCTGGCCACGATCCTGTTGGTCGCTGTGGGGGTTGTGCTGTGGTTGCGATTCGCCGACATCGGTGTATCCGAGCCAACCCCGCCGGTTGAAACGAAGAGTGTCCAACCGATTGTGGTCGGAGCGCAGTCCGAGGTTTTGAAGCCTCCGCTCGATGCGGGTGTGACGGTGCCCCTGGAGACGAAGCTCGTTATCGAAGGAGCCCCAGAAGGGGCCAAGTGTTTTGTTTTGGACAAACTCCGAGACACGAAATTGGACAGTCAGGACTGTTCCAAAGAGTGGTCCGTGAGCGCTGGCCCTCACACCGTGGTTGTGACCGCGGAGACCTACAAGGATTGGCGGAAGGACGTGGAAGTCAAAGCCGGTGAGACTGCCCGGGTCCAGGCGACGCTACAGGTCGCCCCCCTTCGCCCATGCGATCTGCGTGTGGAGACCACGCCCCCGGGTGCACGTGTTTTGGTGGATGGAGAGCCCGCAAACCGTTCCAGTCCCGTTCAACTCAATGGTTTGTCTGCGGGGCCCCACACCATTGAGATCAAAATGGCCGGTTATCGGTCCGTTGTACGAAGCGTGACCTGTGACCGCACGTCGCCACCCACGTTAACCGTGGCCCTGAACCCCGTGGAGATCACCATCGTAATCCGTGGGGCAAAACACACCATGCGACCCGGTGGAACGTGGTCTACCGCCACACGCTTTGGGAATGTCCGGGCGACGTTTAGAGTGGTAGCGAGAGGCAAGGGCGTGACAGTGGCTGTAAACGCCATCCCCTATGCATCCATTGCTGTCGGCGGACGTCCTTTGGAGCCCGTACCACTCAAGTTTCGAGTTCCGCTGGGCGCATCCAGACGATTGCGTTTTGTTCGTGAGGGCAAGCAGGTCGGCCGGCTCACCATTAAAGTGTCAGAGACGGTCGAGGATGTCCCTCGCTGAGGTCTGCTTGCTCTCCATTGTCGCTTCACGCATGCTGTAAGCTGAACCATCAACTTTGCCCCAAGAACGATGAGGAAGGCATTATGACGGACAGTTCGGATGTCGTCGCGAAACAAGACGGCGCAATTCTCACCCTCTCTTTGAATCGTCCCACAACGCGGAATGGGCTCTTGCCAGAGACTTGTGAACAATTGGCTGGCCATCTTGAACAAGCGGCATCCAACGCGGACATTCGTTGCGTGGTGTTTGGGAGTGGAGAAAAGGCTTTTTGTTCCGGTGCAGATTTGTCGGCTGCAGCGGCATCGATGGGAACACGGCCGCACGATGAGCTGATTCGAGACACGTTTCACCGCCTCATTCGCGCCATTGTGGCCATGCCACAGCCCGTTCTGGCTTCCATCCGTGGGCCTGCTGTTGGATTTGGGTTCGATATGGCGCTGGCATGTGACTTGCGAATTGCTGGGCAAAGCAGCAAGTTCGGGGCCGTATTTTCACGCTTGGGCTTGGTCCCGGACGGCGGTAGCAGTTTCACGTTGTCTCGTTTGGTGGGTATCGCCCGCGCAAAAGAGTTGGTGTATCTCGCGGAGACTTTCGATGGCGAGCGTGCGGAAGCGCTGGGTATCGTAAACAAAGTGGTGGCGGACGAGGCGTTGGACGCGGCCACGGGCGAGTGGGCAGCGAGGCTCGCCGCGGGTCCTCCGATCGCCTATCGCTATGCCAAACGCAATATCGACGCGGGGCTCACCGGTACGTTGGATGAGGCGCTGGACCGAGAGATCGAGGCCCAAGTGAAGTGTTTGTCTTCCGCGGACTTGATGGAAGGGGTTCAGGCGTTTTTCCAGAAACGCCCCCCTCAGTTTCAAGGGCGATAATGCGTACGACGTCCGAGGCACTCTTCCTTAGAGTTCGGCTTCGATGCGCACTGTGACCGTCGGTTTCAGGACGATGTCGAGATGGTCGATGATCGCCACCGCCTTGGTCACATCCGTGGCCGCGGCCTTGTGGGTGCAGACCACGATTTCAACAGGGTCGTCACCCGATGCTTGCCCATCTTGAAACATGGACGCAATGGAGATGTTTTGATTGCCGAGCGCGTTGGATAGAGTCGCCAGCACGCCGGGTTTGTCCACCACCGTGAAGCGCAAATAATGTTGGCTGACGAAGTTCCCTTTGGTGGCAAAGGGTTTCAACCCGTTTTGAGACGGTAGACTCAAGTTGGACTCGGTAGGTCCATTGACCAAAGCGCGGGCTGATTCGATGACGTCGCTGACGACCGCCACCGCCGTCGGCATCATGCCAGCCCCGGGGCCAAAAAGTAGCGTGGGTCCTAGACTTTCGCTGGTAATGTGGATGGCGTTGAACACGTCGTGCACCTGACCTATTAGCGAGTTGACGGGTACCATCGTCGGGTGCACGCGCGCACTCACGCCCCCTTCTTCCCGAAGGGCGATGGCGAGCGGTTTGACAGCAAACCCCAAGTGGGCGGCATTGGTCAGGTCCCGTGGAGTGAGGTGTTTGATCCCTTCCAGATGCACATGGGTCCCACCATCCAAGGGGGTGCCCAGCCCAAGGTGAGACAATATGGTGAGTTTCTGGGCGGCATCTTGTCCACCAATGTCGAGGGAGGGATCGGCTTCGGCGTATCCTTTGTCCTGAGCGGATTGCAGGGCCGTCTCAAAATCGATCCGCTCTTGGCTCATTTTCGATAAGATGTAGTTCGATGTGCCGTTGAGGATGGCCACAATACGTTCAACACGGTCCGATGCGAGCCCTTCATGAAGGCTGCGAATGATCGGGATCCCTCCCGCAACGGCCGCTTCGAAACGGATCGATACGCCGCGTTCTCTTGCCGCATCGAAGAGCTGCATTCCGTGGGTGGCGATGAGCGCTTTGTTGGCAGTGACCACATGTTTGTTTCGGGCGATGGCGGTCTCCACATAGTCCAAGGTGGGTGCTACGCCACCCATCACCTCCACAACGATGTCGATGTACGAATCGTCCAGCACGTGATTGGGATCGGTCGTCAGCTTTTTGGGGTCAATTCCGGGTCCGCGTTGGCGCCCAGTGTCGCGCACCAACATGCGGTGAATCTCCAGCGGTGCCCCAATGCGGGATTGGATGTCGCTGGCGTTTTCGGAAATGAGCGTAGCCACACCCGTTCCCACGGTGCCGCAGCCCAAGAGTCCCAAGCGAATGCGTTCTTCTCTCATGGGATCACCCGTACTCTGGTCGGGGTTGCGTGGTCAAGAAAAGTGTCTCATCCATCGTTGGGCATAGGGGGAGGCGCTGGAATGTCGTCCGTACCGTCTTCATCGGCGGTATCGGGTCCACCAAACGTCAACTGGAAGGGCCGCGACGTTTCCAGTTGGTGCTCGGTAATCCACCCCTTCTTTGCCATGCCTTCGAGTATTTTACGAACGCGGCGGATCCACCACTGATCGAGTTGTTTGCGTTCATACTGTCTCCAACCGGCCCAGGGATAGGGTTTGAGGCCCATCAGGAACGCCCCTTCCAACGGTGTGAGTTGATCGACGTCTTTTCCGAAGTATTTTTTCGACGCATTTTGGATCCCATACAGACCGGGACCATATTCGATGCAGTTGAGATACAACTCCAAGATGCGTTTCTTTGTGACCGCGCGCTCCATGAGCCACACAATGATGGCTTCTTCCAGTTTTCGGCTCAGGGTTTTTTCGCGACTAAGAAACAAGTTTTTAACCAACTGCTGGGAGATGGTGGAGCCACCATACACATAGCGGCCTCGCTCCAAGTTGAGAATGATCGCCCGCCGAATGAGGCTGGGCCGGAAGCCGCTGTGACTGAAGAAGCTGTGGTCTTCCGTCCAGAGTGCGGCCATCTGAATAAAGCGTGGGATGTCGTAGAGTGACCGATAATGAGCGGTATCCGGACCCACCAGAATGTCTGTTGGCGTGCCTTTTTCGATCACTTTGTGGACAAAGCGGCGGTTGAGTTTTGTGACGTCCGTCTGTCCGTAAGCGCGTGGCGTGCAGTCCTTCAGGTTCACTTCAATGTCGTAGCGAAAGTCGCGCGGTTTCTCCAAATCTACGGTGAAGTGTAGGTGTCCATCGGCGCTTCCTGACACGTCCAATCCATCCAGCCGCTGAATCATCGCGGGTGGAATCGCTCCCAACAAATCTTGGCAACGTTGCCGGGGGATCGTGAGTTTGACGTCCAGCCGGGGCAATGCGTGATCGAGATGGTCCACTGTGGCCGATAAGCGGGCTGCAGCACGTCCATCAGCCACTTCCATGAGGGGGGCCACTACAGTCAGTTTGTGCGCCTCAAAATCGATGTCAGCGGCCAGTTCGGCCGTGATCTGTAGCCCATCGACGGGTTTGTCGTGGATTCTTGGCGCCATAAAGCCCATGTTTCGTAGGGCGATGGTGCCTTTCAATGCCAAACCACTGTGCGCTTCGTGAGGTGTGATGTCCAAGTCGATACTGAGATTGGACTGGTCGGTGAGTCGTACGGAGTCGGACAGTTTGTTGGCCACGAAAACGGCCAACTTACTCCCCGCCAATTTAACGCGAGCCTGTTTTAGGGCGCCGTCATTCGTGGTGATGACGTCGACGGCGAAGGGGCCCTCTTGACCGGTGACAACGTCACGTAATTGTCCCCCCAGGCGGATGTGGGATGAACCTGGAACATCGTGGGGTTCGAAAATACCATCGAACTGTTCGAGCACTACGGCGGGATTACCCTGCTTGTCGGCGAGAAATGAGAGCGTGCTGTCGTGAATGAGCACGATGGGTAGCGTGTCCGTGCGTGCAGAGCGCGGCATCTGCGTATTGGGTGGCGGCGTTTGCGTCGGCCCTCCACCGAGTCGACCGCTTCGGTCACCGAGCAGAAAGGATTGGATCTCGTTGTAATATGGAATGCCTTGGCCCTGTTCCGGTGTCGGCAACGCCATGGCTACGTTCGCCCCAACTACTTCGATGGATTCAAGGTCCTTCAGTGAATGGAGGTCATTTATTCCGTGGGTGTTCAGCCGGACCTGTTGTGCTTTGACGGACAGCTGATTCTGAGGAAGGGAAGCGGTTAGGGAATGAAAAACCACGTGCTGTAGACGGCTGTTCAGCTGGCTTCGAGGCCCCTTCTTCCACTGGACCTCGGCAGCTTTTGCGTTCATTTCGTACTCGTCTAAACGGGCGTTTACGCCTCGGACGCTTAGCTGAACAGCACCGGCGAGGAAGGGCTCGTCGGTGCTTTGTTCAATGGCTGCATAGTCGATGGCCAAACGTGTGCTGGCGGCCTGGGGAAGTTCAATGATCACGTTCCGTACACGAAGAGCCTTGTTGTGTTCGTAATGAAGGCCACCCAGGGAGGCGACCATTGTGTTCGTTGGTTGGGCCCCACTTGTCCCGTCCGTCGGAGGACTGACTCTGATTCGTAGGGGAGGGTCAAACGACAGGCCTACTTCGTGGTGGTCCGTGCTCGGCCGCAGACGAAGGGACGTCGAAAGCGTCCGGTCTTGGTCGTCGAGTCCCTGGGTTTCGATCTGCCACCCCCTGGGGTCATCGGTGTCCGGAAGGGCTCGACCATACGCTAGGTGAAAGGATTTGGGGGTGTCATAGGTTGTAGTGGGTAGCTGGACGGTCACGTCGGTCCATACGAGTGTTGGGCGTGTACGTTTTGTGGTGGTGTCTGTCGGTGTTGTTTGGTTTCGGTACCGCATTACGGATTCCAACACACGTTTGGGTGTGCTCAGATCCGCGACCACCCCTTCGATTTGTATCCAGGACGGTCGGCGTCTTCCTTGGATCACACTGAAGAGGGTCAAATCCGTGTCGATGCGCTCGATTGTGCACATCGTCACGCCATCGAGCTTGTCGGTTACGGTGATTCCACGAAGGCGAATGGGGTGACCGGTTTCCAGTAGCACCCGGTCAACTCTGATGTGGACTCCAGCGCGCTCCGCATGGGCTTGAATCTTCTCACGCATAGCGCGCTCGGCGTACCATTGCGCGCCCCAGAGTAGGGCAATGCACACTGTGCAGACGCTTAGGATGATGCTCAACGTCTTAATTGCCAAGGCCTTGGCCGAGCGAGCGGCTTTATTGGGGTACGAGATTCGGATCGAAGGGCTGGACATTACACGTGTAACTATACGTGACGCTTGCCAATACCGGAAGGAGACCGGTATGATAAGACCGCTTTTCTCACCGGTCGGGGTGAGTGTTCTTTCTTGCGGAGTTTGCGGATGCGGTACGTTTACGGACTGTTGTTGCTCTTGTTGTTGATTCCCGCACCTATCCAAGCGGCGTGTCCTGCCGGCGAACAAGTCGGTAGCGGCTGCGGCGATCTCACCTTCTCGGGATGTTGTATCAATTCAACCACGGTTACTTGGTGTGAAACCGATGGGAGCGTGTGCCAGATCGACTGCAGTAACAATCAGGCTCCAACGGGTACAAACGATTGTTGTGAGGCCTCTGCGCTGTCTTCTGCCGGATGCTGCAACAACGACGTGATGGCCTGTGTGTGTGCACAGGATAACTATTGCTGCACAACGGTGTGGGACAGCCTCTGTGCTGGTGAAGTGGAGACCTTTGGATGTGGCACGTGTCCCACGGGCTGTTCTGGTGCCTCTAGCTTTTGCGGCTGGAAACCGGATCCAGGTTTTTACGACTGTTCTAGTGGGCCTACCCCGGAGCCCTCCGGCCTCAACCCGATGATGTGTTCTGGAAGTGGGTGTGTGGCCAGCTGTTTAGGCAAGATGTGTGGTGACGATGGCTGCGGTGGAAGCTGTGGCACGTGTGGGTTCAGTCAAACGTGTGACGTGTTCGGCCTTTGTGTGTCTTCGTGCACACCGAACTGTTTTGGCAAAGTGTGTGGCGATGACGGCTGCGGGGGCACTTGCGGGACGTGTGGGTTTGGGCAAACGTGCAACGGCCTCGGTCTTTGCGCGTCTTCGTGTACGCCCAATTGTGCGGGGAAACAGTGCGGTGACGACGGCTGTGGCGGTCAGTGCGGGACGTGTGGATTTGGGCTGACGTGCAACGCGTTCGGTCTTTGTGTGTCTTCGTGTACGCCCAGTTGCGCAGGTAAGGTCTGTGGGAACGATGGATGCGGCGGTAGCTGCGGGACGTGTGGATTTGGGCTGACGTGCAACGCGTTCGGTCTTTGTGTGTCTTCTTGTGCGCCCAACTGCGCAGGCAAGGTTTGTGGGAACGATGGCTGCGGCGGTAGCTGCGGAACGTGTGGCTTTGGGCTGACGTGCAACGCGTTCGGTCTTTGTGTGTCTTCGTGTACGCCAAATTGTGGTGGCAAAGTATGTGGAGACGACGGTTGCGGCGGTAGCTGTGGCGATTGCGCTTCAGGGCAATCGTGTGCGTCCGGGGCTTGTGTATGCCAACCGGATTGTTTTAACAAAGAATGCGGCGACGATGGGTGTGGCGGCAGTTGTGGAATATGCGGTTTTGGAGAGACGTGTGCGGGCAATGGGCAATGCTAACAAACGGGGGGGCCGTGCACGGCCGATTGTGATGGAAAGCAGTGTGGGTCCGATGGCTGCTCCGGCAGCTGCGGTTCGTGCCAACCGCCGAATGAGTGTTCGGTTACGTTCCAGTGTGTGGATCCAGAGTGTGTGACCGCTTGTGTGGGAAAATCGTGTGGTCCCGATGGCTGCGGCGGGGTGTGTGGTCTCTGCACCAACGGCGGCACTTGTCAGGCCGATGGTCAATGTGTCGGTGGCACCGACCCGCCCTCTCCAGGAAGCGATGGTGGTACTGTGGTGCCTGGTCAAGATGCCGGAGGAACAACTGTGGCGCCTGGAGATGACTGTCCTAAGGGTTATGTGCTCAAGTACGGTCAATGCGTTTGGGATGCCAACGGATCGTCTGCGACGGGACAGACCGTGGGCGGATCGTCTGGTGGTGGATGCGCGCATCATCAACCGACCCCTGCGACCCCATCGGCGCTCTTGTTGGCGCTCTTTTTCGCGTTCGCGTGGGTAGGTCGTCGCCGTTTCCAGCGGGATCCAAGTTCCTCGTAGAATCTCCCCAGTCGAGAACCGCTCCGGCTAACGTCCGTTAATGGCCCGTGTTGCCGGCGGTCTTCTCAGGCGCTCCGTCGCTCTTGAAGCGGATATGCATGTGCGTCCCATGGCCCCGTTCAAATCGAATGATTCCCCGGCGCTCTGTCCATCGTCGCGGCCACTGAAAGATGCGCTTCAAGCGGCGCTTGGGCACCCCTTTTTTCTTGGCATGGCGGTACAGTGCTTTTTGAAGACGGTATGCCATGAAGATGTATTGGACCTGGCCGGTCTTGAGTAGCGTGTCGATGAATGTCCACTGCCTCGCAAGATCCAACTGATACGGCGCCGTCTTGGCGAACCAACGTCGAAATCGCCCATCTTTGTAGTAGTACCCGACATCTGCATCCAGGCCACGTCTGTGAGAGAGGTGGGGCGACATTTTACCGCCTCCCCGATAGCTCAAATCTCCGATTGTAATGTCAGTCGTTTTGGCGAATTTGGCTCGCACTGCGTTGGATGCCTTACGCAAGAGATGCACGGTTTTTTTTGTTCCGTACCCGCGCTGGGGATTCCGGACCCACAGGCCGTCTCCGCTCTTGAGGAGATGCACGCACTCCCGATACTGTACCCGGTCTTTTTTCGGGGGAGCAGCCCAGCTCGCTGTCGCGAGTGTCAGGATGAGCAGTGGTTGGACAATGATTCGCACGCATGCCCAATATCGAAGGATCGATCGGTTGTCTAGCAGACTATTGAAAAAAGGGGACGCCTTGTTGCTGTGGGTATGCGTCTCAGACCGTCGCGGTCGTGGATTTTCCTTCGCACATTGATCTCATTGTGTCTGATCAGTCGGCCGCCATCGAAGCCATCCCTCTGCGGACGAGCCGAAATCCCGTCCGGTGATGGTGCGCAGGGCGTGAAGGGTGAGATTTCGCTCGGTTCCTTTTGCTTTGGAGAGGTGGCGTGCGAGCACAGGGACCGCCTTGGGCCACTTCCAATGGACATACATGCGCCGAAGGGCTTCACGATCGTATTCATGGCTTTCGGAGTCGTTGTACCAACTGAGCGTTCTTGAATGGGCCTTGTCGGACGCCACGTGGGCGAGGCCTTGCAGTACAGAATCCATCTCCACCGTATGGCGAATACTGTGAAACACATCCACGCCGTCGGCGCCCATGGCCCTTGCGGCAAGGAGTCTTATCCATGAGTTTTCATCTCGAATTAACGTCGCGGCCTGAGTCTTGGCTGTTGCTGGGTCGTGTTTGCTCAGAGCCAGAAAGGCTTGAGCACGCACGCGAGCATCGCTGTATGTCAAGAGTGGAACGGCGCTGGCAACATGACTTGGCTCCTCGGCCAGGTTCAAGAGGACAGCGACCGAGCTGGCAAGAAGGGGCTGCCAGGTGTGCGTTTGTTCCGCTGTGTCGGCTGCGACAATCCTTTGAATGAACCGCACGACGGCCTCAACATGTTGAGGGGTCCCCGTACGCGCCAACCCGTGTATGCAGGATCGCCACCGTTTTTGTTCTCCCAATAGATCGGGCGCTTTTTGATCCCATCCGATCGCAAGCTGTGCAGCGAGGACGTCACCGCCGGTGGCATGTCCCACCAGAGCAAGGGCGTCCATGGCTCGAATGGCGAGAGGGGCGGGAGCCTCTCGAACGACTTCACTCAAAATGGGTACGGCCAAGTCACCAATGGCGGCCAATCGTGCCATCGCTCCTTCTCGTTTGCCTGGGACCGTCAGGTCGCCGACCCAGGGCTCAAGATCGAGGGAAGGTGCCCGGCCATGCCCAGTGGGGACGGCTGCTGCGAGGGCGCCGAGATCAATCCCCGGCCCCGGGCAGGTGGCCACGGAAGCTGACAAGTTGCTGTGGCTGAGGATTCCTTGGTGCTTGTGTGGTTCCAGCAGCGCAGCGAATGTCTCGTGTCGCGTCATGTTGATGGGGAACGCAGGTTGAATGTGTGGAAAATGGGTTGTGAGCGCGTGCAATAGTGGGACAAGGCTCTGGTGTTGGCTTTGAGTGAGCCCCCACCCGGACTGGAATACGCCGTTGATTTCAACATTGATTTTCCGCGTCCTGGGATGGCGCCACGTTGTGGGGTCGTCTGGATTTTGGAAGTAGGGTGCATCCATGGGTGGCAGTAAGAAGTGGATGGACACTTGATTGGACCTAATCGCTTCATGGTGACGTACTGCGTGACTGACATCGCTGACTTGGATGGTCTTGCCATCGATGCCGATGACGAAATGAGTCAGCGACTCCTTAAGCAGCAAACGGCGCAAGCAATCTTGTATCGTCCATGCAACACATCGATGCAAAACGATTTGATCCACTCTGGATGTAGGTGTTGCTTCCTCTGGATTCGGTTGGGCTTCGGATTCGATCGCGCCAGTCTCTTCACTCCCTGACGTCACCAAGTGGCGTGGCTCAGACACCCCTGCAAGTACGTCCAGTCCCCCCATCCACTGCTTCAATATTTCTTCGACCAGTTGCAAGTTGATCTCGACAGGGAGGTCCACCAAAACACGGTTTGAACCCACTTGAATTTCGCCCAAACTGTTCTGCGGTTTTTGGAGTTTTGACAGTGCGATATCCGTGTTCCGCTTTGCCTCCAAATCGGTGGGATCCGCTTGATGAGCGAGCATCCATAAAACGCCACTGCGCAGGTTCTCCTTCTGCTCTTCCGCTCGTCGAGCCTCATTCTTCAAATCGCGTTCGGTTGTCACACCCGGCGGAAGCGGGGGGGGCAGGGAAGGGGGGATGTTCATGTCCACCACCGACACGACACCTTGTTTGTCCAGCGACGCGACCATCCGTCTCTGGTTGTCGGCGGGTGTTTGGGTTGGAAAGGCGACCTCAATATCGATGTGCCCCTGCGTATCCATAGTCTTGGGCATGTCGACACTGACAACGACACGTCTGCGAAGGGTGTGGTTGACCTCCCGAAATGTGTCTCCAATCCGATCTTTGAAGACGTCGCCGTCGTCTTTGGGTATCGCGACAAATCCCCCGCCCGTTGATTGGGACAGGTGCTGCCACAGCGCACCATTCTGTTCCGTGTCTTTGGCGACTACGGTATAGAGGCGGACGTTTTCTCGGTTGAACAGCCGCTGGATGAGGGTGGTCTGCCGAGCCATTTGGGTCGCCCGCAGGGGTTGGTCGTGTTCCGCCTCATGGGCCAACACCACCGCCCGAAGGGCCGGAAGGCTTCTACCGTGAAAGGTTTGAGCGGCGGTGATGAGCGCTTGATATGTGGGAAGGAGGTGTGTTTTCTCGGACGAGTTGGCAGCGCGCTCCAGTAAATTGAGTGCAGATTCGGCACCTTGCGTATCCGCTGAAAATCCAGCAATCAATTGAAACCCTTGGTGCATGATGGTCCCGACAGCCACACGATCTCGTGGCCCCAACGCTTTCAGCAGCGCACGGGCCCCCTGACAATGAAGTGGTATGTCCCCACCCCCGATCACGAGCAAAATAGCGATTCCTTCTCGCGCATCTCGAAGTGTTTTTGGTTTGGACGCGACGGGAATGGATTCCCCATTGATGGTCACGGTTGGGGCCAGTGACACGAGTTTGCTTCGGTCATCGCTTCGGATGCCTTTGGGGGGACGAACGGCCAAACGCAGAGACAACGTGGGTACCGTTGGTTCCAAGACCTGTGGAGAGGGCCCTTTGATGGGCGCGGTCGGTGTCGGTGCGGGCGTTGTGGAAGATGCTGAGACCGTGGGGGCTTCGGGCTCGTTGCAGCCTACGCTGATGGCCAAGCCGGTCGCAACCATGGCTGACAGAACGAAGACAGAAAAGGGTCCGGTAGTGCAGCGTATCAACGTTAGTATGACGGTGTGTGACTCAAGGTGCTACGGCCTCCTAGACACGCTCAATTAGGGTGGCAATGCCTTGTCCAACACCAATGCACATGGTGGCCAGGCCGTACTGGCCACCATCGCGTTTCATACCATGCAATAGGGTGCACAAGATTCGCGCTCCACTGGCCCCCAGCGGGTGTCCCAATGCAATTGCGCCTCCGGTTGGATTGACTTTCTTGGGGTCCAACTCGAGGTCTCGGATGACCGCAAGCGACTGAACAGCGAAGGCTTCGTTGAGTTCAAGCCGATCCAAATCCGGGACTCTTAGCGGGGTCCGCGCCAGGACTTTCCGTGTCGCCGGTACAGGACCGATGCCCATGATTTGGGGATCGACGCCGGCGGCGGCTCCTCCCATCCATCGGGCCATAGGCGTCCAACCAAATCGTTTCAGCGCCTCTTCCGACGCGAGTAGAATTGCAGCGGCTCCATCGTTCAATGGCGACGAATTACCAGCGGTAACCGTACCGTCTTTCTTGAACACCGGTTTTAGTCGTGCCAAGGCTTCCATCGATGAATCGGGTCGTGGGGATTCGTCTTCGGTGAACTCGCGGGTTTCTTTCTTTCGGCCAGTGGGTACGGTCATCGGTATGATTTCATCGTCAAAAAGGCCCGCTTTTATGGCTGCTGTTGCCCGCCGGTGGCTCTCCA
>Ga0114996_10000429_pt1 | contig 58568 bp, 58 predicted proteins | sample ArcticOcean_MG_C_4_FD_87039 | JGI IMG/M metagenome (GOLD analysis project Ga0114996, IMG submission 87039) | Marine microbial communities from western Arctic Ocean - ArcticOcean_MG_CB4_134 | ecosystem: Environmental > Aquatic > Marine > Oceanic | place: Arctic Ocean: Canada Basin | collected...
CCTGCCTCATCGAAGCGCTGGGCAGTTTGCTCTTCACCACCACACCGGCACGATCCAGGTCCACAGCTGCGAGAACCGCCACCGTTCAACGCGATGCGTCTCACCGGAACAGCCCACCTGATACGCCGTCCACCGCACTAACCCACCCGCACCGATCACAAAACCATTCAGTCGAATTATGTAAACCAGATAGAGCCACTATCTCTTCATAGTGTTCCACGATCGGGGCGATACGAGAAGATTCCCCCGGCTTGGATCCAATCAGTCGATTCCTGGGTGCCAGGGTTCCAATCCGCCGCCGCCCTCCCGATTCGCGAGGGGCCAATCTCCGTGCTGACTCCGAAATGAATCGAGCAACCACTTCTCGAAGGAAAGCTCTTTCCCTCGGGGATAGTGTCTTATCGCACGTCAATCCTGCCTGGCAGGATGGGGATATTTGGTGCGTACACACCAGCGCCCGGATCATCGTACGACTTGATTCCCACAACGGGACCGTGCTTGAGGAACTGCACATCCCGGAGACAGAGTTTGAGCCTCACGGCCTGACCCTCCTCGAAGGATGTCTTCTGAGCTGTGATGCGGAGACGGGCTGGGTGTATCGAATAACGGCATAGCGCCACCCGGTATTCGGCAGTAACCACATGACCGCGTCCCGCTGGCGACGGCTGGCCGTCGCCAGCACCGCATCACCGAGAGTAATCATCACGAATGGGCCCAGATCGCGCCTGCGGATACGGAAGAGCAAGATGCCGAGACTTCGGGACCCCGCGGCGGACGATATGCGAGCACTGCCTAGACGTGAACTCAGCCGGCAAGATAAGAGAAAACTCACGCGATATCGGTCCTACATTCGCAACATGCTTCACGACACAAGCGGCAACAAGGCCGCCCTGGAGCTCTCAGCAGCGGAGATCAAGCGAGTGGCGACCATCAAGCGGTGGCTTCACCGAGCCGCGCAAGAAGAGGGCGTTCGCATCAACGTCAAGAAACGCGGAGGATTCCTCATCTTCGAACCTGCCGAGTAGGTGTAGCGACGCCCCACTTCCAGCGAACCGTGCACGGCACCCCCGAGGCCGCCTGCTTGAGATTTGGGACATGGCCGCACGTTTTCCCAATCGGCTGTCCCGTGTCGACCTTATCCTCGGGCTGCACATGGCAGTGCCGATGGTCGCGATGGGCTCATTGGACAGCCCCCAGGGCGCATCCTTCCAGGCGGCCCGTCCGCGGGCGATTCAGGTCATTTTGGCTTCTTCGAGGACCGACGGCGCGATGAATTCCTCGACCATTCTGCGGGCGTCCCCATCCGGGTGTTGCACCGGCGGTGACTTCATGAAGTAGGCGGAGGGGCCTTCGATGGCGCCGGCGAGGCCGCGATCGAGGGCGAGTTTGCAGCAGCGGACGGCGTCGATGACCACGCCCGCGGAATTCGGCGAGTCCCAGACTTCGAGTTTGACCTCCAGATTAATGGTCTGGTCACCGAAGCTGCGTCCCTCCAGCCGGATGTGCGCCCACTTGCGATCGGTGAGCCAGGGCACGTAGTCGCTGGGTCCAATATGGATGTTGTGGTCATCGAGGTCGAAGCCGATTTCGCTGCGAACGGCGTTGGTCTTGGAGATCTTCTTGGATTGCAGACGGTCGCGTTCCAGCATGTTGCGGAAATCTGAGTTGCCGCCGACGTTGAGCTGGAGGGTGCGCTCGAGTTCGACGCCGCGATCGGCGAAGAGCCTCGTGAGGGCGCGGTGGACGATCGTGGCGCCCACCTGGGACTTTATGTCGTCGCCGATGATCGGAAGCGAGCGCTCCTCGAATCGTCGTCGCCATTCGACTTCGCGGGCGATGAACACCGGGACGCAATTGACTAGCCCGCAACCGGCTTCGAGGACCAGCTCGACGTAATGCTTCGTGGCGGCCTCGCTGCCCACCGGCAGGTAGTTGATCACCACGTCGGTGCCGGTATCGCGGAGGATCCGGACGATATCCGCGGACTTGCCTGGGGCGGGAATGACGGTGTCCCGCAAGTACCGACCGATGCCGTCGCGGGTGGTGCCCCGGTAGACGGGGGAGCCAAGGCCGGGGACCTCGGCGAACTTCACGGTGTTGTTGGGACCGGCGAAAATGGCCTCGGAAAGATCTTTGCCGACCTTCTCGCTGTCGATGTCGATGCCGGCGGTGAACTCGATGTCGGAGACGTGATAGCCACCGAGATCCACGTGCATCAAGCCCGGTACGGGGTCGTCGGGCGAAGCGTCCCGATAGTACTCCACGCCCTGAATCAGTGAGGATGCGCAGTTGCCCACGCCGATGATCGCGACTCTGACCTTGTCCATGTGCGTGCTGCTCCTTAGCAGTGTGGGGTGACGCGCCGAGGGACGTTGGATCCGGGCGCGTGGTGGCCCGGCTACTTGCCGTTGGGCCCGGCCGTCTGCTGAATGAGGATCTGATACTTCCGCATGAGTTCGGCTTTGTTGAGGTGGTAGCAGGCCCCACGTCCGCGACGGCGGGCGCTGACCAGGCCCTCCTGCTTGAGCACCCGCAGGTGCCAGGACAGCAGCGGCCCGCTGACTCCCAGCATTTCGCGCAGCTCGGTGGTGGGGCGGTCGCCGCTGGCCAGCGCGCTCAGGATGACCAGCCGGGAGGCGGACGCCAAGGCCCGGGCAAACGCCTTGTGCCCGGCCATATCGGCCCGCGATGGCGGGGAGGGGTGTTCGATTCTTGAACTCATGGGGGGATCATACTAATTAAGGAATAGTTTATCAAATAAATCCTTAATTAACGTTTGGGGTCGTGGGACTGGCGCGCAGGTACACCGGTTCGACAAACTGTGCTCATACCCAATGCTCACCTTCGGGGCTTCGGGCTGGCGGCACTTTCATGCACGGCGCACAGCAGGCTCCAGCGGTGCCTTTGGGCGCAGCGACGGCGGCAATTTCCCAGCTCGGAAGCTGGAAAAGCTCCCCCTGAGTCACCGGAGCCGCCTGAGCGTATTCCTCAGAAGCCCTCTGGGACATACCCCGCCATGCGGCATCCGGTGCAGAGTTGATTGCGAGACACGCTCACCAAATCTCGTGACCTGATTCCAGGCGACGCGCCAGATTGCAGTACGAGGCTGACGGTGTGCGTGCGAGGCAGACGGCACCTCAGTCGCCCTGCGAAAGGGTGTCGAACCCTTCAACCCGCAATTCATACAATTCCCGGCCCTCTGAGTGTGGACTCGCGACCTGAGTGGTAACGGGCGTGGGGGCCTGCCTGCTAATGTTCACACCATTCCGAGATAGTGTGGGTCTGGACTCGACCGTCATGGTCCGTATTGTCGGCTCCGAGGATGGGCAAGTTGGCCGCATAGCGCAGCCTTAGCACTTCGGAGGCGCTAAGGCTGCCCATTCATGAGGCCAGGTCCGGAGTGCGAACTATGTGGGCACCTACTTCAGTGCTTGCCCTTTCGGCCCAGGCGGGATCGGCTGTGAACAGCAGAACCTGCCGGTCTTCGGTCATGTGCGCCAACGCTTTGAGTCCGCTGGCGGTGCGATCTGGATCCCAGTTCACAAACATTTCGTCAAGGAATAGTGGCAACGGCTCCTCCCCCTCAACCTGCTCTACCATCGCCAGTCGCAGGGCAAAATACACCTGTTGAATCGTGCCGCGACTCAACGGGGGCGCAACTGGCTCCGGGAACTCATCGCCGCTTCGGCGCACCTGAAGTTGGACGTCGGAAGGATCGGCATCGTCGACTGTCAGCAGATCGTAGCGTCCAGCGGTGAAGCGTTCTAGATACACGCCGGCCGAATTCAGCAATGGGGACTGGTACTGCTCGCGGTACCGTTGCTCCGCAAGGCGAATCACCTGCTGCACCATCGCTAGTTGGTCGTGCTCGCGCCGCACAAATGCCAGCTCATCTTCCGAGGCGGCGATTTCACCCGCGATGTGTGCTGGCCCCGGGATTTCGGTCAGTGCCTCACGCTCGGTCCGGAGACTCCCGCGCTCATCGGCGAGATCTTGAGATTGCGATTGGGTAGTCTCTCTTTGCCGGCGAATAGTCACTCGCTCTTCGTCGCTAAGCCCGATTACTTCCCCAGTTTCGATCAACCGCTCGGCATCGGCGACACGCTCATGCCAATCCGCCGAGTCGCGATCGAGTTCTGTGCGAGCTCTGACAGACTCAGCTCGGAGCTCGCGTGCACGTTCGAGAAGTTCGAGACCTCTGGCAGGATCGCCCGCGTCCGGATCGAGGGCAGCCAGCGCGGCGTCGATTTCCTCAAGCCTTACCCCGGAGACGACCAGCTGGTCACGAGTCGCTACGAGGGTCGTCTGGATCTCCGGGATCTCCGCCGCAGCTGAGTGCGCCTCTTGCTGGGCTTTGAGGGCGGTCTCGAGCTGTCGCCGAGTGATCGAGACCGCGTCGAAAGGATCGATGGAGAGCTCCACTGCCAGTTCAACCCGCAGAGTCTCAACGTCGGCACGCCAATCTTTGAGGTGCTGTTGGACTCCGTCGCGATCTTTTTGGAGTTTTCGCCCATCGTCGATGACCCTATGCATGGATTCCAAATTGCGGACCAGCGTGTCGTCAGGCGTCTCTCGGTGTATGGGTGCAAGCGGGAGAGCAGCGACCAACGAAAGAAATGAGCTACGCGCTTCACCGGCGGCGGCTTTAAGGTCGGCGGCCAGCCCCCCAGCATCGGTCTCGTCTCTCTTGGCTCGCTCGTGCAGCGCCTTCAATCCTTCTTGACGCAACGCATTGTCTCGCGCCGTCCGCGCGCGTTCGATTTCTGCATCGAGGTCAGCGCCCGCTTCAATCCCCAAACTCTGAAGTTGCCCGGTCAGGGCCAGTGGCACTGCCGCGGCGGATGAGCGGCGACCAGCTAGCCGGTAGAGAGCAAGCATGAGCCCGAGTACTAAGCCAAGGACAACCCCGACAACCGTGAGCGCAATTCCAAGCGCTCCACCAAGGACCAGGCCCACGACAACTGCGATCAATCCGGCAAACGTTCCGGCGGCAAGGATCCAAGTCAAGGCTGGCATCAGGAGAGCGCTAGCAGGAGGGCGCGTGGGGATCGAGAGCTGGGCCTGCCTCAGGGCTCGCAGTCGTTCGTCAAGGTCGCGAAGATCCGATTCGGACTCAACCATTTCGGATTCCTGCTGCAGACGGATGCGCTTGGCCTCAGCCAAGGCGCTAGCGGCGTCAACAGCTTGGCGATGCCTGTCATTCCACTCGCGATGGCGCCCACGAAGTTCGACTACAGAAATCTGAACGAGCAACTGCCGAGCGGGTTCGCTCAGTCGACCATCGGCCAGGGTCCTCTCGGCCAGTTCCTGAAGTGAACCTTCGATCCGCTGAAGGCTGGCATCCATTCGTTGGACGCGGTGATCGTCCGCCTCGGCTCGTGCCGCTGTCCGGTCGAGCCGCTCTATCCGCTCGCGATGCTTGATCAGGCGGACGTCCGAATCCTCAAGTTTTCGCAGCTGCTCCCTGACCTCGACCTCGCTTTCCAGCTTTCCGATCTCGTCTGCTAGGTCGGAACACATGACCGACAGGCTTAACCGGTCTGCCGTGACGTCGGCAGACAGTTCATCCGAAGCGACCAATGCGGTTGCTTTACGATCGAGATCGCGCATGCGATCAACACGGCGCAGTAGAGGTGCGAGGACGGCGTCACGTTCTAGGGCCAATTCGGTCTGATGCAGCTCCCCCTCCTGTTCGTGAAGCTGTTCCTCGACAGTTGTCAGGTCAGCGTTGATGGCTTCTATTCGCGTGCGGCGGCCCTGTGCAGGTGCCAACTCTCCGCGCAGCTCACGGATACGATCTAGGATCTGACGGTCCTGAGGCTTCCCTCGTCGGTCAGGTCGCCAGTACTGGGTGCGCCGGCTCTCGAGGTCGTCAACAACTTCAAGCGATGGGCGAAGGAAATCGTACGAACTGCCACCGAGGACGCGATCCTGTACAGCCTGCCAAGCACGCTGATCGAGTCCGAATGCCTCGTCCTGAGTAAGCGCGTGAACGTTCTTGAACACGGCCCGGCTCAGTTGCCCGACCCAGGGCACCGGCCTGTTGGCAAGGTCGTCCTCAATTCCATCGATCGATAAGCGCCCCTCGGCACGAGAGGTAAGCCTTCGTGCGATGTGTGCGCACCGATCGTCGGCCAGAACGACCTCCAGGGCGCCGGCTGGGAACTTTCCACTCCAGGGTTTGTAGGGGTGATCTTGTGCCCTCGCTGGCGAAAAACCGAACAGCACACTGGTGAGAAACTCAAACAGGGTGCTCTTCCCGGATTCGTTCGCACCTAGCACTATGAAAAGGTCGTGACGGGCGAGGTCAGTCTCTTCCCAGTCGGCCAGAGGGCCGAACGCTTCAATCTGCCAACTGTCTATTCTCACTCCCGCTCCTCACGCAGCAAAGATTCGGCCACCGCCACATCAATGCCTTTGAGCAGCCCCTGCAAGTAGTCCTGACGTTTCCGGCCCTCCGGGTACGCATCACCGTTGGCGAGCGCGGCAGGTTCGAGCTGTCGTAGCGAATCGGCATCGGTCCGGGCACTCTCCACAAGATCCAGTGCTACGCCCAGAACGTGCTGCTGTCCACGGTGTTCATCAAGTTCTAGAAGTCGGTGAAGGCCGTCGTCCCGCACCTCGAGGTCGAGAACCCCCAAGGCATCACGCAGATACTCCGCAAGATCGTTTCGCTCTTCATCGCGTCGCAACGTGTCAACAAGCGGGCACGGTCCGCTCATCGACACTCGAAGAATCCACTGTTGATCGGCCAGCAAATCCCCGTCGGACGTGACCAGATCCTCGAATGCAGTGCGCGCCGCCGAGTGGATGTCGGCGATGGAACGGGCCTTCGCCAGGTCACCTACCGGCAAGATCTCCCAGCGAACGCCAGCGAGTGGGACGAATCGGGCCTCGGGAAGGGCGCCGGACGCGAGATCGACCACAAGCGCACCCTTGGCGCCGGTCTCTCCAAAATCGCGACCCTGGATATTGCCGGGGTAGATCGCAAGCGGGTCACCCAACACAACGTGTCGCTTGTGCACGTGCCCCAGCGCCCAGTAGGCGTAGCCCTTGCCGCCGAAATCGGCCAGCGAAGACGGGGCGTATGGCTCGTGATTGGAAGCGTCTGAAGAGGTGGTCACTTGCGTGTGCAGCATTGCCACCGCTGGCGCGGATCGAGGTGCCGTCGGGTACGACTCGGCCAGGTTCAGTGTCTCCTGCGGCGTTTGGTGACCTGCACCGACTACAAATCCAACAGTCGCCCCCGATCGTTCTATGGGGATCTCGACTGGTTGACGCGAGTTCACCAGATGGAATCCTTGTTCGGGCCAGTTGATGTTCATGGCCCGGTAGTTGGCCCGTCCCGGATCGTGGTTGCCTGTCACATACACCACTGTGATTCCGGCCGAAGTCGCGCGGCGCATCTCGTCTCCAAGAACGCGCTCGGTGGCGATCGTCAACCACTCGTTGTCAAACAGGTCGCCAACGATGAGAAGCGCATCTGCTTCTTCGCCTATGGCGAGATCGACTAGCCGGATCAGCGCTTCGCGTCCGGCCGCCTGTAGCCGGTGCCTCATGGCATCGCTGCGCCTCGCGTATGGCGTGTCCAAATGGATATCCGCAGCGTGGATGATGCGCAACGGCGTCCTCCCAATTCGAGATAATCAACCGTACCGAATTGCTGTTCTACTCTATGCCACGGGCGACGAGCTAGGTTCCAAGTGGGGACAGGCGACACCCGGAAGCACACGATTGACTCATTGTGTCGAATTCCCACCGGATCAATGACCGCTAGTTCTAGCCAACGGACGCTGGGCATCTGGCACAAAGCTCAGCCTGTTCGCGACCGACAGATTCGATGTAGAACTTCAAGAACCGTGCTCTGATTCCAGGCTGGGCAGCAAGCCGAAAGGACGCTTGCGCGCTCACGTATCATGCGGTCAATGAATCGCCGCTCCGTTCCGTTGTTGTCGAAGAGCCGGTTTCTGGCAGGGCTCCAGTGCGACCTGCGTCTCTACTTGCAATGCTACGAGCGAGAACACGCGACCGCTCCGGACGCGGCACAGCAGGGCCGGTTCGACGCGGGAAGTCGTGTTGGCATTATCGCCCACCGGTTGCGCCCGGACGGCATCCTAATCGACGAGCCGTTCTATCGACATGACGCCGCGGTGGCTCGCACGAAACGACTCCTAAAAGGTTCCGAATCGTCGGCGTTATTCGAGGCTGCATTCACCGAGGATGGCGTCCGGATACGCGTAGATATCCTCGCCCGCAGGCCCGACAGATCATGGGACTTCATCGAAGTGAAGTCGACTACCTCGGCAAAAGATGAGCACATCCCGGACGTTGCGATCCAGCTGCATGTTCTGGAGCAAGCCGGGCTATCGGTGGGGCGAGCCGGCCTTGCACACATCAACCGTGATTACGTCTACCCCGGAGGTGAATACGACGCTACGCAACTGTTCGCGATCTCCGACATCACCGATAAGGCAAGAGCCTATTCTCAGAGACTCATGGACGAGCTAGCTGCCAAGCGGGCGGTGCTGGAGCTCGACCAGCCGCCCGGGATCGACATCGGTCGCCACTGCAAAACTCCCTACGATTGCGAATTCATCGAGTACTGCCGCCGAGACGAGCCTAACTGGAGCGTCGATGAGCTTCCGAGGATCAAGGCGGATCGCGTGGCGGCTCTCCGTGCTTCCGGGGTACGGTCGATTGCCGACATCTCGGGCGGCACTTGGCTCACTGAAGTTCAGGAACGCGTCCGCAATGCTGTCTTGTCAGGAGAACCGTATACCAGCCCTGCACTTTCATCGGAGCTGGCGAGAATAGTTACGCCTGCACACTTCATCGATTTTGAGACGATCAACCCGGCGCTGCCGATTTACCCGGGTACCCGACCGTATGAAACGCTCCCGTTCCAGTGGTCGGACCATATTCTCCATCCAGACGGACGCTTGACCCATCACGAGTTCCTCGCAGAAGGAAGGGAGGACCCGCGAAGAGAATTCAGTGAAACGCTGATCGACCAACTTGCCGGGGCGGCAACCATCGTCACCTACAGTGCCTTCGAGACTACGCAACTCCGGCTCCTCGGCGATGCCCTGCCGGATTTGCGACGGGCATTCGACGCCCTCCAATCGATTGCGTGGGTGGACTTGCTTCAGATTGTTCGGGCGCACTACTACCACCCGAATTTCCACGGCTCGTTCTCGATCAAATCAGTCCTGCCTTCGCTGGTTCCGGATTTCGGCTACGGGGACCTCGACATCCAGGAAGGTGAGGTGGCGTCCAACGCGTTCCTCGAAGCAATTGACGAAGAAACGAAACCCGCGAAGTCCCAACAAATCCGACGGGACTTGCTGGCCTACTGCGAGCGCGACACCGAGGCCATGATTCGAGTGGTTGAGGCGCTACGGGCGACAGTCTGAAATGCCCCAGAATGCCAATCTCGAAGGCAAGACAATCTGAGTTCTCCCGGTACCGAATAACTCGGCGGCACACGCGCCGTACAAGCGTTCAAAGCCGGCACGCGGCTGGCGCAACGCGACGGTATTATTCGGCGGCATCAGATGATCGGGCCTGGCGAACGCGATGTTCAGCGGAGTAGGCGGTCGAGGTGAATTTCATAACTTGGCCGAGTCTACCGGCCGGCTCTGGACCGTGTTTGCCCGGCTGCATCCCTTCGATTGGCACGGCCTCCCCTGTCGACCTCGATGCCAGGTCGATCAACTACTGGCACCATCCCTTTTCCAAACAGCCAATCCACCGAACCGACCATCAACCCGACATCAACAACCTATCCCCGGACAATCCCACCCACATCCACACCCGGCGACCATTTATCCACCGGATATACCCGCACTTGCCCACAACAATCAGTCCAAACATCATCCTTCAATCCCCACTAAACAGCCGGCCTTCCACACTCCAACCACACCTTTTCCTCCATCGAACCACCGAATATGCGGGTATTATCAACAGCTCATCAACAGGCGACCCGGTAACCACCCGATGCTTCGAGCCCTCCAACTGAACCCAATAGTTCGCTACGTATCGCGGCAAATCGCCCGCTTAGCGAACGGTCCCCGCCACCGCCTCGCCACCGGCCTGGCGGCCTTCCTCCTGCTGCTTCTCGTCCCCACCGTCAGCGCTTCGGAGCATATGGCCAGCCCCCCATTCAGCTCGCCCTTCGCCGGCGACCCCGGCTACGACAACTGGTTCCTCAGCCAGACCTACGGCAACACATCCAGCGCCTACCGCGACCGCAACCGCATTTACGGCGCCGGCCAGGGCATCCACTTCGGCCTGGACCTGTACACCCGTTGCGGCACCCCGGTCCTCTCCATCGGCGACGGCACCGTTTTCGCCGTAGACGGGCCCTACGGATCGTACCCCCACAACGTCGTCATCAAGCACGCCGACGGATACTTCTCCCTTTACGGCCACCTCCGCGTGCGCAGCAACAATCTCCTCATCGGCCAGGAAATCAAAGCCGGCGACGTCATCGGCGAAAGCGGCGATTCCGTCGATGTCGTTCGTTGCGATATTTCGCCCCATCTGCATCTCGAGATTCGCACCGACCTCATGCGCGCCGCCGTCAATCCCATCCCGTTGATCGGCGGCGTCCGCTGGGACGACGCCAGCCTCGGCCTGTCCTCCTCGCAACCGGCCTTCGAAGTCGACCTCGACGCTCCCCGCCGCTGGCAGTCGCTCTACGACCAGCCCGACATCCGCTTCGGCTGGCCGCTTCTTAACGACTACCCCCGGCCCTGGCCGCGGTAGGCGCGCATATGGCAACAACCAGACCCTCACCCCTCACCCTCATCGTCATCAGCCTGCTCCTGGCCCTCATCGGCTTCACTGCCGCCGGCCAGCTCGCCCGCGCCGACCAGCCCGTCCCTCCGGGGCCGGAAGCTGCCTTTCACGTCCCAAGCCTCGGTCCCGAAAGCTACGTTCAACGCCCGCTGACCGAAGCCGGCTGTTGCCCGTCATTCAACTGGTCCGCCGACTCCAACCGCGTCCGTTTCCTCGACTCCGTCGACGAGCAAACCGGCTGGTGGAGCGTCGACGCCGAAGACGCTGAATTACGATTCGACTCCGACCTGGTCGGCTACGAGTCACCCAGCGGCCGTTACCTCACGATTACCGAGGGAACCGCCGGTGATGTCCGCGTCCTGGACCTCCTCACCGGCGAATCCAACCTCTTACCGAGTGTCGGCGGCCGCATCCTCTCCTCGCCCGACGAATCCCAGATCGTCTTCTCGATCCGCGATCCGGGTTTTGGGGCGCCCTGGACAAGATCGGCCACTATCTATCTGGCCGATGCCGACGGAGCCAACCGCCGCTCCCTGGTCAGGGCCGTCGGGAGTGTCGTCGCCTGGTTCCCGGACGGCCAGCGCCTCTTGTTGAGCGCCCGCCGGAGCAGCACGATAGAGCGTGGACTCTGGGAATTGAACACCGACGACGGCTCCCTCCGCCTGCTCCTGGCCCTGACCTATTTCCGCGCCGTCGAACTGTCCCCGGACGGCAGATACATAAGCTACGTTCGCACGCCCGAACCCAACACCGACCTCGCCGGTCTCTGGATTCTGGATACCCTCACTCTGACCGCCAAGAAAATGAAACTGTCCGGCAGTTACGCCTGGCATCCCTCCAGCCGGGGTCTAATCGTCATACCGGCCCGGGCGCCCGACGAGGACGATCACCAACTCTGGTGGGTCGACGTGGACGGCAGCCCACCCGTTCCCCTCACGGACCCGACGCTTACCCCCCTCGCCATTTCCAATTTCGAGTGGGAATTGTCGCCGGACGGTCGCAAAATTGCCTATCGCGCCGCCAGGCACCTGGCCGTCTGGGTCCTGGATTTCGGCCTCGCCCTCGATTTTCTCATTCCCGAACTCCCAACTCCCAACACCTCGAGCATCAGGTAGGACCCGCGGATGAATGGATTTTAGGCCCGGTATCGTCGGCCTTGCGGCAGGCTTGTTCGTGAGGATACGAGTGATCCGGTACGTCGGCGCCCGCTTCGAATTCGACATATGACAGCATGATCTTGTCCACGTGTGGCGTTTTGGCCCGCACGCCGGACACGATGTCCACCCAGCCCCAGTCGTCCATCTCAATGAATGGCACGTCCGCCTCCTTTTCCTTCCATTCGGTCATCGCGTTTATTGGTAATGCTCGCGGCTAATACTAAGGAGAACTCCCTCGACGGGCATCGGGGACGAGTCACGAACGTCTCGCTCCAACCCTCACGACGCTCGGTTTGCCAACTGTCCCCGGGCAGGCTGGGTAGATCTTCGCGTAACCACATCTGGCCGAAGCTGCCGGTCCCACCCCATACCCCGACTCATAGGCTGCCGTCCCGGAGAAACTAATTCCCTGTCGCCACCGGTCCGAACATCACCTCCAGACCCGCGCATGGCCGCGGCAGCTTTACGGCAGATCGTTGCGTGCTTAGTCGATGTCCCCTGCCAGAACGGCTTGAAACCGAAATACCTCCGGGAATAGCAAGAACCCGGAGTCCCCGCTTGCCGAACTAAACTTCGACTCGAAAAAGTGACCATGGACCTGCTTCCAGCGCATGTGTTCCGGGTCCTTGCTGAGAATCTCCATGGATTCCTGAAAATCTTCCGCCTCCATATAGAAGTAAAGGGCAGTCCCATCTCGAAAAATACTATACGTCTTGATTCCGCAGTCCCTTATGGCGTCAAGAACCGAAGGCCACACTTCTTCGTGGACTCGATCGTATTCCTCTTCAAAACCAGGGTTGAGTCTCAGCATGAAAAAGGCGCGTTCCACTGGTTTCCACTCCTTTGAATAGGTACATATTCACCTAAAACCTAGAGTCTACTTGTTACGGTAGCTGCGCTTGCCCGGACTCAAGTACCACTTCCGACTGAACATCCAGGGGCCGAGTCTGATTACGAGCGCAAGCCCGAACTCGTCATGCCCCTGCCATTTCGTCGCGTTCCCTGGACCGCTTCATACGGCTCGTAGCGCCCGCAAATGTGCAGCAATGCTGACAGCTTAGATCCCATAGATTCGCTCCGCGTTGCCGGCAAAAACGTCATCTCTCTCTACGGGAGTGAAACCGGCCGTAATCTGGCGATACGCTTCCACCACCTCCCCGTAGCTGCTCCACAGGCTGTCAATCGGCCAATTGGTGGCGAAGAGCGATCGCTCACAACCGAACAGCTCTATACAACTCTTCACATACGGCCGAATCGTGTCGACCGTCCAACTGTTGTCGCCCATACCGAGGCCCGAGATTTTGCAGATGATGTTCTCCACATCAGCTACCACCGCGATGCCGGTGCGCCAGTTATTGAAGTACTCTGACGACCTCTCATCGGGACACCCGGCGTGATCCAGCACAATCGTGATGTACGGGTACGTCCGCGCCAGATCCGCCAGTTTCTCCATGTCCTGCCATTGAGCGGCCACGCTGGAAATAAGCCCGTATTTACCGAGGAGTGAGAACCCTCTTCTGAAATCGTCGTCGACCAGATAGTCGCCGTACGAAAAATCCCGGACCCCTTTGAAGTTCCCGTATCTCATGTGGCGCTCTAATTCCGACTCAGCCTCCGCGGCTCGCAGGTCTACATATCCAACTATTGCCTGAGGCACCCCGGCACAGCCGTAGGCGTCCTGCGGCCACTCCGTTTCGACGACAGGATCCTCAAACCCTACCGCGGCCTGCACGTGAATTGCCTTCACCGTCCCGTGAGGGGACGCTTCCGCGACAAAATCCTCCGCCAGGTAGTTTCGCTCTCCCAGCTTTCTAGTCTGCGCACCGAGAAAAGGGTGGTCCCGATCCGGCTGCCAGTGGTCGTATCGCAGCCGGGGATGCCCCCTGTCATAGAAATCGACGTGCGCGTCTACAAACCTGAATTCGCCATCAGCCGCGCTTTCCGTCAAACCGTTGCTCCGCCGTCCACCACGAGATGCGTCCCCGTGATGTAGGACGCCTCAGCCGATGCCAGAAACAGCGCGGCGTAGGCGACTTCATCCGGCGTCCCCAGCCTTTTTAAAAAGCTACGGTCCGCTGCTTCTTTGAGAAACGTGTCTCGGTCGCCTCCCACATGGTCCATATGACGTTCGGTGGCCGGCGTATATATCGAGCCCGGACATACGCCGTTCACCCGAATGTCGTGCTTGGCCAGGTCCATTGCCAAGCATCGAGTCAGTTGAAGCAGGGCGCCCTTCGAGGAGTTGTAAGGAATGAAAGCTGGCTGCGCGACAAAGCTGCTAATCGACGCGATGTTCACTATCGCCGCTCCGGCGGACTCCTTCAGATATGGAAGCGAACACCTAACCGTGTTCGCCGTGCCGATTACGTTGACCCCGAAGACCGTCTCCCAATCGCCTGGCGTCACATCCTCTACGCCGCCGAATATGAAAACCGCTGCGTCGTTGACCAGGACATCAATTCCGCCCATGCGCCTCACACATTCCTGGACCATTTGCTCCACGCTCGTCGCGGACGACACGTCGGTAGGAATGAAAAAGGCGTCCCCTCCGTCACCGGTAATGAGGTCCGCTGTTTCATTCCCACCCGACGCATCCAGGTCGGCAATCGCCACCTGAGCTCCCTCACCGGCGAACACTCTGCAGATTCCCCTGCCGATACCGGAAGCTCCACCGGTGACTATCGCTCTCTTAGACTCCAGCCTCATCGTTACCCTCCGCTAAATTCAATCACAGCGAAATTGTTCTGCCCATTACGTCGTTATCTAGTCTGAGGCCGCCCGCCCCTCAGCCGCATGACGGCGATCACGATATGCCATGACAGCGCTGGCTCCATCCGTGGCAGCCACCTGTGCATATGCAATTTTTCGTCGAGGCATCCTACCCTTACCACCACGGCTCACGCTGCCGCCAACAGCCGTCGGTTACAGGCGCGCCAGTAGTAATCTCGGAAGGCCCTTCACCGCTGACGTGGCCTTGAGCCTGGTGATGGGCGTCCCTCCAGAGCTGAAGAAGACCACCCGGTTCCGTTTGGTGAACCTGTCTGGCAGACGGTTCGAGGCCTAGCAGAATGAGCCACTATCCGTATTTGCCTTAACTTCTCCTTTGTCTTCCCTTCTTCAATAGGTAGACCTGCATATTTTTCTTTTATCTCTGTGGACTGGCCTCTGGGGACCCGCGTGGGAATCGAACACGCGACCCACTGCTTAAGAGGTATTTCGCCCTGAGCGCTGTGCTGCCTTGGGGTAGGGTCCGAGCAAAACCCGTCCAGTTATCGGGCGAAACTACTGTCCGGTGCGCTGGGTCAAAATTGGATCCAACGTCGGCTGACGTGGATAGAGCGTGCTGCGTGTCGATCGGCATAGGTGTCAAGCACCCATTGTGATAGTGCGAGGTTAGACGCGCCCGATCCCGTCCCCTATATAGGTAGTACCCGTTCTCGGAGCATCTCATCCAGTGCACGGATGTGTCCCGGTCCAGTGCCACAGCAACCGCCGATCACCTGGACACCGAGGTCCAGCCATCTGGATGCAGCGGTCGCATAAGCGGCCTCGGAGATCCCTCCGTCGTAGACCCAGTCTGATTCTTTCCACCGGCCAGAATGGGCGTAGACCCCAACGTGTCCCGACCAGTGTTCGACCAAGATTTGGAGGCTGATATCGATGTGGGCCACCTCGGTGTGCATGATCGATATTAGGTCGATATCCTCTCCCGCGACGGCATCCACACCCGCGGCAAGCGGTATGCCGTCGAGCAAGATCACCGAGCCGTCGGGCTCGACGCGGGTCGAGAATCCGACCCACACCGGTAGGCCCGAGCGTTGCGCCGCACGCAGCTGTGTCAATGTCTTGTCGATGTCGACCATCATCTCAAGCATCAGGAGATCTGCACCAGCGTCACGCATGATCTCGGCTTGATGCGTGACGCTGCGGTCCAGCTCGTCGAGAGTAGGAGCCGTTCCAGAAAAGAACCAGTGGCTGATTCCGCCTGCTACCAACGCATTAGCGCCGGTCCGATCGATGGCCTGGCGAGCGAGGCCGACGCCGTCGTGATTGAGGGACTCGAAGTGCTCGTCTAGTCCGGCGTTCACGAGCGCCTGCCAAGACGTGGAAAACGTGTTGGAGATCACGATGCGCGCGCCCACGTCGAGGTAGCTTTCGTGCACAGAACGCACGATATCTTGGCCATCCAGGGCTCCCGTAGCGCTCCAAGCGTCCTCGCTGGGTACGACCCCGCGCCGCTCGATCTCGGTGCCGGTAGCACCATCGATCAACACCAGACCGCCCCCGGCCAGTTCGTCCAGAAGATCGCTGTAGTTCAGCATGATGAGGAACTCTGGTTGATCCGTCTGTCCAAATCTATGTCGACAAATTTATTTGCCTTTATGGACAAATCCGCCCACGGTTGTTGACGCGTAATATCACCATGAGTAATTTACTGGCGTCAAGTATGAAATCCGGAGCCGTATCATAAATAAACTAGCTCTTCAACCACAACAAACCCTTGATGACATGGTTCATGCGATTGAAGAAGACGGATTCCTCTACCTACCTAATGTGCTCAATCGCGAGGAAGTGAACCTACTGCGGTCGAGGATCGATTCCGTGTCTGCGAATCCCGAAGCGCATGATGTGGATTTAGGTGGGACTACGATCGGGGGGTTAAGCGCTGAGGTCAACAAGCACATAAAAGCGATTTTTAATCGTGATGCTCATTTTCTGCAATATTTAGACAAAGAACCAGTGATTGATGTTGAGGAGGCCCTATTGGGCAAAGACTGTCACGCTATCGGTATGACAGCCTGGATTACTGGTCCAGGGCGGACTGCTCAGCCTCTGCATGCCGATTATCAGCCGTTGGAGGTGGCGGAAGAGCTACTAGCCTCAAAGCAGGTTACGGTCCCTGTGTTTATTAGTACAGCGCACTACTATCTGGATGACACCACTGAGGAACTCGGTCCCACCAAATTCATTCCTGGTAGCCATCTTGCTGGCCGAGCCCCTGTCAACGGTGTAGATACAAATTGGCGCGGCAAGGAGCCACAAAGCGCGTTGGTAAAAGCTGGGGACGTAATGGTATTTAGGTCAGATGTGTGGCATCGGGGCAGCGCTAACACCACCGATCGCGGGCGCTATCTGCTTCAGGTGCACTATGGCCGTAAGTTTGTTCACAAATTTTATACACCGTATATGAATTTCCGCTTCGATCCAGACATCCTGGCGCAGGCAACTCCACGTCAACGGCGACTAATGGGGGACCACCCGCCTGGTGCCTATGCGTAATTCGCGGTCCGTACCAATCTGGCGAAGAATCACGTGACCGATACCAACGAACAGAAATCCCGGTTCCACTAGGTGGACCTGTTCGGGTCGGGCCCGATCAAGTGAACAGCCGGACCAGCACCTACTCCAAAGACGGCACTTAGGGCGCGGTGGCGATGGCGACGGCCGCCAAGGGCCAGGAGAAATGTGCCTCTACTCAGGACATGGTTGGCGTTCCTTGGGCTGGGGGTTGCCATCCTGCTGGTTGCCGCCGCCTGCTCCTCCAGCGGCAAAGCCCTCGCGGAAGCCGGTCTGCCCGACACACCTCCCGCAAAGGAGCTTCCCCCACTCACCGATAAGCCGCCCCCATGCCCGGAGGGCGTTCGCCGCGATCCCGACAGCGATTGCCAGCCACCCTGCCCTGAGCCCGGAGATGACTGCCAGGGGCCTGGACCCGGCGCCCCGCTGCGGTCCCGCGAGGTCTCGGTTCAGACCGTGACCTTCACCTACGCGGTGGCCTCCCCCGGAGCGGTCGAGCCATTCGTCACTGGGCAGGCTACCGACATAATGCCCTCGGGCTTCGATTTCAATGACGCCGGCGGGCCTTTGACATTCAATCACCAGGGCGGGATCGCCAGTGACGGCGTCAACCTGGCGATCGCGGATCGAAACAACAACCGGGTCCTCGTCTGGAACCACTTCCTGGACGACAATGAGCCGCCGAACATCGTTCTCGGGCAGGACAACTTCCGATCCAACGCTCCCGGTGACGCCCGCGACGGCATGAACTGGTCCGTAAGCGTGGCGATGAGTGGTGGCCGACACGGAGAATCACCCAATCTTGATCTGGAACCGGATCCCGGACGAGAGCGGAACCCCCGCCGACATCGTCCTGACCGGAGGCCGCGGCGACCGGATGCTGGGCGAGGCCTCCAAAACGAGCTTCGACTGGCCGTGGGGCGTGTGGACCGACGGCGAGCGGCTGGCCATCACCAGCACCCGGGGCGGTTGGTTGCTGATCTGGAACACTTTTCCCGAGGTTGACGATCAACCCGCCGATCTCCTCCTCACCGGCGGTGGCCATATGGGCACGCCGCGGACCATCACCAGCGACGGGAATTCGCTGATCGTGGGCGACCACAACTTCTCCGGCACGACCGAGAGCAGCACCAGCGGGAACTTCGTCTGGAAAAGTTTCCCCACGGTGGACGAGCTGCCTTACGATTTCTTCATGCACGACCCGGTGAGCGACGGATCCGACATCGTCGCCGTCGGCGATCGTCTGTACATCTCAGGGGCGAATGGCAATCACGTCCTTGCCTACCGGACCTGGTCATCCTCGGCGCCGATAGCCTGGCCGACACAAGCCCCGGGATCGGCCCGGACACCCTTTTCTACCCGGGGGCGCTGGCGTTCGATGGCACCTATCTGTGGGTCGGGGAGTTCAAGTTCTCCGAGCGCCTGCTGCGATTCAGCGGCTCAGGCTAACCCGCTACCCGTCACTGCTACTCCGGCGGCCGGTACCGCAGGTCCGGCTTCCGCGCCGCCGTAGCCTCGTCCAGTCGGCCGACTGGCGTCGTCGTCGGCGCCGCGTGCGCCAGTTCCGGATCCGTCTCCGCCTCCTCCGCGATCGTCCGCATCGCCTCGATGAACCGATCCAGCGTCTCCCGCGACTCCGTCTCCGTCGGCTCGATCATCAGCGCCTCCTCCACGATCAGCGGGAAATACACCGTTGGCGGATGAAATCCGAAATCGATCAGGCGCTTGGCGATATCCAGCGTGCGAACTCCCTTCGCCTTCTGCCGCCGTCCCGAAAACACCACCTCGTGCATGCAGATTCGGTCGTGCGGCAGGTCGTAAACGTCCTGCAAATTCACCCGCAGGTAATTCGCGTTCAACACCGCCACATCCGCGATTTCCCGCAGTCCTTCCGCACCCAGCGAGCGAATATACGTATACGCCCGCACCAGATTGCCGAAATTCCCCATATGACCCTGCACCTGCCCGATGCTGATCGGATAATCCACCGACCGAGAAAAGCTGCCATCGTCATTGCGGACCACCCGCGGAGCCGGCAGATACGGCTCCAGTTCTTCCGTGACGCACAGCGCCCCCGCTCCCGGCCCGCCTCCCCCGTGAGGCGTGCTGAACGTCTTGTGCAGGTTCAGGTGCATTACATCGATCCCTAGATCGCCCGGCCGCACCCGCCCCAGCATGGCGTTCATGTTCGCCCCATCGCAGTACACAAACGCCCCGGCGGAGTGCGCCAGATCACAAATTTCACGGATGCGGCTCTCGAAAATGCCTAGCGTATTCGGCACTGTCATCATCACCGCCGCCACCTCCTCACCCATCGCCGCCCGCAGTGCCTCGAAATCGATCTCCCCGTACGCCCCATTGGGGATGGCCACCGACTCATATCCGCACAGACTGGCAGTCGCCGGATTCGTACCGTGAGCCGACTCCGGAATCAGCACCTTCGTCCGTGTTTCGTCTTTAAGCAACAGGTGAGCCCGTATCGCCATCATCCCCGTCAGTTCGCCCTGCGCCCCCGCCGCCGGTTGCAGGCTCACCGCCGGAAATCCCGCCACTTCGCCGATCAAACGTTCAAGCCCGTGCAACAGCTCCAGGCAACCCTGCACCTGTTCGTCCGCCTGCATCGGATGCACCACACTCAGTCCCGGCAGACGCGCCGTCAATTCGTTCACCTTCGGGTTGTACTTCATGGTGCACGACCCCAGCGGGTACATGTCCGTGTCGATGGAGAAGTTCTTCTGCGAAAGCCGCACGTAATGCCTCACCACGTCCACCTGTGACACCTCCGGCAGCGGCAGGTCCTCTCGAATTTCCGCCTCCGGTAAAAAGTCGCTCAGCGGACGGTCCGCCTCCGGCAAAACAGGCAAATCCACACCCACCCTGCCCGGCGACGAGAGCTCATAAATCAGCGGCTCCGATCTCATACGGCCGCGCCCTCCAACGCCGCTTTCAGGCAAGCGACTTCCGCCGGTCCCGTCTTCTCCGTAAAGGCCAGCAGCAGATGCTCGCTCAATTCCGGCCATACTCTGCCCAGTTCAAACCCTCCAATGACGCCCTTTTCTCGCAATGACCGATTCACCTCCGCCGCCGGCCCCGGGCACTTCACCGGAAATTCCCGCACAATCGGCCGCTCCGTCGCCACCGCGAAACCCACCGGCCAGTTCCCTTCCACCGCCCCGTGTGCGTGCCGGACACACAGCTCACCGAATTGTCGTAGCCCGTTCCGCCCCAGCCCGGCCAGGTGCAGCGTCGCCCCCAGCGCCACCAGCGCCTCATTCGTGCAAATGTTCGAAGACGCCCGCTCCCGCCGGATGTGCTGCTCCCGCGTCTGTAACGTCAACACGTACCCGGTCCGATCCTGATCGTCCTTCGTGCGACCCACGATCCTTCCCGGCAGCCGCCGCATGTGCTTGGCTGCCGTCGCGAAATAGCCCGCTCCCGGCCCGCCGAAGCTCGGCGGCCCCACCAGGTGCCGCAGCTCACCCACCGCCACCTCCGCCCCGATTTCGCCCGGTGGTTTCAGCACCCCCAGCATCGCCGGGTCCGCCACCACAATCACCATCGCCCCGGCTTCCGTCGCCGCCGCCACAACCTCCGTCGTCTCCTCCAGCCAACCGAAGAAATTCGGCCGCTGGAACACCACACAGGCCGTCTCGCGATCGATCGCCCCGGCCAGCGCACCCTGTTTCTCGATCAACTGTCCGCCCGAATCCAACTCCCAATTCCGCACCACCTCCACGCTCCCATCCAGCGGCTCCAGGTAGGTCTCCGTGATCTTGCGATAGACCGGATCGACCGTATCCGCCATCACCACCCGACCCCGCCCACTTGCGTTCAGAGCCAGCGCCACCGCCTCCGCCAGCGCCGAACCGCCGTCGTACATCGAGGCGTTGGCCACATCCAGCCCGGTCAGGTCGCAGATGAAACTCTGGAACTCGTAAATCGCCTGCAACGTCCCCTGACTCACCTCCGCCTGGTAGGGCGTGTACGCCGTGTAAAACTCGCTCCGCAGCAGCAGCTGATCCACATACGCCGCCACATGATGGTCGTACCAGCCCGCCCCCAGGAAGCTCGTCCACCGTCCCAGATCGGCATTTTTCGCGGCCAGGTCGCTGAGGTGCCTCACCACCTCCAATTCCGACATCGCCGCCGGAATGTCCAGCTTCGGATCGCGCACCTCCGCCGGAATGTCGGCGAAGAGATCGTCAATCTCCCCGACCCCGATCGCTTCCAGCATTATTCGCCGGTCGCGCTCGGTGTTAGGAACGTAGCTCATCAACGAGTTTCTGGTAAGCGGCCGAATCCATCAGCGAATCAACCTCTCCGGGATCGCTCAGCTTCACCCGGATCATCCACCCATCGCCGTACGTCTCCGTATTTACCGTCTCCGGTGCGTTATCCAGGTCGCCGTTCACTGCAACGACCTCACCCGATACCGGTGCGAATAGATCCGACACCGCCTTCACCGACTCCACTGCGCCAAACGGCTTGTCACTGAAGATGGCCGCCCCTACATCCGGCAACTCCACGAACACCACATCGCCCAGTTCTTCCTGCGCGTAGTCGGTGATCCCGATCGTGCATTCGTCACCTTCCACCCGGATCCACTCGTGTTCCCGGGTGTATTTCAGTTCCTTGGGGTTCATTTGGCTTGCCTCATTTCGCGCCGTGCGCTCCTTTCAACTAGATTTCGCCCGCCATCGGCTCACGTTGCTGTAAAACGGCATCTCCACAAGCGTAGCCTCCCATTCCCGGCCCCGAATTTCCACCGACACGCTGTCGCCGATCTCGCACGCCGGCGGCACGAACGCCATCCCGATCCCACCTTGCAGCGTCGGCGAAAACGTCCCGCTCGTGACCACCCCGTCTCCGTGTTCTGTCTTCACCGGGTAATGATCCCGGGGTATCCCTCGACCGGATGTTCGCAATCCGCGCAGCCGCCTAGACGGCCCCGATTCCGCAACCGCCGCCAGCGCTTCTCTCCCTACAAAATCGCCCTTCTCCATCGCCACCACCCCGGCCAGACCCGCCTCAATTGGAGTTATGTCAACCCCCAGCTCGTTTCCGTGCAACGCCATCCCCGCCTCCAGCCGCAGCGTGTTCCGCGCCCCCAGACCCGCCGGCATGATGTCCAGACCCAGCAACTCGTCCCAGATCGCCGGCCCGTCCTCGGGCGAGCAGAAGATTTCAAAGCCGTCTTCACCGGTGTAGCCCGTGCGACCGATCAGGACGCCCCGACCGAACACCTCCACCTCCCGGATTCGCGTGCGTCGTAGCCCGGTCAAATCCAAATCGCACCCCGGATCGAGCCGCGCCTCCGTCTCCGGCCCCTGCACTGCCAGCAGGCAGTAGTCGTCGCTCCGGTTTTCCAGCTCGACCTCGAAATCGCCCACCACGCCTGCCAGCCATTCCGACGCCGTCTCCACGTTCGCCGCGTTCACCACCAGCAGGTATTCCGTTTCCCCCAGCCGATAAAGCATCGCATCGTCCACCACCCCACCGGCCTCATTGCAGATCAGCGTGTACTGGGAACGCCCCTTCCTCAGCCGGGCCACATCGTTGGTCAGCACGTAATATAGAAATTCCGTCGCGTCCGAGCCCGAAACGACAATTTCGCCCATGTGCGATACGTCGAACACCCCCGCCGTCGATCGCACCGCCTCGTGCTCGGCGATCAGGCCCGCATATTGCACCGGCATGTCCCAGCCCGCGAATCCCACCATGCGCGCGCCGAGACTTACGTGCCTACCATGCAGCGGCGTCTGCTTCAGCTTCAGCTCGGGCCCGTCCTCTGCTAATCAGGTCCGCCAATTGCGAACGCTCGATAGTACTATCGTGTCGACGTGAACGCGAAACCGTTGGAGTCAACTTGCCCCGGACACTGACGATCGCCGGACGGCCGGGACCCGAATCCGTCACCGACCCTTCCGGCGTTTTCGGCCCGGCTGTCGCCGCCTGGCTGACACCCCGCCCTTCTAACGTCTCTCTGCCCGCTCCCCTCGACCAGGCGCGGATCGATTCCGCCATCCAATCCGTCATGACCCTCTTGGAATCCCGGGACCTCATTTACGTGGGGCCCGGCTATCCCCCGCTCGACGACCCTCTTGCCGCACCCCTACGAGACGCCGCTCTCCAGGCCAATCTCGAAGTTGCTGACGAGCCCGCCCTGCCCTTCTGGCTCGGTGCGATCGATGCCGCCGCCGGATTCTCGGTCCGCAATCCAGCCGATATCCCGCACGCCGATCTCAGCCTGCCTCTGGTCATCTCAGCCCTCATGTCCGCTCCCGCCGTAATCGACTCCGCCACCGCCGTTCTCGCCCGCTCCAACGATGTCCCCCTGACCCTGATAGCCGGCTCCGGCGAGACCCTCCACTTCGACCCCAATAACTTGTCCTCCCTCGAGTTACCGGCGAACTGCGCCCCCTTCGCCCTCGTCGCCGGACCCGTGCCGCCGCTCCAGGACACCGCCGCCTTGCAGTCCCTCCTCTGGGTCGTGCAGCGCCTCCGCGCCTCCGACGGCTGCCCCTGGGATCGCCGCCAGACCCACCGGTCCTTGCAACGCTACCTGCCCGAAGAGGCCTACGAAGCCGTCGCCGCCATCGAAGAAGACGATCCCGCCCATCTCGCCGAGGAACTCGGCGATGTCCTCCTCCAGATAGCCCTCCATTCCCAGATCGCTACCGAGGCCGGAGAGTTCGCCTTCACCGACGTCATCGCTGGAATCACCCGCAAAATGATCCATCGCCATCCCCACATCTTCGGGGACGTCCAGGTGGACGGCGTCGACGACGTCCTTCGCAACTGGGAAGACATCAAGGCCGCTGAACGCGACAACGGCGATTCCCTCACCGCCGGCGTATCCGCCTCTCTGCCCGCCCTGACCTACGCTCGGGAGGTGCTCCGTCGCGCCGCTCGATCCGGCACGGAGCTTCCTCCCTCCAACCCGGACGGTCTCAACAACCACGCCGACAAGGCCCTCAAGAAAGCCATAGGGGATGGCCTCGAAGAGACCATCGGAGATGGTGTGCTGGGGGATATGCTTGTCCAGCTGGTCGAACTCGCCAACCGGAACGGCCTCGATCCCGAGTTCGCCCTGCGCCAGGCCACGAGCCGCCGCCTGAACAACCAGGCCGAATCATGACCGACTCCACCAGACCGGTAATCGCCCTGCTCACCGATTTCGGCCTCTCCGATCCCTACGTTGGCATGATGAAGGCCGCCATCCTGGAAATCGCACCCGACGCCGCCATCATCGACATCTCCCACGACATCCGCCCGCAGGCCCTCCGCCAGGGCGCCTTTCTCCTCGCCGCGTCGTTGCCCTATCTACCCGAACCCTCCGTCACGGTCGCCGTCGTCGACCCCGGTGTCGGCACCGACCGCCGTCCCCTCGCCCTTCGCGTCGATCGACGCTGGCTTGTTGGACCCGACAACGGCCTATTCTCGCGCGTCTGGAGCGCCGCCCCCTCCGGCTCTCGCCGCGCCTATCTCCTGGATCGTCCTGAATACTGGCGACCCATCGTCAGCAACACCTTTCACGGCCGCGACATCTTCGCCCCCGTGGCCGCCCATCTCGCCGCCGGCGCAGACATCGTGCAGATAGGCTCCCCTATCCTTCAGATCGAGCCCATACCAGCCACCGGCCCTGAGCAGGCCGCCGACGGGGGCTGGCGTCTTACCATCGAGCACATCGATCATTTCGGCAATCTGATAACCAACCTGCCGGTCGCCGACCTTCCCGGCCCCTCCGGCTCCCTGACCTTCACCATCGCCGGCGAATCAGCCACCGGCATCGGCTCCAATTACGACAGCTCCGACCGCCTCATCGCCGTTGTTGGCAGCCTCGACTACCTCGAAATCGCCGCTCCGTCCGGCTCCGCCGCCGAGATCACCAGAGCCTCCATCGGCGACTTCATTATTATGTCAACCTGAGTCCAGCCCTACCCTAGGGTGGTCTTCAATCGCTCTGCGGCCGCGCTCTGCAATTGCCGCAGATCGCTCCCGATATCGATGAACTGAAACCCCTGCTCGATGACCCGCCGCGCCACCTCCCCGCTGGCCACCGGCACGCCCGCCGGCTTCCCGGCCTTCCGCGCCGCCGCCAGGATCGCCGCCATCGCGTCCAGGTGGTTCTGTTCCTTCCACATCTGCTCCGCCGTCAGCCCCATCGACAGTCCCAGGTCGTTCGGTCCTATAAACGCCACGTCCACCCCGTCCAGCGCCATGATCGCCTCCGCGTTATTCACCCCTTCCATGTCCTCGATCTGCGGAATCACCAGGATCGATTCGTTCGCCTGATCCTTGTACCCCGGGTCTGTCAGCACCACCCGTCCCGTGCCTGACGAGCGCTCTCCCACCGGCGGGTACCGCATCGCCCTCACCGCCGCCGCCGCCTGCTCCGGAGTGCTCACGTGCGGCAATATGATTCCCATCGCCCCCGCGTCCAGCAGACGTCCCAGCGCAGTCTCATCGTGCGACCACACCCTTGCCATCGGCACCGCTCCACGCGCTTCAATCGCCCTGAACGCGTTCGCCATCGACTCCGGGTTCCACTGGCCGTGCTCGGCATCCACCACCAGCCAGTCATATCCCACCGCCGCCATCACCTCCGCCGCCGCCGGCGATCCCAGATTCAGGAACGCCCCCACCGACGGCTTCCCCGCATACAACTTGTCTCGCACCGGATTCAAACTCATCTAGAAGCTCTCCATATTTTATTGACCGCCACTCAACTTCCTCAGGCCTCAGCGTCCCACCCTCATTGGCGGACCGCAGCCTAGCCCCCACCCGGTATCGCCGCAAATCCCGGCCATCAACAGCTCGCCACCTATAGCCCTCCGTCCTCCCGGCACCTATCATTGCGCAGACCCGCAAGCTGAAAGGTCCGTGCGTGGAAGTCCTCAACACGATCTGGCAAATTCTCAACTTCCAGATTGCCGTGATCCAGGGAAATCCCCTCACGCCCATGGGCATCATCCAATTGCTCCTGATATTCGTCGTGGCCCTACTGGTCGCCGGACGCCTCACTCGGTTACTCACCCGCCATCTCATCCGCCGCCTCGGCGTCGCCACCAGCGTCGCCTCAATCCTGGGGTCGTTTATCCGCGGACTCGTCATTTTCGTCGGCATCTATATCGCGCTCACCTCCGTTGGCCTGGAGTTGGGCGTGTTGCTCGTCCCGCTCGGTGCCATCGGCATCGGACTCGGCTTCGGGCTCCAGCGAATCGCCGAGAACTTCGTCTCCGGCCTTATCCTCCTCACCGAGCGCCCCATTTCCGACGGCGACATCATCGAAGTCAACGGGCTTCGCGGAACCGTCGAGAAGATCGGCCTGCGCTCCACCCTGCTGCGCACCTTCGACAACACCCGCGTCACCGTGCCCAATTCAGAATTGATATCCAACCAGGTCGATAACTGGACTCTGGCCGACCGCATCGTCCGCATTCGCTTCAACGTCGGCGTTGCCTACGGGTCCGACATGCGCCTAGCCGAGCGTCTTCTCCGTGAAGTTCTGGCCGAGCATGTCGATGTCCTCGCCGAGCCCGAGCCCCGGGTGTTCTTCATCGAGTTCGGCGATTCCTCCCTCAATTTCCTGATCTTCGCTTGGGTCGACAGCCCCTCCAAGCGGCTGACCACCCTGAGCGACCTTCACTTCGCCATCGACGCAGCCTTCCGCGAAAATGACATCGAAGTACCCTTCCCGCAGCGTGACCTACACTTACGCTCGGGGACCTTGGACGGCGGAGACGAACGCTCGGGGTAGGGGCCGCGCCGAATTAAACCAGGCTCCCGCGCAAGTCCTATCGCTATCCGTATTCAACTGGAAGGCAATTCATGGATTTTGGTCTGACCGGGAAAATAGCCGCCGTCACCGGTGGCAGTGAAGGCATCGGATTCGCCGTCGCCTCCGCCCTTGCCGCTGAGGGCTGCCACGTCGCCATCTGCGCCCGCCGGGAGGACATACTTCAGGATGCCGCGTCCCGCATTTCCGGCGCCACTGGGGCCCGCGTCCTGCCTATCGTCTCTGATGTCAGCATTGAAGAGCAGGCCGCCGCCTTCATCGAAAAAACTACTCTCGAATTCGGCGGGGTGGACATTCTGGTGAACAACGCCGGCAAGTCCGCCGCCAACATTTTCGAATACGTCGACGACCCGGCCTGGCACGAGGACCTGGACCTGAAGCTCTTCGGCGCCATTCGCTGCTCTCGCGCGGCGCTTCCCTACATGAAACAGGCCCGCTGGGGGCGCATCATCAACATTACCCATCCTGGCGGCAAGCAACCCGGTCCCTCGTCCCTGCCCACCTCGGTCAGCCGCGCCGCCGGAATCGCCCTCACCAAAGCCATGTCCCGGGACTACGCCGCCCACAACATCCTCGTCAACACCGTGATGGTCGGTTCCATCCGCACCATGCAGCCGGAACGTCGCTGGCGCGACGAAGGACAGGCCCAGACTCTAGAGGAGTTCTATGCTGACGCCGGTCGCAATATTCCGGTCGGCCGATTCGGCACTGCCGAAGAGGTCGCCGCTGCAGTCACCTTCCTCGCCTCCGAGCAGGCCTCCTATATCACCGGCACCGCCTTGGCGGTAGATGGCGGCGCATCCAACGTCGTCTAGCTCCCGGACCCATTCTCCGGCCGCCCGTGTCTCCGCGTCTGGCTGCGACCGGTATTGGGCGATATCATCCGGTACTCTTAATTTTCCCGACCAGGTCCTTGCGCCGCGAACCTGAGCGCCAGTCCCGGAGCTAGCCCATGAACGGTCACGAAGCCATCGCCGCCGTGCTCAAGCGCGAGGGCGTCGAGTACCTCTTCTGCTTTCCCCACAATCCGCTCATCGACGCCGTTTCAAAACTTGGGATCCGCCCGATCCTGGGTCGCACCGAGCGCACCATAATCAACATGGCTGACGGCTACTCCCGCGTATCCCGCGGCGAAAAAATCGGCGTCGTCGCAGTCCAGTACGGCCCCGGCGCCGAGAACGCCTTCGGCGGCATCGCCCAGGCCTTCGCCGATTCCGTCCCCATGATCGTCCTCACCGGCGGCTACGAGGCCCATCGCAACGGTATTCACCCTCTCTTCGACGCCGTCGAGCACTATCGCGGCATCACCAAATGGACCGCTCAGATCACGCAGGTCCACACCACCGTCGACCGCATGCGCCGAGCCTTTGCCCTGTCCCGCAACGGCCACGGCGGCCCCATTCTCCTGCAACTCCCCATGGATGTCGGCGACGAGGAATTCGGCCCCGATATCGGCTCCTATACGCCACCCCGCACCCACCGCTCTATGGCCGATCCACGCGACGTCGAGGAAGCCGCCGACGCCATCCTTGCCTCCGACCACCCTGTGATTCATGCTGGCATGGGCGTCCTCTGGGCCGGTGCCTCCGCCGAACTGGTACAGCTCGCCGAATTAACGAACGCCCCTGCCGTCACCACCCTGAACGGCAAGAGCGCCTTTCCCGAGACCCATCCGCTTTCCCTGGGTCTCTTCGGCAAGGTCAACACCCGGCCCGCTGGCGAGTTCATGGCCGCCGCCGACCTCATCATCGGCGTCGGCTGCAGTTTCAGCATCGCCAATCAGCAGGGGGACATTCCTCCCGGCAAACCGCTCATCCAGATCACCAACAGCGACACCGATATTCACAAGGACTACCCCGTTGCTCACGTCCTCATGGGCGACGCCAAATTGGTCCTTGACCAGCTCAACCAGGCCATCGCCGAGCGAATATCCGCCGGCGCGTCCACCGCCTCCGACCCTCGCGAACAAATCGCCGGCGTGAAGGCCGCCTGGCTGGAAGAATGGATGCCCCGCCTCACCTCCGACGACGAGCCTCTCAGTCCATACCGCGTGATCTGGGATCTGATGCACTCCGTGGACTTGAACACCACCATCGTCACCCACGATTCCGGCAACCCCCGCGATCAGATGGTTCCCTTCTGGGAGTCCCTTCCCTCCGCCTATTACATCGGCTGGGGCAAATCCACCCAGCTCGGCTACGGCCACGGCCTTGCCTACGGCGCTAAACTCGCCATGCCCGACAGTCTCGTCGTCAACGTCATGGGCGACACCGCCGTCGGCATGTCCGGCATGGACTTCGAGACCGCCTCCCGCAACAACATCGGCGTCCTCACCATCATTCTCAACAACGGCGCCATGGGCGGCTACGAAGCCTATATGCCCGCCGCAATCGAGCGCTACGGCGCCAAGTTCCTGGCCGGCGAATACGCCGCCGTCGCCGCCGCCCTCGGCTGCTACTCAGAAAAGGTCGAGAAGCTCGCCGACCTCAAACCAGCCATCGAGCGCGGCAAAGAGGTCGTCGCCGGCAACCGTCCCGCCGTGATCGAAGTCATCACCCATGAAGACCCGGTTTTTTCCCGTTACTAGCGGCCGGGCTTCCACTCCCACGCGCTTGTGTGCGGTAAACCCCCTCCGTGGAACGACCACCGCATGGTTCGGCTCGACCGGGGACGCCATTTCCCCCATATTTGATCGCACCGAACTCATTTCCGACAAAGCATCCTGACCCCATGCACAGTGGACGCTTCGACCAGACCGAATTCACCGTCGCCAACGTCGGCGACGCCTTCCGCAACTCCGTACGCGTCTTTCGCCTCGTCTGGACCACCAGTCCCTTCCTGACCGCCCTGATGCTGGCCCTGACCATCTTCAGCGCCTTCACCCCCGCCGCCACCGCCTGGCTCCTCGGCGCCGTCATCACCGCCGTCGACGACGCCGTCCGCGCCGACGCTGGCAACTTCGACCGCGTCGCCCTCCTCATCGCCATTCAGGCCGCCGTCGTCCTCATCGCCTTCATCCTGCGAGCCGGACGCGCCGCCGTCAGCTCCATCCTCGGCGATCTTTTCACCAACCGCACCAACATCATGATCCTGGAAAAATCCGAGACCCTGGACATCTCCTATTTCGAGAACGCCGACTTCTACGACCGACTCGAAAACGCCCAGCGCGAGGCCCGCGAAGGCCCTATGCAAATCGTCGCCGAGTCCTTCGCCGTCGTGCAGAACGCCATCACCCTCATCACTCTCGTCGCCGTTCTTTTCATCATCGCCTGGTGGATCGTCATCGTCGTCATCGTCACCACCATCCCCGCCCTCCTCGTCGAGATTAAGTTCAGTCGCGAGCGCTTCCGCCTCGAAACCTGGCGCTCCCCCGAGGTCCGCCGCCTCGGTTATTTCCGCTGGCTCATCACCAACGACGACTACATCAAAGAACTCCGCATCTTCGACCTCGGCCGCTACCTCATAGGCATCTACCGGCGGACCTTCGACAAGTTCTTCGTCGAGAACCGCAGCCTCACGCTGCGCAGCGCCCGCGCCACCGCCTTCCTGCAGGCGGTGGGGGCCGTCGCCAGCGCCGGGGTATTCGCCTTCGTCGCCTACCAGGTCGTCCGCGGATTCCTCCGCATCGGCGCCCTCGGCACCTACTACATCGCCTACCAGCAAACCGTCGAGGCCTCCAACCAGCTATTGCAGGGCATCACCCGCATTTACGAGCGTGGCCTCTTCGTCAATAACTTCTTTGAATTCCTTGAGTTCGAACCTCTCATCGAGCCCGAAGACGGCGGCAAGACATTGCCCCGCCCCATCACTCAGGGAATCGAATTCCGCGACGTCCACTTCACCTACCCCGGCACCGAGGCCCCGGTCCTGCGCGGGCTCTCCTTCACAATCATCCCCGGACAGACCGTCGCCGTCGTCGGCGCTAATGGCGCCGGCAAAACGACCCTCGTAAAACTGATTTCCCGATTCTACGAGCCCAACCGCGGCGAAATCCTGATCGACGGCGTCGACATCCGCGAATACGACGTTCGGGACCTCCGCACCCAGATCGGCGTCATTTTCCAGGATTACGGACGCTACCAGGAATCCGCCCAGACCAACGTCGGCTACGGCTCCCTCCCTCACCTCGGAGACAAAGACCGCATCGAACGGGCCGCCCTCCGCAGCGGCGCCCACGAGGTCATCGACGCGCTGCCCGACGGTTACGACACCCAGCTCGGCCGCTGGTTTCGCGGCGGCGTGAACCTGTCCATCGGCCAGTGGCAAAAAATCGCCCTCGCCCGCGGCTTTATGCGCGACGCCCAGCTCCTCATCCTCGACGAGCCCACTTCTTCCCTCGACGTACAGAGCGAACACGAAGTCTTCGAGCGCTTCCGCGAACTAACCCGCGACAAGATGGCCATCCTGATCTCCCACCGCTTCACCACCGTCCGCATGGCCGACCAGATCCTAGTCATCGACGACGGCAAGATCATTGAGCAGGGCGGACACGAGGAACTGGTCCGGCTGGGCCGCTACTACGCCCGCCTATTCGAAATGCAGGCCGAGGCCTACCGCTAACCGACCGGCTGATACTGGCGACCTCGAGAGGACTCGAACCTCCGACCTTGTGGTCCGCAACCACACGCTCTATCCAGCTGAGCTACGAGGCCTTCGCCTACGGATGCTAGGTAGTCACACCCGGGCCGTCAACTCTAATCCTCAACCAGCCTCGCCCGCCGCTCCGCCCACCGCGGACCGGCCACGAATATCCCGATATCCGCCGCTATGTGCAGTGCAATCGCCGGCAGCACCGAGTCATACACCGCCATCACCGTTCCAAACAGCAATCCGCCCACCGTCGCCAGAATTAGAAACGGCAGTCGAAACCCGGCCAGCGCGTGGTGAAAGCCGAAAACCACCGACACCAGCAACAGCGCCTGTACAAAACCGATAACCCCGTCAAGTTGCCTCTGCGCCAGTCCCCGGAAAAACAATTCCTCCGCCACCGGGTTCAGCACCACGAAAAACAGCAGCTCCAGCGCCAGCGCCCCGGGCGTCGCTCGGCTGCCCGAGCCTCCCTGTCGCACCACGAACCGGGTGCTCACCTGCACCACCGCGACTCCCATCAGCGCCCCCACAAGCCACCACCATCCCGGAAAATCCGCCTTCAGCCCCACCGCCCCCACCCCCCCCACCCCAACCCACCGCCCACACCAGCGGAATCGCGATTAGCGGCAGCACCCGCGCCGGCACGTCAACCCGAAACCAGCGCCATACGGATCGAGCTGTTCTTATCGAATCCGCCGTTGCCGTCCGTCCGCTCAGAACATCCGGCCCCGCGGCGGACGAGGCGCTATTTCTGTAATTCTCGAGCAGTCTGGACACCGGCCACCCCGGTCGTGGGCATCGCGATCGTGGCCAACAATCCTATGCTCAGAAACGCGGCCGTCACGAAGAAAGCTAACATTATCGATACCGTCGCCAGCAGACCCGCGATCAGCACCCCGGTGAACATCCCGGCCGAGAACGAACTCGTCTGCAGCGTCATCGCCCTTCCCAAATCGGCTCTCGGCACTATGTCCCCCACCAGCGCCACCAACAAAGTCTGAAACGCGCTCTGCGAAAACCAGTGCAGGCTCGATGCCACCAGCAGGAACGGAATCGTCCCTACCAGTCCAAAAGCTATTGAAGATCCCACCGCGATTGCAGCCGATATCGCCAGCAGCAGCCGCCGGCCAAATCGGTCCGACAGGCTTCCAACCAGCACCTGCGCCGTCCCTCCCGCCACCGCGCCTCCGAACACAAACAGGCCCAGGGACTCGAACCCGCCGCCCGCGTCCACCAGCTTCGGTCCTGCCAGCATGTTGAACACCCCGAACGAAAGCGCCGACGCCAACCGCACCACCATGGCCAGCAGAATCATGCGATTCCCCAGCAGCGACCGGAACGACCCGCTCACCGATTCCTGCGCGGATCGAGCCGCCGCCGTCGCCGTGCGCACCGGCCAGCCCAGCCGGTGGTCCCGTGGCCACGACACCGGCTCGACCGCATGCAGCACCCGTGGTAAAGCCACCAGCGCCACCAGGAAAGCTATCCCCACCAGCACGGCTGCCGCCGTCATAAACAGGCTGAATCCCCCCTCCGCCGCCAATCTACTAAGAAACAGTCCAGAAATTCCCGGGCTCAACACCACCACCAGGCTTCCGGTCCCGCTTGCCAGTCCCCGCCGCTCTTTCGGCGCCACCTCCATCAGGTACGCCTGCATCCCCGTCCAGTGATATGCCAAAAACATCCCCGCTATCGGGGCCAACGGTATCGCCCAGCGAATGTCCGGTAGTAGCCCTAAAATTGCCAGGAAGCCGATCTGTCCCCCAAGTCCCACCACAAACGCCGACTTGCTCCCAAATCGCCCAATCCAGGCGCTGGCCGTCAGCCCGAACAGCGCTCCCCCTACGTGAAGACCCATCACCAGGAACGCCGCCGACAGCACGCTTCCCTCCAGCTCGTCACGCACAAAAACCGACAGGAAACTGTTCGTCGGCATCCACCCCGCCACCCCCATCCCCAGCGCCACCAGCAGCACGATGAACCCGCGCGTAGCCAGCTTCGGCCGCGCCGCCCCCCCTCCCGTTATCGAGCGTAAACTCATTACATCTGGTCCTGGTCGATCCACCACGTAACCGACAATTAGAACCGCAATCCGTCGACCGGGCAAAATCTAGCCGCGTTCCGCCAATACGAAACCCGCCTCGCCACATTCCGGATGACCCTCGCGTGAAACTGACGCCAGAAGAAGAATCCATGCTGGACGGTCGCCACGGCGACGCCACCCGCTCCGCCCTCCAGTTCCAGCTCTCCGTCGGCGAGTTCTTCAAGGCCGAAGATTTCGTCCCGATCCGTACCGCACACCTCGCCTCCGATCCCGAATCCCTCCGCGATGCCGGCGCCGCTTATCTCGAAGAAATGGTCTCCAAAGATGCTCGTTTCCGCGTCCCCACCACCACCAACGCCGGCACCGTCGATTTCGCTAAATCCGACCTGATCGGCCAGCGCGAAGTCTGGCCGCGTCGCGCCCGCCGCATTCTCGATTCCCTAGACTCCATGGGCGCCCACCTCTGCAACACCTGCGTCAACTACCAGACCATCGACCAGCCTCTCTTTGGCGAGCACCTGGCCTGGGGCGACACCGGCACCGTCATCTGGGCCAACTCCGTTGGCGGCGCTCGCTCCAACTTCGAAGCCGGCCCCGCCGCCCTCGCCGCCGGCCTCACCGGGCGAGTCCCTCGCTACGGCTATCACCTCCCTCAGCAACGACTCGCTACCGTCCGGGTACACGTGGACGCCAAACTCCACGGCCGCGCCGCCTGGGGCGCCCTCGGCTGCCTCATCGGCCGCGAGCTCAACGACTACTGGACCGTCCCCTGCATCGTCGGCGAGGCCCTCCGACCCTCTCCCGACGAACTCAAATCCTTCGGCGCCTCCCTCGCCAGTTACGGCTCCGTCGCCATGTTCCACATGGTCGGCGTCACCCCCGAGGCCCGCACCGAGGCCGAAGCTTTCGGTGGAATCGAACCCGCCCGCGATCTCAGCTTCACTTCTGACGAAATCGAAAAGCTCTACCGTGAATTCGTCCCCGAGAGCGACCACGCCGACCTCGTCGTCTTTACTGCTCCTCAGCTATCCATCATGGAAATCGGCGAACTCTCCCGGTTGTTCGTAGGCAAGAGCCTCCACCCCGACACCCGTACGCTGATCACCACCAGCAGCATCTCCGCCGCCGAGTCCCGCCGCCTCGGTTACAGCAATACCCTCGAATCCACCGGCGTCATCATCCTCGAGGGTGTCTGCTTCTACGTCATGGCTCCCCACGAGCTCGCCGAAGACTTCGGCTACCGAACCCTCGTCACCGATTCCGCCAAGCTCGCCAACATCATCGCCGGCTACGGCTACAACCCCGTCTTCCGCCCCACCAGCGTGTGCGTCGAAGCCGCCATCACCGGCCAGATTCCGTGGTGAGCAAGACCCCCGAACGCCCTCCCGACACCGTTCTCACCGGCCCCGCCGGCGTCGGTCCGCCCGTCGCCGGCCCGGCCCTTGTCTCCCAGCACGGCTTCAGCGCCCGCTACGACCTCGACCGCGAAAACGGATTCTTCTCCCGCGAGGCCCACGATCTCCACGGCCAGAGCTTCCTCCACCGCATCCTGGTCTTCCCCACCGCCAAAGGCGGCATCGCGACTTCGTGGATGCTTCAGGAAATGGCCTCCCGGGACAAAGCGCCTCTCGGCCTCATCTTCGGCGTCACCAACCCGGTGATGGTCCAGGGCGCCGTCCTCGCCGAGCTTCCTCTCATGCACCGCCTCGACCCACCTCCCCACCAGACCATCCATACCGGCGACTGGCTCGAAATGGACCCTGCCGCCGGCGCCATCAAGATCTGGCGCGCCTCAACCGACTGAGACGGCTCACGCCCCCCTTTGCACCCCCGCCACCCCCTCAATACAATTCCTCTGCCCCTAAGCCCTCAGCGAGCGCACCATGCCCGACCGACCCAACATCCTCCTCATCACCATGGACCAGCTCCGCTGGGACGCCCTCGGCTGCGCCAATAATCCCACCGTCAAGACTCCCAACATTGACCGTCTCGCCCGCGAAGGCGTCCGCGCCGAGCATTTCTTCGTCCACAGCCCCATGTGTCAGCCCAGTCGCGCCAGCATCATCACCGGCCGCTACCCCCACAACAACGGCGTCCGTTGGAACTGGTACGACCTGCCCAAATCCGAAATAACCCTCCCCTCCATCCTCAGCAGCGCCGGTTACCACACCATGGCCCTCGGCAAAATGCATTTCACTCCCATTGAGGAGATGCACGGCTTCGACGAACGACTCTACGTCGAAGGCAAGATGTTTTCCGATTACGACGCCTACCGCTCCCATCTCCGCGAACAGGGCCTCGACGACCAATACTTCGAACATGTAGGCCGCTGGGCCAACGAGGAAAATTTCGGTTCCGACAGCTTTCCGCTCGGCGACGAGAACTACATCGACACCTTCATCGGCCAGAACGCCGCCCGCATGCTCGCCGACAACCAGAAACTCCCCTTCTTTGCCTGGCTCTCGTTCTGCAACCCCCACATGCCCTTCGATCCCCCCGAGCCTTTCGACACCATGTACTCACCCGACGACATCGAGCTGCCCGCCGATTTCGGCCTCGACCAGATGTCCCGCGTACCCGAGTACCGCACCAGTTCCGGGCAGAAGGATTTCGGCGCTCTCACCGAAGCCAAACTACGCAAGGTAATCGCCAATTACTACGGCGCCATCAGCCTCGTCGACCGCGAGATCGGCCGCGTACTCGACGTTCTCGAAGAGCGCGATATCCTCGACGACACCGTCATCATCTTCCTCGCCGACCACGGCGAGATGCTCGGCCATCGCAGCGTCCTCTGGAAGGGCCGGATGCTTTACGACCACATCACCCGCACCCCTTTAATCATCCGCTATCCAAAAGAAATCACCGGCGGCCAGATCGTCTCCGACCTTGTCCAGGCCGTCGACATCATGCCCACCATCCTCGACTTCGCCGGCGTCGACGGCCACCCTGGTATGCAGGGCGCCAGCCTCCGCCGCCTGCTGCGCAAAGACTCCGTCAACTGGCGTCAGTGGGCCTTCGCCGAATCCCTCAACATGAAGATGGTCCGCACCCACCGCTGGAAACTAATACACTTCGGCGGCAAGCCCTACGGCGAGCTCTACGACCTGCAAAACGACCCCCTCGAAACCGACAACCTGTACGACGATCCCGCCTACGAAACCCGCCGTGCCGAAATGATCGCGCTGCTGGCCGACATCCTCATCGAGACCGAAGACCCGGTCCCCGAGCCATCCCTCGGATCCGCCTACGAAGGCATCGCCGGCGATCATCCCGAGCAGGAATACGGCGGCCGCGACGCCGGCCTCTACCGGTATTCAAAGCTGTAAATCGCAGCGTTGCCGGCCCTAAAGCATCTCATCCAGCGGATACAGCGGCCGGTCCAGATGCTCGTACGTAAACCTTCCCAGATTCGCCGTGCACAGCCCCGCCGTGTCCATCTCCACCACCCCCGCCGCGATCAGCATGTACGCCGCCCGGTATCCCACCGCCGCCTTCACCGCGATCATCTTCTCCCCCTCCGGCTCGATCCCCACGCTGCGCACCTGACCCAGATCGAACGGCGGAGTCTTGTGCGTATTCAAGATCAGATTAATGCCGCCTACCCGCAGCCACACCGTCGGCCCCATGTCCATCCCCTTCCCTCGAAACGACGCCATGTGGCTATTCGCCATCTCAAAATCCACCCACCCGTCGGTGATGGCCCTCACTTCACCTTCCACCGATACCGGCTCCCCGTGCCACGAATCCGTTTTGCCACCGCCTTCTAAGCTCACGGTCGCGCTCACACCTGCCTCCCGACACATCTGCACCGCCTCGCCGCCCGCCAGCATCACCGTCGCCTCCTGCACGTCCGCCGCCAGCAGCACCCGCAACGCATCCGTCCCGTCTCCGGGAGTCCCTCCACCGATGTTGCCCGCCGAATCCACCAGCATCACCGGCCCTCCCGGCAATTCCAGCGCCCTTCGCACCGCCTCCTCCGCCGGCACCGCCGCGATCTGCACGCCCCTTGCTTGCTCCTCCGCAACCTCACCGATCTCCCTCGCGATCCGCCCGGCCTGTTCCACGTCACCGTCCGTCGTCACCACGATGCTGCAACGCGTGAACGGCGTATCGGCATATGCGAATCCACCAAACACCGAAACGCACACCGTCCCCTCCCCTCCTTCAAACCGCCGCGCCAGGCTCGTGCGCCGCCCGCAACGGTAGATCGTCCGTGCCCGCCACCTGCGGCGCCAGCAGCAATCGCGTCTGGTAGATGCCGACCACCGGCGCGATCTCCCCGTCCAGAATCGCCCGCAATATCTCCGCCGCGTCCGCTCCGCGTTCGTAGGCGTCAACGTGTGGATTCGTATGAAACGCCACCACCGCGTCCGCCAGCCGGGTCATCTCCGGAGAGATATTCCCGTGCATATCCATTTCCACCACCACCGGCGTCTCTTCCCCCACCACCCCCCGCACCCATCGTAGGATGTCCCCTTCCGGGTCCAGCAGGTCGTCCGTCACCTTCGCCCCGTGCAGCATCAGCAACACCCCGTCCAGCGGCATCGCCGCCCGCAGCCGCTCCACCAGTTCCCCCACAAGCCCCTCGTAGGCGTCCTGCTCCACTGTGCCGCTCGGCATCGCCATCGTGTACAGCGTCGGAGCCAGCTCCCAGCCCAGCCGCTCCCCCACCTCCATCATTCCCGCCAGACCGGCCCGCGTCCCCCGCATCGCATCCATCAGATCATCGCCACCATGAAAGGTCCCATCCTGGAAATCCGCCAACCCGGTCGGCACCTCGGCGAACACATGCGGCTCATGCATTATTCCCCCCAGCGCCATCCGGATACAGCTCATCCTTGCCTCACTCGACCCGCTCCACTTTCACCGGCGTCCCGCCCTTCGCCGACTACATTGCCGCCACCAGCGCCGCGATCGTGCGCGCCCCTTCCCGCGCATCTATCAGCGGCGGCCCATCATCCAGAATCGCCGTCACGAACGCCTCCAACCCCGCCTTCACCGGATGCCTAACCGTCGCCTGAAACGGGATCACCGTAGGGCCCATCTGACCGCCGATCTCCGAATCCAGCCACGCCCGCACCTGCATATCCTCCGTGTTTGTCATCGCCGTGCCATCCGAGCCATACGCCGCCAGCTCCACCACATGCTCCGGCCACCGCCGCAGTCCCTTGTTCAACCACACCTTCCCCGGGCAACCGCTCTCGAACCGCAGGATGCTGATCGCATGCTCCGGCAGAGCCGCCGCCGTCCCCTTCACACGATTTTCGTACATCATGATCTCCTCCACGTCCCCACCCAGCCAGCGCACCAGGTCCATCGCGTGCGACGCCCCAGCGATCCACGGATTCTGCGGCCTCTCCGGGTCGATCCTCCATGGAGTTCGCACGTACACATTCCGCATATCGTGGATATAGCTCCCCTCCACCATGAACAGCTCTCCCAGCCGTCCCTTCGCCACCATCTCATGCACCGCTCTGATTTGCGGCACGAATCGATTCACGTTCCCCACCCCACCTTCCGGCCCGTCCGATCCGCCGTCCGCACCAGGTCCAGCGCATCCTCCAGCGTCGTTGTCATTGGCTTTTCGCACAGTACATGCGCTCCGGACTCCATCGCCGCCTTCGCCATCTCGTGATGCAGATGATCCGGCGCGCAGACCGATATCAAATCCAGCCCCAGGTCGCACAGCTCACGCCACTCCGTGGCGGCCACTTCGGCCCCAACCTCGCCCGCCACCGATGCCACTCGCTTCGCGTCCACGTCGCAGACCGCCAACAGCCGCACCCTCTCGATCTCCCGGTACGCCCGCGGTCGCTCCCCCATCCCCAGCCCGATCACCCCCGCCTTCGATTCGCCCGCCATTCATCGCTCCGGAGATCTCGGTACCGACCCTGCAAAAGCGCCCCAGTCTAGCCCGGCCACAACCCGCCAACCCGGCCACCACCCCGCCCGCTACTGGAAGTGCTTCATCTTCCCGGTCGCCAGATACACCACCCGCTCCGCGATATTCGTAGCCCTATCCGCGATTCGTTCCAGCAGATGCGCGATCCAAATCAAATAGGTCGCCCCCTGGATATTCGCCGGATTCTCCACCATAAACGAAAACAGCTCCCGGAAGATTTGCTCGTAGAGCGAGTCCACTTCATCGTCCGTCGCCGCAATCTTCACCGCCAGTTCCAGGTCCAACGTTGTCAGCGCCCCCAGGCCCTCCCTCAGCATCCCCGCCCCCATCTCCGCCATTCGCGGTATGTCGATCAGCGGCTTCAGCGTCGGCTGCTCCCCCATCCTCACGCTGATCTTGGCGATACCTTCCGCATAATCCCCCACCCGTTCCAGTTCCGAAGCCACCTGGATCACCGTCACCAGCCGCCGCAGGTCTGACGCCATCGGCGCCTGCAGCGCGATTACGTCCACGCACTTCTCTTCCAGCACCATCTGAAAATCGTCTATCACGTCATCCTCTTCGATCACCGCCTGCGAACTCTCAAGGTCCCGACTCTTGAGCGCGTCCACCGATTTCACGATCGCCTTCTCCACCATGCTGCCAAGTAGCAGCAGATCGTCCTGGATTTCTTGCAGTTGTTGCGTGTAGTCAGACCTCGCCATGCCCCTCCTTAGCCGAATCTGCCCGTGATGTACGCTTCCGTCCGCTCGTCGACCGGATTGGTGAATATCTGCCCCGTCGGCCCGATCTCCACCATCGTACCCGCCCCATTCTCGTTCACCATGAAAAACGCCGTCCTGTCCGAAACGCGCGCCGCCTGCTGCATGTTATGGGTCACGATCACAATCGTGTAGTCGTCCCGCAGCTCGCTGATCAAGTCCTCAATCCGCGTCGTCGCGATCGGATCCAGCGCCGAGCACGGCTCGTCCATCAATATCACCTCCGGCTCCACCGCCAGCGCCCGCGCGATACACAGCCTCTGCTGCTGCCCTCCCGACAGCGCCAGCCCGCTCTTGCCCAGGTCATCCCTCACCTCCGACCACAGCGCCGCCCGTCTCAGCGACTCTTCCACCAGCTCATCCAGATTCCCCCTAAACCCGTTCACCTTCGGACCGTAAGCCACGTTGTCATAGATCGACTTCGGAAACGGATTCGGCTTCTGAAACACCATCCCGATCCGTCGTCGCAACTCCACCGCGTCGACCCTCGGACCGTTGATCTCCGTATCGCGGAACAGAACCTCGCCCTCGACCCTCGTCCTGGGGATCAGCTCATTCATTCGGTTGAACAGCCGCAGATAGGTGCTCTTGCCACACCCCGACGGACCGATGATCGCCGTCACCTCTCGCTCCCGCATGTCCAGCGAGATGTCCGCCAACGCCATCTTCTCCCCGTACCAGAAGCTCAGATTGCGGGTCTTGAGCACCGTCTCTCTACTAGCTTCGCCATTCCCGCCCCGGCCCTCGTCGCCGCTCCCGTCCCGACCGGCTCGGCCGGCGTTCAGGTTGATCACTGATTTCTCCTCTCATATTTATGTCGCACTATCACCGCCCCCACGTTCGCCACCAGCAGCACCCCCAGCAACACCATGATCCCGCCCGCCGCCAGACTCGCGAATTCCTTCTGCGGCAGCGATACCCAGTTGAATATCTGAATCGGCAGTACTGTAAATAAGTCCATCGGTCCGTTCGGGTCGAACGCGATGTACGTCAGCGCCCCAATCGTCAGCAGCGGCGCCGTCTCCCCGATCGACCTCGCCACCGCCAGAATCGTTCCCGTCAAAATCCCCGGCAGCGCCGACGGCAGCACCGTCCACCTCACCATCTGCCACCTGCTCGCCCCCAGCGCCAGCGAACCTTCCCGCAACGATCCCGGCACCGCCCGAATCGCCTCTCGCGACGCCACGATGATGATCGGCAATATCAGCAACGACATCGTCAGCGATCCCGCCAGCAGACTCCGTCCCAGCCCCAGATTACGCACAAACAGCCCCAGACCCAGCAACCCATACACCACCGAAGGCACCCCTGCCAGGTTCGCGATATTAAGCTGGATAAAGAGTTTCAACCGGCTCTCCGGCAGATACTCTTCCAGGTAGATCGCCGATCCCACTCCAATCGGGAACGCGATCAGCGCCGTCATCCCGATCATCCACGCCGTCCCCAGCAACGCCGTCCGCAGTCCCGACTTCTCCGGGAACCGCGACGGGAAATTGGTCAAGAACTGCCAGTCGATCTCCCCCGCCCCATTCCTCACCACGTCGATCAGCAACACCGCCAGCACTAGCAGCCCCAGGCCCGTCGACGCCATCGTCGCGTACCGAAACGCCGCCCCGATCCGCCTGCGCCTTTTGAGCCCGGTGTTCCAGCGCCTCTCGCCCGCCTCGTTCATTCGTACACTTCCCGGTAGCGCCGCACGAACCAGTCACCCAGCATGTTCATCCCGAATGTCATCGCGAACAGCAACGTCCCTACCGCGAATATCGTCCGAAACTCAAGCGTGTCCTGTGGCGTGTCCCCCAGGCTCACCTGCACTATGAAAGCCGTCATCGTTTCCATCGACGACAGCAAATCGAATCCCATCTTCGGCTGCTGCCCCGCCGCGATCGCCACGATCATCGTCTCTCCGATCGCCCGCGAGATCGACAGCACCACCGCCGCCAGTATTCCCGACAGCGCTCCCGGCAGCACCACCCGTGTCGTCGCCTCGAACTTCGTCGATCCCAGCGCGTACGCGCCCTCCCGCAGCCCCCTCGGCACCGCCCGCAGCGCATCCTCGCTAATCGACGCCATCATCGGCAGAATCATGAATCCCATCACGATCCCCGCGCTCAGCACATTGAATATCTGCATCTCCGGCAGAATCGACCTCAGCACCGGCGTCACGAACAGCAGCGCGAAATACCCGTAGACCACCGTCGGTATTCCAGCCAGCACCTCCAGCGCCGGCTTCAATATCGACCGCAACCCATCCGGCGCATACTCGCTCAGATAAATCGCCGTCAGCAGCCCCACCGGGATCGCCACCAACATCGCCACCAACGCCACCGCCAGCGTCCCGTTCACCAGCGGCAGCACCCCAAAGTGCTGCGACGCGAACAGCGGCGTCCAGCGCGTGCCCGTCAGAAACTCGAACGGCGATACCTCCCGGAAAAACTGCCAGGTCTCCCCCAGCAGCGTAAATACGATCCCCGCCGTCGTCAGCACCGAAATCGCCGCCGCCATGAACAGCACCCCCTGCACCGTCCGTTCCGTCAACGCCCGCCGCCGGCTGGGCGCCAGTTCCGCCCCCAGCCCCTTCTTTTCCGGTCTCGACGATGTCGCTTGCATTCCCCTCGCTACCGTCCCTGGTTCTCAAACAGATCTTCCAGCGCCACCCCGATACTCGCCCCCCGCCCCTCATAAACCGATCCCGTAATCCTCTGCTCGAATCGACCCCGTACCAGCTCATATATCTCTTCCGGCAGCGCCACGTATCCCACGTCGTTCACCAGCGCCGCCGCGTTTTCCAGATAGAAATCGATGAACGCCCGCACCGCCGGCCGCTCCGCCGACTCCGCGCTCACGTACATGAACAGCGGACGTGACAGCGGCTGGTACTCCCCCGAGTTCACCGTCTCCGCCGATGGCTCCACGCAACCATCGCCCCCGTCGACCGCCAGCAATTTCAATTTGTCCGAATTCGCCGTGTAGTACGCCAGCCCGAAGAACCCCAGCGCGCTCCGATCGCCCGCGATCCCCTGCACCAGCACGTTATCGTCCTCACTCGGGGTGAAGTCGCCCCGGCTGGCGCCCTCCTGTCCCACCACCGCGTCAGTGAAGTAGTCATAAGTCCCCGAATCTGATCCCGGTCCGTACAGCAACAGCTTCTCGTCCGGCAGCCCCGCCCTCACCTGCGCCCAGCTTTTCACCACCTCCTCCGCCTCCGGTTCCCACATCGTCCGCAGCTCAGCCACCGTCAGGCAATCCACAAAGTCGTTCGCCGGATTCGTCACCACCGCCAGCCCGTCAAACGCCACCGGAAATTCAATGAACTCCACCCCGTTCTCGCCGCAGACTTCAATTTCGATCCGCTTGATGGGCCTCGACGCATTCGTGACGTCCGTCTCTCCGGCACAGAATTTGTTGAATCCGCCGCCACTCCCCGAAACCCCCACCGGAATTCGCGTCTCCCGAAACTTCGCCTGAAACTCCTCCGCCACCGCCTGCGATATCGGACCCACCGTGCTCGATCCGTCCACCAGGATCGTGTTCTCGTCCACACCTCCCAGGCCACATCCCGCCAGCAGCACCATCCCGACAGCCACCAATCCCATCCTCCAACGCCGACCGGCCCATTGCACCAGGCAGTCCTCCTTACGGAAGCCTAATTCGCCGAGTCGAAATCTATCAGGTCCGCGCGCTTCCGGAGCCTCCCCACATTAGCCAGAGTTGAACGTCTGCTTAACGTTTCCCTCCCGGGTCTCAAACCCGCCGCGGCTCTGCATCTCCCCCCCGGGCGAATCTTCCCTGTCGCCCGAGGGCAATTCCACATGAAAAGTCGATCCTCGTCCCGGACCGGCCGACTTCGCCCAAATCCTCCCACCATGCCTGCCCACTAGGTGCTTCGCTATCGCCAGTCCCAGCCCCGTCCCGCCCCCCGACCGCGAGCGATCCGCCTTGTAAAACCGTTCGAACAACCGGCTCAGGTCCTCCTCCCCGATCCCCATCCCCGTGTCCTCCACGCTCAGGAGAGCGCCACCTTCTTGCTGAGAAACCTCAACCTCAACCTTGCCCCCGGGGCCCGTGAACTTGATTGCGTTGTGCAAGAGATTCGTAACCGTGTGATCCAGCATGTCGGCATCCACGAATACCTCCATCTTCAGCTCCTCCCCCGGGGCCCGCAGGTCCAGCTTCGCCCTCTCCGCCTGTGGCCGCAGTCGCTCCGCCGCCGTCCGCACGATCTCCGCCAGATCGCACCACTGTGGTTCGAAGCGCTCCCGTCCCGCCTCGATCCGCGCCAGCTCCAACAACTCTTCCACCATTTGCGCCAGCCGGTCCGCCTCTCCTTCGATCCTCTCCAGAAAACCGTCTCGCACCACCGGATCGTCCGCTGCCCCCGAAAGCAGCGTCTCCGCCAGCGCCTTCAGCGACGAGATCGGATTCCGCAGTTCATGCGAGACGTTCGCCACGAATTCCCGTCGCATCCGGTCCGCCGCTTCCACGCTCGCCAGATCGTGCAACAGCACCACCACCCATTCCGTCCCCGGCTCTTGCACCGGCGCCGCCACCACCCGCGCCCGCCCCGCCCGCACTCCCAGGTCCAGCACCCGAGACTGCGCCTCGCCTCGCAGTCTCGCCGTCCGCACCAGCCCCACCACTTCGTGGTCCCTGGCAAAGTCCGCCAGCGTTCGTCGCAATTCCGGATCCGCCCGCGTCGCCAGCAGCCGTTCCGCCACCGGATTCGCCGCCACCACCCGCTCCTCCTCATCCACTATCAGCACCCCGTCCGCTATGTGGGCCAGCACCGCCCGCAGTTGCGCCCGCTCCGCGTCCAGTCGCAGCAGACGCGCCTCCGCCGCCTCCGCCCTCCGCCCCACCTCACCCACCGCTTCCGCCACCCCTTCACCGATTTCCACCGGCCGCTCTTGGTCCGCCCCTGGCAGACGCCGCGCGATCTGCCTCAGCCGATCCGCCGCCATCTCCGCCCGACGCGCTTCTCGCCGCACCGCCAGCGTCGCCGCCCCGGCCGTGATCACTCCCGCCACCAGCGCCGTAATCAGCACCCTGCCCCCATCCGCATCAGTCAGCGGAATTTGCGCCACGATCGCTACCGCCAACCCCGCCAGTCCCCCCGCCACGACCCCGGCCAACCTCAGCGTGAGCGAATTTAACGAAATACGTCCCACACCCTCACCCCCTGTACCGGTAGCCGGCGCCACGCACCGTCACGATTCGTTGCGGCCGCGCCGGGTCCTCCTCCACCTTCTTGCGAATCCCGCGTATATGCACCGACACCGTGCTCGTGTCCGCAATATGCCCGTGCCCCCACACCCGCCGGATCAGGCTCGCCGCCGAGAACACCTCCCCCCGGTGTCGCATCAGAAACAGCAGCAGGTCAAATTCTCGCGGTTTCAGCCGCACGATCCGCTCCCCCACGCTCACCATCCTGCCCGGTACGTCCACCACCAACTCCCCATCCGCCTCCGTGTCTTTCTCCGCCGCCCGTCCCTCCGAGAATTCGTCCAGCAGCATCTCCCGCCGCCGCAACATCGCCTTCACCCGCGCCATCAGTTCGCGCATCGAAAATGGCTTCGTCAGGTAGTCGTCCGCTCCAATTTCCAACCCCACCACCCGATCCACTTCATCCCCTCTGGCCGTCAGCATCAGGATCGGCACCGATGAGCGCTTCCGGATGATCCGGCACACGTCGAATCCATCCAGTCCCGGCAGCATCACGTCCAGAATTATCAGACCCGGCTCGTGTTCCGCCGCCAGCTCGATCGCCATCTCTCCGTCGCCCGCCGCCAGCACCTCATAGCCTTCTCTTCTCAGGTTGTAACTTATCGTTGCCACCAGGCTGGGCTCGTCGTCAACCACCAGCACCCTCACCTCACCCATCGGTCACTCCCAATCACGACCGGCAGCATCGCCAACACCGTTCAGATCGTCCCATTCTCCGCTCGTTCTTCTCATCGGAACGCTTCTCGCCCGGCCGCGCCTCAATCGTACACACCCCGCTGCCTCTGCAAACGCTCCCGTCCGTCTCCAGATCGTGAAAGCCCGGCATTTCTACCCTGTGATCCGGATCCGCCCTCCCGATTCACCCACCCGTCGCCGAACATCTCAGTACGGCCGCCTTGACACATACGCAACAATATAGGCCCTCGCCGCTCCTGAGCCTCGCACCACTAATCCACCGGCCGGCGAGTTGACAGCGCAGTTCCCGAACAGCCTGTCGAGACGGAACCTGGGGAGGTCGTCTCGGCAGGTTGTTGCTTTCTCCGGCCGATATTCCACCCGCACCGACCTCCCCTTACCGGCGCAACCAGCGCACCGCTCCCACCCCGGCAAAGGTCGCCGCGCACGTCAGCACGATCGCCGCCCCCGCCGCCACCGACAGGTAGAACGACAGGTAAAGCCCCACCACCGAAGACAGCACCGCAATCGCCACCGCAATCACCATCAGCCGCCCGATCGACCGCGCCAGTAGCACCGCCGTCGCCGCCGGGACAATCAGCAGCGCTCCCGTCAGCACCACTCCCACCGACTGAATTCCCGCGATCACCGCCAGCGCCACCACCATTAAGAATCCCAGCCTGACCCGATCTACACTCAAACCCGCCGTCGCCGCCTGCCCCAGATCGACCGAAGCTAATCGCAATTCCTTGCCGAACAACGCCAGCGCTCCCAGCGCGACCACTCCAATTATTCCTAGCGCCACCAGATCGCTAACTCCTACCCCCAGGATGTCGCCGAACAAGAGCCCGGTGATATCCCGGAATCCCCCTGCCGCCGTCGCCAGCCCCACCCCCAGCGCGAACATCGACGTCATCACCACTCCAATCGCCGTATCCTCCCTGATCGCGCCTCCTCTCGACACCGTGGCGATCAGCACCGCCGCCACCACCCCTGCCACCAGTGCTCCCGCGAACAGATTTACACCCACGATCAGCGCGATCACCAGCCCCGGCAAGATCGCGTGCGCCAGCGCGCCGCTCACAAACGCCATCCTTCTTATCACCACGTAGACGCCCACCGATCCGCATATCAGCCCCACCATCACCGCTCCCGCCAGTCCCGTTCGCATGAACTGGTAGCTCCATGGTGCCAGCAGCCATTCCATCACCCGTGCCCACCCCGACCGTGCGTAGGCACATCCACCACCCGTCCCTCGTCCAGATAGATCGCCCGGTCAAATTCGGTCTGAAACCCGTCCAGGTCATGCGTCGCCACGATCGCCGTCCGGCCTTCCTCCCTCAGTCGATCCAGCACCCCGTCCAGCGCCTGACGCGTCCGCCTGTCCACCGCCGTCGCCGGCTCGTCAAACAGATGCACACCTGCGTCCTGAGCCAGCGCCCTGGCGATCAGCACCCGCTGCCGCTGCCCTCCCGAGAGCTGGCCGATCTGCCGCTTCGCCAATGGGGCCAGTCCCATCCGTTCCAGCGCGTCCGCCGTGCGCTCTCGATCTTCTTTCCCTGGCCGTTTCAGCCAACCCAGATGTACGTATCTGCCGGTCAAAACAAACCCGAAGACGTCCATCGGAAACCGCCAGTCCACCTCCGCGCTCTGCGGCAGAAACGCCACCCGGTCATAGCAGCATTCAGGCGCATGACCCAGCACCCGCACCTCCCCCTGCGACGCCCGCAACAACCCGGCCGCCACCTTCAACAGGGTCGATTTACCGGCCCCATTGGGCCCCACCAGCGCCACCCGTTCCCCCATCGCCACCGAAACCGACACATCCTCCAGCGCCGGCGGCAGCGACGATTCATACTGGGACCACAGCTTGCGGGTCTCCAGCGCCGGTGCGCCTTCCATCGGCGCCTCGTGCTCCCTCCCGCAGTACGGGAATCGCGGCCCCGCCGTCACCGCAGCGCCCCGACTATCAGCCGCACGTCCGCCCGCATCATCCCGTCATATGTCTCGCCCTCGCTGCCCGCCGGCCCCAGCGCTCCCGTGTACAACCCTTCCACCAGCCTCACTCCCGCCTCCCGCGCCACCTGCTCCGCCAATCGCGGGCTCGACACGTTTTCCGCGAACACCGCCGGCGCCCCTTCCTCCCGAATCAGATCCACCAGTTCCGCCATTTCTCCCGCCACCGGCGCCACGATGTCGTCCGTCACCGACGGAATCACCATCCCCACCACCTCCAGCCCGTACCTCCGCGCGAAATAGCCAAACGAATCGTGATTGTTCACCATTTTCCCGTTCTCCGGCGCGATCGTCTCTATCTGCGCCAATATCCACGCGTCTAGCTCTTCCAATTCTGAAATCAGCACCAGCGCTCGCCGGTCGAATTCCGCTGCCCGACCTGGCGCCGCTTCCCCCAGCGCCTCCCGCACCCCGTCCACCATCAGAATCATGTTTCGCGCGTCCAGCCACACATGCGGATCGGGCGCGTTCCCGTTCGTACCCAGAATCTCCATCCCCTCTGATAGCACGATCCTCTTTGCCGTCGATCCCGACGAACCCATCAGCCGGTCCAGCCAGACTTCAAAGCCCAGACCGTTTTCGAACACCAACTCTGCCCGCGCTATCGCCACCTGGTCGGCCGGCGACGGCGTGAATCCATGCGTGTCCCCGTTCGGACCTACCAGCGTCCGCAACTCCACGTCCTCTGCCCCCACCCGCTGCACGATCTCTCCTATCACGCTGAACGTCGCCACCACTCGCACCCGCCCGTCCTCGTCGGCGCCCCCCGCCCCACACGCCCCCAGCACCATGACTGACAGAACCGCGATCATCAGCAGCAGCGCTGCATCCCGGCGCACCCGAAATCCGCCCACTTCCAACTCCCGACCGGCAAACTTGCCCATTCCTACCCCCAATATTTCCTCCCCGCCCTTGCTCGATTGCGCCTTTATTGCGACTATGTTGCGACAAGCATCGATATTAGGACATTGTCGCAGTTGGAGCCAAACGATGCCTGACCCGGCAGCACACCCCGAAATAGACACGGCCGCGCCTTCTCCCTGGGTCCTGGCCACCGAGTCCGCTCTGCGGCGCTCCGGCGGCCGTTCCACCCGCTCCCGCCGCGGTATCCTCCTTGCCCTCGACTCCGCCCCTGAGGGCCTGTCCGGCGAGGAATTACTCTCCGCCCTCGACGCCGCCGGCCTGAATACCGCCCGCAGCACCGTCTATCGCACCCTCGACACCCTCCGCCGAATCGGCGCCGTCGATACCGTCCACCCCGCCCCCGAGCAGCATCGCTATCTCCCCCGCCGCTCGCTCCACCAGCACCATCTCGTCTGCGAGTCATGCGGTACGGTCACGACCTTTGACGGCTGCGACCTCGAAGACGATCTCATCGCCGCCGCCAGCGCCTCCGGCTTTCAGGTCAGCGGGCACACCCTCGAAATATTCGGCGCCTGCCGCGACTGCTCGCAAATACCCACCTCCATCTAACCCACGCCCCACTCCCTAGTAGTGGACTACGACCCTCGTGTTCACGTCACAGAAATGCCACGCCCAGCGCGAGTCATCCAACCGCATATTCACGCAGCCGTGGCTCTGCGGCCTCCCAAAATTGTCGTGCCAGTAGGCGTAGTGCAGCGCGATCCACGATCGCGTGAAGTACTGCGTGAAATACACGTTTGACAGGTCATACTGATCCCCGTCCTCTTCGGATCCACCTTGCATGCGCTCATCCACGATTCGACTGAATATCCTCCACGTCCCGGGCGTCGTGTAGCTCTGCGGAACCCCGCTCGCGATCAACGTCATGTAAACCAGCTGATCCCCCGCGTAGAAGTTCGCGACCTGCGCCGTCAGATCCACATCGACCCGGCGCTCCTCAACCGGCCCGTAGTCCGGCGCGAACCGATCCGCCCGGTACGGCAGTATCCCCGCCTGTCGTTCCACCGGGGCCGTATCGATCAACCGCAACCCCGCCAGCCACTCTCCCAGCGGGTCCGCCACCGGGCCGTCCTCCGTCATCACGAATCGCGCCCGCTGAAACGTCTGCGTCAGTTGCCCGTTAAACGTCTGGCCCCAGGTGATCGGATATCCCCACGCGAACGCCCCGCCTTCGTCCAGCCATTTGGGCCAGAAATCCGGATTCACTCCCCGGGCCGTCCACCACAGCCAGAAGGCCGAGCGCGTGTCCACCGCCTCCGGTGCCGGCTCCTCCCCCTGCGCGTCCAGCCACATCTGCCCCAGGTCCAGCGCCTTTACCCCCGTCGGCTCGTTCGAGTCCGGGTCTTCCGTCAGCACTCCCTTTTCAAAGAACTGCATCGCTTTCCCGTCCGTCGTCAGCGGCTCGCTGATCGGCCGCCCGAACACACGGGTCCGTCCGTGCTGCAGCCAGTGATCAAGAATATTGCCGGTCACGTGATGCCCCCTCACGTCGTCGTACACCGTTGCCAGCGGCACCAGCTCCTCAATTCGCTGCAGGTCCCCTTCGTCGGCCGCGACCGACACCATCAGCATCGGCGCCTGCGCCAGTCCGAACGCGCCCGCCATCCCACCGAGCAGCCTGCGCCGATTTATACCCTTACACACCAACGGTCCCCAGCAATAACTAGCCTCCCGTTTTATCCAGTGATCAGGAGCATTATCCCCGATCTTGGGCCCGCCGAGCAACGTCAGCGGCCCGGGGACTTTGCGGCATATTCGCAGCATTGCTCCGGTTTTTGCTGTCACCTTTGCTGCATCCCCTCGACCTTCAATCTTCATGCTCCACTCTCCCCGGAGCTACACTCACTACCAACCCAATCCCCCCTTCAAGCCCCGGAGGCCGCCAACGCCCCCCCCATCCGACCCCAGCCCTCTCCATTCCGCCACCGGCGCCATGCTCGCCGGCGGCCAGAGCCGCCGCATGGGTCAGGACAAATCCCGCATGGCCATCGACGTGCCCAATCTCGGCGAGACCACCGTCGGCCAGATCGTTCTAAATTCCCTCGGGTCCGTATGTCAGGAAGTTCTCCACATTGGCGGTCAACCACTCGGCGACGAGCTCCATGCCCACCATCCCGACGCCTTTCCTGACGGCGGCGCCCTCGCCGGTGTCTACACCGCCCTTCACCACGCCACCCACGATTACGTTTTCATCGCCGGCTGCGACATGCCCTTCCTCGATCCCTGCGCCATCGCCGCCATGCTCGACCTGGCCACCGACTACGACGTCACCCTGCCCATTGTCGACGGCCGCGCCCAGACCCTCCACTCCGTCTACCGCGCCTCCTGCGCCGCCGCCGCCCTCCGCGCTCTCGAATCCGGCCGCAGGCGCATCATCGCCTTCTTCCCCGACGTCCGCGTCCGTGAACTCTCACCGTCTGAATTCGCCGCCATCGACCCCACCGGCCGATCCACCCGCAACGTCAACAACCCCGAGGAATTCGCCCGCGCCGCTGCCGCTCTCCGTTCCCCCATCTGATACCGACTCTCCCTCGTCACGTTTCCCCTGCGCATTTCCCGCCTCCAACCGCTATATTCCCGTTGTCCCGATCCGGGACCACACGCAGGGAAGAGTTCGTGATGGGCGATTTCGCAGGGAAAGTTGCAATTATTAGTGGGGCGGGAAGGGGAATCGGGCGGGCGGTGGTCCGGGACTTGGCCAAGTCTGGTGCAGATATCGGGATGTGTTCACGCTCGCGGGATGAGTTGGAGGTGCTAGCGGCGGAGGTATCGGAAATGGGGAGGAAAGTTGTAGCTCTTCCCACTGACGTAGCAGAGTGGGAACAGGTCGAGGTTTTTGCTAGAGAGGTTAAACAACAACTTGGGCCGGTGGATCTTCTGTTCAACAACGCAGGAGTCAGTATGGATAACGGCCCGGTGACGGAGAGCAGCCCGGCTACCTGGCGGCGTGTGATCGATATCAACCTAATGGGCATCTATCATGTAGCGCGCGCCTTTATCAACGATATGCCGCGTGGCGGCAATATCCTAAATACCGGTTCCGGAGCTGGAGAGAACCCACAACCCAATGATTCATCCTACTGTGTATCGAAAGCCGGTTTGCATATGTTTACCGGGGTGCTTGCGCTGGAGGTTTGGGATCGAGGAATCTGTGTTAACACGCTTATTCCAGGTCCGGTGGCAACGCTTATTGCCAATTCTCAAACGGCTGTTTGGGGAACCGATGCGGACAGTGAGGAATTGATTCTGGCGGAATTTCAGGGTAAGCCGGCTCCCCAGGCTCCCAGCGAATTAGTCAAATCGCCCAGTGAAGTGGCGGAATTTGTGCACTATATTTTCTCGCTTAGTGAAACCGGTCCTACGGGGCAGGTATTTTCTATTGCACGCCGCCCCCTCTGAATTGCTATTCGAATTGGCCTACGGATTTATTGGGTAGAGTTGCTAAGGTGAATCAACTCATCTGTTTCGGCCAGCGTTATAGCTTCGCAATGACCACAATTGCTACAAATCGCTATAGTACCGATGGAGAAAACTTAACACAGGGATTTAGGGCAAAGAAGACCAAGGTAATTACATGACCGTCAACTCCTCCGACTCCATCGCCACTCGCCAGTTTGGCCGCCATGCCGACCGCGTCTCCATCATCGCCCTTGGCGGCGGTCACCTGGCCCGTCCGGGCATCGACGAGCAGGTCGCCATCGGCGCCATTCAGTCCGCTGTCGATCGCGGTATCACCTTCATCGACACCGCCTGGGACTACGGCGACGGCATCAGCGAAACCCACATCGGCCGCGCTCTCAAAGGCCGCCGCGACCAGGTCTTCCTCGCCACCAAAGTCTGCGCCCGCGACGCCATCACCGCCGCCGAGCAGATCGACGAAAGCCTCCGCCGTCTCCAGACCGACCACGTAGACCTGCCCCAGCGCCACGAGTGCAACTACGACAACGACCCCAACCTCATCTTCAGCCCCGACGGCGCCATCCACGCCGTGCTCGAGGCCCAGCGTCAGGGCAAGACCCGCTACATCGGCTTCACCGGCCACAAGCATCCCGCCATCCTCCTGGACATGATCGAGCGGGATGTCGAGTGGGACGCCTGCCAGATGCCCATTAGCATCTTCGACAGCATGTTTCGCAGCTTCGCCGTCCAGGTTCTGCCCCTGGCCCTCGAACGCGGCATGGCCTGCATCGGCATGAAATCCCTCGGTGGCTTCGGCCAGTTCATCACCGAGACCGACCTCACCCCCGCCGAGTGCCGCGGTTACGCCCTATCCCAGCCCATCACCACCCTCAGCTGCGGCGCCACCTCAATGGACGAACTCGACCAGGACATCGCCATCGCCCTGAACTTCCAACTCCTGTCCGAGAGCGCCCAGGCCGCCCTCCGCGACCGGGTCCGCGACGTCGCCACCGACGGCCGACACGAGTGGTTTAAGACCAACAACTTCTTCGACAACGGCTACCACCGCGACCAGCACGGCTTTCCCGAGCAGGCCGACATCCGCTCCCGCATGGGTTTCTAAAGCTCTCCCCTTACGAGACCGCCCGCCGCTCCACCAGTCCTGGGTCCAGCGACTTCACCACCGCCGCCGTGCGATTGGCCGTGCGATTCGAGCCCCGGGCGCCGTTCACCATTGCCAGCCAGCCTGGCTGTTAGACCGGGTAGCCTCTAGGTCCATCACTTTTGTTGAGCAGCGGTCAGGAAAGGCGCCCCGCATGGATAATTCACGCGTAAACGACGCGAAGATGGTCAGGGCCTGCTTGGTTTCAGAACTAGATTCGATTACCGGGAAAGTCGTTGCCGCCGGTGGCCGCTCCGTCCTCGTCCTGATGAACAACGGATCCCCCTACGCCCTCGACAATCGTTGTCCGCACATGGGATTTCCGCTTCATCGTGGCATGGTCCGCGACGGCATCCTCACCTGCTATTGGCGCCATGCCAAATTCGATGTCGCCAGCGGTTGTACATTCCATCCTTTTGCGGACGATATAACGAAGTTTCGCACCGATATTCGAGACGGCGCGGTGTGGGTGGAACCGTACCCCATTAAAGAGGACCGCCTTCGGCATTGGACTCGAAAACTGGAGGACGGATTAGAGCAAGACATTCGCCTTCTGGCTGCTCGGACTTTGGACCCTGCTCGGAGGATCGCCTGAACCGTCGTCCACCTCGGCGCATCCGTCTTTCTGAAGAAGGGCGGCCATTAGTCCTTGCAAAAGATCCATCGGCATCGCCTTCAAGTTTGTTAACCATCGAAGGCTCTTGTTCTGATGAAGCTCCATTCAAGGCGCCTACGTTCGGACGTGAAAAAGAACCATTAATGCCCACGTCGCGATCTAACTTGCGCGCATCACGAATCCCTTCAGGCTGTACGAGAGAAACCACGAGCCCCTCGCGGCCAGCCCGGGCCGTTCGTCCAGATCGATGCACATAGGTCTTGGCGTCCACGGGGGGATCGTAGTGCAAGACTACGGCGACAGCATCGACATGAATCCCTCGGGCGGCGACGTCTGTGGCCACCAGGGCTTGTACACGGCCAGAAGAAAATTCATCAAGAGCTCGCGCTCGTTGATTCTGAGTTCGGTTGCCATGGATGGTCGCAACCCTTATGTCGAAACGGCTCAGTTGCTGCGCGAGTCTATTTGCCCCATGGCGTGTTTTACAGAAGACCAGAGCCGGAGAGACACTTTTCAAGACATCTGCCGTAACCCCCAGCCGATCCTTTCTTGGTACCGACCAAAAGAAGTGGCGCGCGGCCGTTACGTCTGGCGACTCACTACCGATGGAGTGCTGTACAGGATCTCGTTGATAAGCCTTAGTAAACTGGGCAACTTCGTGGTCCAACGTCGCTGAAAACAGGAAGATTTGTCGCTGCCTCGATGTTTGGTCTAGCAGACGCTTCACAGCAGGCATGAACCCCATATCCACCATTCGGTCAGCTTCGTCGAGGACGACACGCGTTACAGCAGAAAGATCGACCCTGCCCTGCTCAATAAGGTCCTCGAGACGCCCAGGGCAGGCCACCAGAACTTCAATTCCTTGCTGAAGCATTTTGTACTGCGGGCCATACCCGACCCCACCGTATACAGCACCCACACGCACATCCCCAGCAAAGGACCGTAGTACAACCATGATTTGTTCGGCGAGTTCGCGTGTCGGCGCCAAGACAAGAGCGCGAGGATGTTTGGAGGTGGCTCGTTCAAGGTTGCTAACCAAGGGCACACCAAACGCAATCGTCTTACCAGAACCAGTCGGTGCGCGACCGCAGACATCCCGGCCATCGAGTCCATCGGCAATGGTGGCGGCTTGGATTTCAAACGGGACAGAAATACCGTCCCGTTCCAGAGCACGACAAATGCGTGCCGAAACGCCCAATTGGGCAAAAGTAACTGACATAAAACTCCCAGTCGCATGCAACGGCGACAAACAAACGCCGTGGCAATTCAGGGCGCAACGTAGATTCGCGGATATTCAGGAATGGTTCACTATGACTGATGCAGAAAGCTTTTGTCCGCGAACCCGCTGGTGTATTGCAGTTCCAGCATTGGTTATATGTTAAACACATTTGACCAGAAACTGCGACAATTATTTTGCCCGTTGATGCTGAAAACAACTTTGCACGCGTGACGAACTTATGTTCACCATTGGTGGTTGCCAAAAGCGCCATCGGGCTTCACTAACTGGGTGCCGGTGCGGATGTAATTCGCCGGGCCGTGCTCTTCGGAGTGCGAAATCGCACCGCCGGGTGGAGCATGGGATTCAGCATTCTCACTTGTCTCGCTAACGTTCTTCCGGATCTGAACGAAGACGACCGTCCCCTTGCCCTCTATCAAGGGGTAACTCAGGTCGCCACCTCGACCTCTGGACAGCCCCCCAGATTCGATCTCAGGACGATCGAGACCAGCAACAGGGACCCTTCCGTCTACCTGGACTGGTTCAGGCGGTTCGTCGAGATTCGCAGCCCCGCGGCGGCCGGGCGCTGTCTGCGCACGGCGATAGATATCGGACTCGATCAGCCGGAATTCGCCGATATTATTTTCGCGGCCTGTACAGACCATCTGTATTTAGATACCGGGCACACACTCGATTCCGCGAACAAGGACTTCGAGTTGCTGGATCACATAGGTTGGGAGCGCGACGGGGATGTGCCTACCCCTCTCGTGCCGGCGATCACCGGGGCACAGCGGACGGAGGAGACCTCCAGTTGGACCCATCCGGTCGATCTCTCGGTCTTGCTCAAGAGCACTTACTCCGAACTCGACGCCGCCCTTGATCGGCCCCGGAAAACGAACCCTACCTGGCCGGATCGGGAGCAGCTTGCCGAGACGATCCTGGATGCCGACCCGGAACGGACTCTGGAGTATTTGCTCCATACCGTGAAGGCGGGAGCACCATTGATGGAGCTCTCGGCGACCGTCGCCTTTGGCGCCGCCATGCGGTTGGTACATTTCAACACTTCCAATGAGGTTGGCGACTGGAACACCGTCCACCATACGTTTACGTACGCAAACGCCGTGGATCAGGCCATTCGACGAGCGCCTTCTAAGTACCTGTCACGGGCGATCTTCGATGGGGCGATGAGTGTCTACCTTGACCGATCCTTGAACGTTCCAAAGTCCCCGCTTCCACTCGGCGAAGGCGGCGGTGCGCCCGATGCGGACATCCTCGCGCGTTTCAACACCCAGCAAAACGTGGACGAAACGGCGCACCTGGTGGCCACTGCCCTGAAGGACGGTCGCCACGAAGCGGTGTTACGCCTGCTCGGCCGAGCGATACTCAGGGAGGATTCGGGGTTCCATCAGTATCAGATGTTTGAAGCGGCGGTGAGGCAATACCGAAACTTCGAGGGCTCGGAAATAGGTAATCACGTGCTTATAGGCGCGTCGAGGTTTCTCACCGCGTTCTCACCTACTATCAGGTCCGCCAGCCAGACCTTTGAAATCGCTGCCCGTCTGAACAGGGTTGAATCATTGCATGAGAACGAGGCCTAGAGGCGAACTGCGACCCCGGCAACACAATCCAATTCTCGTAATTGTTTTCTCGGAAACAGGCGCGCCACAGCGCCGACATCCGCCCCCGCGCCATGATCTGCAAGACCTCAGTCTCCCGATTCGTCAGCGGTTCCACCCCCTGCCCCTCCGCCGGCCGTTCCGGACCCCGCCGGTCCAGCAACCGCTCGGTCGCCACCGGCTGGATGAGCGACCATCTCCTGTGCACCGTGCGGATCGCCTCCACCAGCTCCTCCGGTGAAACGTCCTTCAGCAGATATCCCCGCGCCCCGGCCTGAATCGCGTCATACCCCAGCTCATCGCTGTCGAATGTCGTCAACATGATCGAGCGCACATCCGGCTGCGACTCTCGCAACTACCCGATCGCCGCCACCCCGTCCAGTTCCGGCATGCGCAGTTCCATCAGCACGATGTCCGGCTCATGCTCCGCCAGCACCACTAGCGCCGCCGCCGAACCCAGCACCACGTTCACCCGCTATAGGACCAAATTGAGCCCCGGCGCGATGATCAACACCGGCCACAGCGGCAGCAGCGCGAACCAGAATCCCCGGGGGAGTCGACCGATCACGCTCGTCAGCAGCAGGCTCCTGATCAGCAGTAGGAATCCACCTAATGCAAATCCGCGCCTTCGACGCGGTCTTTCGCTGCTCACCAGTCTCTACGCTTCCACAGACTCAAGGCTCCGAACCCGATGATGATCACCGGGCAAATCTGTCCCTACGGAATCCAACCAAATATGTTCAAGGTTCCCATCAGGGCGATTCCAACGAATGCCACAAGCAACAGCCCGAAGAACATCCCTGCGCCGTCGCTGCAGCCGTTAGCCAACCTACGCCGGTGCCGGCGCGCCGGTCGCCTTTCTTCCCGGCCGATCCGCCTGCCTTGCCGCGCGGCTTCGACCCCACTCTCGTCTTCTTCCCCGTGATCACCCTCACCCTCCACGTCCCCGGCGGACTCTTCCTCATCCATCCCGATCTCATTTTTTCCACTCCGTAAAGCCAAAAGTACGTCGGTGTCACCAGCCCCATCACCAGATAAGCCAGCGCGAGCAGCCCACCACTGACGATGCACAGCAGCACCCAGCCAAGCCGTACCAGCGACACATCAATGTCGAAGTAATCCGCCCGACCGTCGGACACGCCGAACAGCATCTTGTCCTGTTCGATACGATAGAGCCATCCACCGTTCATTCAGGACCTCCTGTATCCAAATTCCCTCGGGTTCGTCCTGAATCCACGCCCGACCCCACCACCCACCATCACCAATCGGCCCTAATCTTCCCAACCCTTCGCTATGCCCATCGAACTAGTCCTTTGGCCCTGCCGCACCAGACCACCCCTAAACCTCCACCGGCTCTCCCGCCCAGAATA